>Ga0247611_10001376_pt1 | contig 43460 bp, 39 predicted proteins | sample 177DNAGHGhighgp2_FD_192422 | JGI IMG/M metagenome (GOLD analysis project Ga0247611, IMG submission 192422) | Sheep rumen microbial communities from Palmerston North, Manawatu-Wanganui, New Zealand - 1770 DNA GHGhigh gp2 | ecosystem: Host-associated > Mammals > Digestive system > Stomach > Rumen... | reverse complement strand
CACTGTTTCCCAAGCTGGCGCTTGTCGATCCGCAGTACACCGCTTCCGTCCCCAAACGGACGACGGCAGCGACCGGACTGGATGCGCTGGCCCATGCGCTGGATGCCCTGTCCAGCCGGAAACCCTCCCCGGTCACAAACGCATTGGCGCAAAAAGCCTGTGAGCTGATTGTGAAGAATCTGAAGGCTGTGCTGGAGGACGGGAACAATCTGGACGCTCGTGCCGGCATGAGTCAGGCCAGCACGATTGCGGGTCTTGCCTTCTCCCAGACGGGAACCGCCGGTTCTCACGCCTGCAGCTACCGGCTCTCCATTGAGAACCATATCCCCCACGGGGAGGCTTGTGCCTTTACGCTGGATCGCTGGGTCGAGATCAATGCAGAGGCTCGCCCGGAGCTGCGGCAGATCTATCAGGCCATCGGGTTTGAGAACGAAGCGGCCTTTGCCGCATGGATCAACCGCATGAAAGCGAAAGGCGAACTGCGCACGACGCTGCGGGAATGCGGCGTGACAGACCGCGCCGAGATCGCGGCCTTTGCTGATCACGCTCTTAAAAACAACAACTATGCCAACAATGTCGCTCAGATCGGGTACGAGGGCTTGTACAAGCTCTTTGAGGAAAAGTTCTGAACACAGTGGAAAGCCGGGAAAACAAATCGCAGGCCCTATATCTGACCTGTGAAAAATACTACATCTTTGAGCTGCTGATCTTTGCGGGCGGCATGATGGGTGCTTACACGTATAACCTCCGCGGCGGCGTGTTCTGCAACGCTCAGACGGCAAATGTGGTTCTGATGGCATTGGCCTTCGGACATGGGCAGTGGCAAAAAGGGTTTTATTATCTGATCCCCATTACCGCATATTTTGCCGGGGCTGCTGTCTCCGAAGCATTGCCGTCCGGAATCCGGCACAGACACTATTTGCGCTGGGACACCTGCCTGATCGCTTTTGAGATTCTGATCCTGTTTCTGCTGGGCTTCGTACCGCTGACATGGCCGGCGCAGATCGTACAGGTGACCATCAACTTTCTCTGCTCCATGCAGTACAACACCTTCCGCCAGGCAGAGGGGATCCCCATGGCGACGACCTTTGTGACCAATCACATTCGGCAGACCGGAATCTGGACGGTAACTGCGATCCGCAAGAAGGATCCTGCCGCGCGCAGCCGTGCCTGGAAGCACTTTCGTATGGTGGCGGTATTCTTCCTGGGCGGATTGCTTCTCACCTTGTGCTGCAGTGCGCTTCAGGCAAAAGCGATTTGGGTTGCTGTATTGCCGCTGGCTGTAACGCTTGTTCTTCTGCTGCGTGCAGATCTTATTTTGGAACGGCAGTTATTTGATTTAAAACCGCATGGACATTGAAATGGAGGGGCAACAAAATGGAAGTCATGGATGTGGTCATAGCCGTTGCCCCGTTGGGATACCCTGCAGTCGAAGGAAGAACGTCAAAGAAGAAATCTCTGCAAGAGGTTACGGCGCATAACAAGCTTTGACAGTCCAGCCCCAGGTCTATCAGCGACCTGTTATCCCAGAAGAGACCGAATAAAGCAAACGACGCCCCATCTCAGGCTATTCTGCCAGAGGTGGGGCATTGTGTTGCTTCATGCGATCAAAGTGGGTCGTCTTCCAGGACGAGTACATTTATTCTTTTGCTGTGGGCTGTGCATGCGTCAAGGGCTATAACGTGCGGCCCATAGTAAGGCGTGAAATCTGCATCCGGGCCAAATTCTGACCCCTTCTGCTCATATTTCGCATGCCCGTAGGAGCAATGCCAGTGCCCGCATAAAATGGTTTTCTCCTCATCAGCCGTTTGGGCGGCGTCCATTCCATTGTACCAGCGGGCATGCTGCCATGCCACGTCCGTTGATTCACGCCAGTCAGAGCAATAGCAGTAGCCGAAATTCTCACGGATGCATGGAATCCAGCCGTGTGTGAACACGTAGTTTTGCGTCTCGTAATAGTCCAGCATCGCCGGAATAATGGTTTTGTAATAAGGGGTTTCCTTTGCCGCGTCCGCAAAGTCGTAGTTATGTATCCGGGCCATCGTCGGTTCATAACCGGTCAGCTGTAGAGCGGTCATGTATATTAGAGCCATAATATACACAAATATTCAGGAGAGAAGTGATCATCATACCGGTGTAATAAAAGCATATGTCTCGGCAAAAAAACGAAAAATTGCCAAGACATATGCTTTGAAAATGGAGAGGGAAATAGGGCCTATACTAATTCTTAAAGAGGCCAAGGACTGCAACCCAGATAAATCAGGTTGACGCCGGCTGTGATAACGCTGCAGCCAACAAGTACACCAATTACCCCAAGACCAAGTATAGGATTGAGGATGACGATGATGCCGAAGATAGCCAGGAGGATTCCAAGAATTAATGCAATCCACCAGTTGGATCCTATCATTTCTCCGAAGCCGAATCCGTCAGATTCTCTCTTGATCTTGAGCAAATGGAACGCGTGCACAATGCGGATGATCCCAAGGGCCAGGATCCACCAGCCCGTCAGCAGAATTACGAATACGCCTACAGACATCTGCAGTACCGGCGAAAATGCAAGCATCAGGCCGAAGATCAGGGACACAACTGCGCTTACGAGCACCCACGCACTCTGACGCGCAATATCTCGGATATCGTACCAGGTAACGATCCGTCCTATGCCATCACCGATCATGACAATTCCCAGCACAAACGGGATCACCGTTGATGTCTCCACCGGGGTAAAGAAACAATACACGCCGGCTATGATCATCAGCACGCCAAGAATCACAGAAACAACTTTTCTTGTCATCATAATAATCATCTCCCTTCTTAATGACGAACTCCCCACCGTAATTGGTGGGGAGCTGTCAAGGGATTACCCTTCGATCGCGATGTATTTCTTTTCAGGCAGTTGCGGCTTTGCTTCCTTCTTAGGAATCTGCAGCGACAGAATACCGTGTTCCAGTTTGGCCTTGATGTCCTCTTCCGTGACATCTTCGCCAACATAGAAGCTACGGCTCATGCTGCCGGCGTAACGCTCCTGACGGATGAGCTTACCGGTCTTCTTGTCCTTCTCATCCTTGTCAAGGCCTCTCGCCGCCGTGATGTTCAGATACCCGTTCTCCAGGCTGAGCTGAACTTCATCCTTGTGGAAGCCAGGAAGCTCGATATCCACTTCATAGCTGTCATCGTGCTCCCGCACATCCGTCTTCATCAGGTTCTTGGCATTGTGACCATAAAGCGGTTTCTCCATCCGGGCAAATTCACGGTCCATGTCATCGAACCAACGATCCATCAGATCCTCACCAAAAATACCAGGCATGTACAACATAAGTCAAACCTCCTTTTATTTTCGGTCCTGGATGCTGTTCAGGGCTTTTGCTATGGTATATGCCGCAAGGGGAGATGAGGAAACCCGGAACCTCAGTTCCGGATCTCTTTCCCTCTTGCGATTATATTATACCACCATTTTTAGCACTCGTCAAGAGAGAGTGCTAATTTTTCTGTGAAGAATTTGTTAACATTCATATATAAAACCTATAACGGATTTTGCTTGGTGGGAGAAGTTGGATTTGAACCAACGTAGGCCGAAGCCAACGGATTTACAGTCCGCCCCTTTTGACCAGACTCAGGCATTCTCCCATATGGTGGGCTCTCCAGGAATCGAACCTGGGACGCGCAGATCTTCAGTCTGCCGCTCTTCCGCCTTGCGGTATCCGAAAAATGCTTCGGGCTTTCGCTGATCCTCGCATTTTTCGACCGCTGCGGGAATCACAGCTTTGCTTTTCCTGCCCCCGGCAGCGCAAAGCCGTGATTCCCAACTGAGCTAAGAACCCGTGGGGTGCGTGACCGGTCTCGAACCGGCGACCTCCAGGGCAACAACCTGGCGCTCTAACCTTCTGAGCTACACGCAACATAAGTGGTTGCAGGGGTGGGAGTTGGACCCACATCGGGCAGCTTAAGACCGTGCAAAGAGACACACCCAAACGCTATCCCCTGGGATGCCAAATACAAAAGTGCCGCCCCGCTGACCAAGGTAATTTATGACAGCATGGGCTGGGAAGCAGATTATTCTTTCCGTGTGCCATGCCAGACAATTACAAACCCCGACAGGTCGAATGCCGGCAGTGCGGTATTAATAAAAGCTCTGGAGCTTCTTCGCCAGCTGTTTGCGGATCTTGCTCCATCGATATTGAAACGTGGTAAACGGGATGCCCAGAATGTCGGCGGCCTCGCGTTCCGTATGATTGGCCTTCAGCTCACAGATCAGACGACCATCTGGATCAAGGGCATTGAGCTCTTCATAAAGCGCGGGCAAGAGAGCCCGGTCTTCCGCAATGCTCTCGGGGAGGGGGCTGTTATCTCGAAGTGTGTCTGCTAAGGTCAGATCCTCTTGGTCTGCCAGCGGGGTATCCATGCTGATGCGATTTCCGGCAGCAGCGTAGGGGCAGATCCCACAATCACCGTCGCAGGCCCAGAGCCTACTCCGGGGGCAGACGCATCGGCCGGCCCTTTGCATGCGTTTACGGGTGCGTTCGATCTCAGGATAAATGGCCTGATAGATTTCTTCGCTGATCGGGGTGAGGGTAACCTTGCTGGGGTCTTCCGCATCGCGGATGGGGTAGTAGCGCTGATTGTCATTGTTTTTCATTTGTGCAGCTCCTTTGATTTTTTTCAAATCCGCAGGAGCTGCCGATATCCGCAAAAGCAGACGACGGCCGGGATACAACAATTCCTATGTGGAATCGCTGAATCCTGGCCGTCGTGCAGCTCTGCGGATTATTGGTTGACTTTTATCTGCTGGCGAAGCTATTCACGAAGAACAGCTGATCGTTCACTCGCTCAAGCTCTGTGTAGGCACCCTTGGTATCGAAGGCGATCTTGCCGCCTACAGGCAGAATCGCCGTGATATGTTCCTTTGAGGTCTTGCGCTCGACCAGCCCGGCCATGCACACAAGACTACCGTGACAGTCTCTGACTTCTTCCATCAATAACCTCCTTAAAACGTAAAACGGCCGGTATAAACACTCCCAACGAAGATGCTGGGAATGCTCATACCGGCCGGATTCTGTATATCGATCTGACTCAATAAGAGCGTTATGTTTTGATGCTGCGAGGCCCTGCTAAGCGGGCCCCTGCTTATTGGCTTTGCTTTTCGGCGAGATGAACGACTTCGGCAAAAAGACTATCCAAGGAGATGTCATCCGTCTTGTTGATCCTGGGATTTTTAACACGGAGAGCATGCGTGCCGTCTTCTCGTTTTATAGCTTCACCAATGGGTATCCTCAGATTTGGAGTGTACACCAGGCTTGAAGCCCCATTTTTCATCTATCATTCCTCCCTTGCGTCATGGAAATAAACTTCACTGCATCTTGAATATTGTAGATATCCAGCCAATTCATCAGCCGCAGTAGGTAGTGCCCATCGGGAGTCGTTTCACCACTTTCCCATTTTTGATAGGTACGTATCGATGTTTCTACGGCGTCAGCGACCTGCTGCTGTGTGAGCTTCATTTTTAATCTGCGATCTTTCAGAATGGTGTAATCGAACCGCATCGTCTGAGGACCGGCATAAACCTGGTACCAATAATCTCCGTCATCGTCATTGTTATTATAAAAGTTCATGACGTAGATAATAGTTTTAGGAGATACCGTGAATCTCAGCCGCCCAAGTTCTGATTTTTCGCAAGAACACGTTACATCAAAAACATCATTTGCGCGGATTCCGATCCACTCCATTGCGGGCTTTCCCTGAGGGTCACAGGGGAATCTACCTTCAAAAGAGAATTTAAGACCATCACGGAAGAAAGGATCGCCTAGGCCGCTTTCAGATATTTCATATATTATTGGTTCGCGCCCAAACTTGCATAGCATGACGTTATAGGAATAGATGAAGCACTTGGGGAAATAATCTGTTTCACCAGCTTCCACGCACATGCGCAGGTAGTCGATCCAGCGGTAGAAAAGATCTCCGGTGACCTGCTCGTTCTGATCAATCCAATACCCAAATATTTTGTCAGCGGGGAGCTTGAGGTCGTAATAGGCATATTCCAGCGCCGAATAGAGCCTGTCAAGGTCAACAGCAGTATCCGCTTTCTTGGAGTGGTGATGACTATAGAGCGCAATAAGCACATCACAATAATCGCCATACTCGTAAGCCTGAGATTCATCTTGGAAACGACGGATAAAAAAGAAGAAAGGGGCCCGCCTTATGAAATCCTCCACGCTCATCGGCTTGTAATAATCGTCATCATCTGGTAGAAGATGCTTGACTTTTACCCGCCCCATATCTTCATCGTCTTCTATACAGTAGGGGAAAATCTCAGAGCCGACAATATCATGCATGCCAAGATAGCGGTATAGGCGGTCTTTGCTGATCCGCTCGTCGTCAATCACCTTATCAAGGAAAGCTTTCTGCGTATTCGTAAGCATGTAAACACCTCCAAATCATGCTCAAATTATAATACGAAGAAAATGGGCAGTCAAGGCGACGATTTGGGCGTAAAAAAGAGCGAGAAAACCGAGACCAGGAAAAAGCAACGAGTCAAAACGCAGCATTTGGGTAGCCAATACGTCCGGAGAAACGTATCAAGTATACATCATGCCCGGCATCCGCACTTTGTCTCGGCCGTCACAGGGAATTTTTAGGTCTCCCATCAGGACGGCATAGGTGATGGCGCTCTTTCCGAAACGAGCACGGAGTGCTTCAACTGTATCATCTAATCTTTCGCGTTTGTCCCTTTTCGAATTATCTACGAAGAAAGATAACTGTTCAGCCTGCGACTTGGGAACAAGATCGGTTGCGCGGATACAGACTGCCCGGACTTTTTGATCCCAGCGATAGCGCTCTTTAAAGAGAGAAAAGCCGGCCGCAGTGATTTCTGTCGGCGACTGAGAACGGAAAGGCAGTTTGCACTGACATTGCATTCCGGAGAGTTCGTTGGTTCTGATCCAGATCTGAACACCTCGTGCCGCCAGCCCATGTAGGCGAAGCCTATGCCCAACATCCTGAGAGAGCTCGAACATGACCTTATAGACTTCCTCCTCATTCTCTAGCGGTCAGCGACTATCTCAAAGAAAACCGCAAGCAGGGGGTTTTCTTCAACCGCCAGAACAAGGATCACTACATGAACCACATGTTCCACGGCTACGACATGGACCGCACCATGCTGCGCATCGGGGCCATGAACATGATGACCCACGGGGTGGACAACCCCTTTATCGAATACCGGGACAGCCTCTCCGACCAGAACCCGGACCGGGAGAAGTACAGTCTCATCTGGTGGACTTCCTATCCGTGGAGACCACGCTGAAATTCATCCAGCAGGGCATCGTCTACGGCGAACTCTCCGACGAGGATAAGCAGCGCTATGAGGACACCTTCGAGGATGAAAACGGTGAGCTGCCGGAGAGCATCCTCTCGATGGAGTGGAAGGAGTCGGAGCTTGAAAACGACGATCTGAAAAACTACAAGGCCAAGGCGGAGTATTATGTCCGGCAGCACCAGGACAACGCCGTGATCCAAAAGCTCAAGAGCAATGTGCCTTTGACCGGCGAGGACGTGAAGGTACTGGAAGGCATCCTCTGGAGCGAGGTCGGCACCAAACAGGAGTATGAGGCTGAGTACGGCGCCAAGCCCCTGGGCGAGTTCGTGCGGGAAATCGTGGGCCTGGACATGAACGCGGCCAAGGCAGCTTTCGCTTCGTTCCTGAATGACATGAATCTCGACAACCGTCAGATCTATTTTGTCAACCAGATCGTGGAGTACATTGTGCAAAACGGCATGATGAAGGATCTGTCCGTCCTGCAGGAGCCACCCTTTACCGATCAGGGCAGCATCGTGGAGGTATTCACCGACCTGACCGTCTGGCTCAGCATCCGCAGGGCAATCGAGCAGGTCAACGCCAACGCCGCCGCATGAAAGCGGAAGGAAGTGTAATCTCCATATAGGAAACGTAAAGCCCAGAGACAGCGGCGTGATCCGCCTCTCTGGGCTTTTATACTCTGTGTATTGCTGGAAAAGTGTTATTCCAGTATCCGTTCAAGCTGGTGCTGGACAAGAGAATCCAGCAGTCCGAGACGTGTTTCGGAGATGGGGTGCTGCGGGTGGTTGATGAACCGGAAGCCACGCAGTGCTTCCAGATCGGCGCGGATAGCGTCAGTCAACAGTCCGCGCGCGGTGATGATAAAGTCCCGCCCCAGCTTCGGGCGGCAATGCTCGATATACCATTCCGGCGCGGCAAGCTGCTCCTCATCCAACTCCGGGAACAGCGCCCGGTTGTTGTCAAACACCGGTGCCAGCGTCTTCAGCTCCATCGTTGCATTGTCGAACAGAAAACCGAAGTTGCCATAGTGCCGATCGGGATTCAGAGTCAGCGCATCGAGAATGCACATGCGCCGAAAAGCGTCATCACAGCCAAGATTACGGCAGAAGGCCAGCAGGCGGGGAATTGTCTGCTCTCCCTGAAAGACGGTGCTTGCTTTGGCAAGCCCGGTTGTCTCATCGGTAAACAGGGCGCACTTGCTCACCAGCTTGTCATGATACACGGTCAAATCATAATTTACATGATCCACGCACAGCCGAGCCGCAAGCTGAGAGACCAGATATTCTGAAACCGGCTCTATCTCATGCAGACCGCTGCCGCTCTTGTAGAGCCAGATCTCGTCCGCATCCCGCACCCAGCACTTGGCATAATAGCCGTCCGTGCCAAATTCCGGAGAGGTGGAGGAAAGGTCTGTTTCGCTTATCACGCCATCAAAGGCGGCCTCGCTTACCAGCCGGTCGAACTCGTTTCGATACAGGGAGACATGATCCCATTCCAGATCGCTGCCGGCCTCCTTCACCCAGAAGGTGTCGTTCAGACTCAGCGCGTGCGTTACTCGGATAAAGCCCTCCAGATCGTCGCATCCGTAGCTTTCCAGCAGCTCTTTAATATGTCGGCGGTGCTTGGGGGCCTGCCGCCGTGCAAGGAAGTCATACAGATTCCCATAGCCGATGGGCCGTATCTTCGTCAGCCACGCGAGCTCCATAAACTCCGGCTCGTCAAACACATTGCGCTCACAGAGGAAGCGGAGCATGGGAGTTGCCTGATTCATAAGAACATATTCTCTTTTCATGCCCACACCTCCCTGCCGTATTCAATTATAAAAAATCCCTAAATCTTTCGATTTAGGGCTTTTTCTTTGGTGCGCGAGGCGGGACTTGAACCCGCACGTCCGGAGTGGACACTAGAACCTGAATCTAGCGAGTCTGCCAATTCCACCACTCGCGCGTCTTTTGTGAAGGCTTGATTATAATAGCACTGCGAGGTTGAAATGTCAAGCTGTTTTTCTGTTCACAATGAATTTTCTTTACAGACGCCCCCGAGAATGGTATAGTAAACCCGTCAAAACCTGAGAGGAGGCGCGCTATGCCGCAGGATCGAAATGCTCTCAAATCCAGGGCGCGTGAGGTGATCGCCACGTCAAACCCGCGTGTGCTCACCGTCGGCCTTGTCTATCTGGTGCTCACTGTCGTGCTCAGTACGCTCGGCGCACGCGTGATGAGCGTCAACATCAGCGAGAGCGAGGCCATGAACTACCTCAACTATGCCATGAACGGCAACTATGAATACGCACTGCGCTACGCCGAGACGATGACGCCGCCGCCCACGGCCTACGCCATCAATGCACTTTTGATGTACGTCGCCGCGATTGTCGGAGCCGGCTTTACCATCTTCCTGCTCAATACCCTGCGCAACCGCCAGCCCTGCTTTGCAAACCTTCTGGACGGCTTCGGCTTCTGGTGGAAGCTGCTGATCCTGGATCTGCTGCAGAGCCTGCTGATCGGACTGTGGAGCCTGCTGCTGATTGTACCGGGCGTAATGGCGCATTACCGCTATGCCCAGGCGCTCTACATCCTTATCGACGACCCCACAAAGTCCCCGGTTCAGTGCCTGCGGGAATCGAAGGCCATGATGAACGGGCACAAGATGGAGCTTTTCAAGCTGGACCTGAGCTTTCTCGGCTGGTATCTGCTGGAGATGATCCCCTATGTGGGCTACGCCGTGCAGGTATGGTCGGTGCCCTATGTGGGCATGACCAAGGCGCTGTATTACGAAACACTCCTCGGCAGCAATGTCTGGAGCTATACCCCGGATTACCCGGCATAAAACGAAGCAGGCGGAATTGACCGCCTGCTTTAGTCAATAAATGAGGGAGAAATGCTCGGGCTTGAGCTTGTACTTGACGCCGGAGATCAGCCCCATGGCGGCGTACATCGTCACCATGGACGAGCCCCCATAGCTGAAGAAGGGGAGCGTGATGCCGATAACCGGCGTGATGCCGATGCACATGCCGATGTTGATGAAGGTCTGGAAGGCCATGGCCGAGGCCACGCCCATGCAGATGAGCATGTCGTAAAGCCGCCCGCTTCTGAGCCCGACGCGCACGATGTGGATGATGATGACCGAAAGCAGGATCACAACCACAATGCAGCCGATCATGCCGAGGTTTTCGCCCACAACCGAGAAGATGAAGTCGGTGTGCTTGCCGGTGAAGACCGTGGTGCGGTGGCCTTCCTCCACGCCGGTTAGACGGCCCGAGGCGAGGGTCAGCTTGCTCTGAGTAGTCTGCCAGGTGATGCCCCAGCCGTCCGGGTCGATGCTGGGATCGTAGGGGGCGATGAGGCGCTTTTTCTGGTAGTCCTTGAGGAAGTAGTTCCACAGAAGCGGCACCGCCGCCGCCACTGCTGCGCCGCCCAGGGCGAACCAGTACAGCCGTACACCCAGAATGAAGAACATGGTCAGGAAGATGAGCATGATGACTGTGCCGCTTCCGAGGTCCGAGGAGACCACGATGATGAGGCCGAAGACGATGACGAAGTGACCAACCATTGCCACCACGGACATGAAGCCGTCGATGTCCTCGTGTTCCTTGATGTAGGTCATTTGCTTGGCGGCCACGATGATGTACAGGACCTTGATGACCTCGGCGGGCTGGATGCCGATGCCGGCGAAGCGGATCCAGGCCTTGTTGCCGGTGCCGTCGTCCTGTCCGAAGATGACCAGCGCCACCAGCAGCAGCACGTTCACCGCACATAAAAGCTTCCACTGGGAGCCGAGGATATCCGCGTCGATGATGGTGAAGAGGATGAAGGCGCCGATGCCGAGAAACATGGAGAAGACCTGCACCGCGATATACTTCGACGGGGCGGACATGTTCCAGCCGCCGTTGACCATGCCGACCACGGCTTTGTCGATCATCAGGATGCCGAAGATGGAGCAGACGGTACAGATCACGAGCAGGAAGATATCCGCCCGCTGGAAAAATTGTTTGATATAAGGCCTGAGCAGTCTGATGTGTTCCACCGCCTTTCCCGAAAAAGAACAAAAATGATCTTACCACGGTTTTGCTCTTTACGCAATGTGTAAAATAGTGGTATAATATCTGCCAACCAAAATATTATAACATGAATAAAGCCCGCGTTTGTTAGAAGTCTGTAAATCCGTGCGGGCGACAGGAGAACAGCATGTCCGAATACATTACCCACAGCGAACAGGAAACCGAAGACCTGGGCGCGCGCCTTTCGTCCGGGCTGCCCGGCGGGACGGTGGTCGCCATGTACGGCGATCTCGGCGCGGGCAAGACCGCCTTTGTGCGCGGCATGGCGCGGGGCATGGGCCTCAAGTGCCGCGTGTCCAGCCCGACCTTCACCATTGTAAACGAATACCTGGGGCCGCGCGACCTCATCCATTTTGACATGTACCGCCTCTCCGGGGCCGACGAGCTTTTTGACATCGGCTGGGAGGACTACTTAAACCGCGGCGCGGTTTGTGCCGTGGAGTGGAGCGAGAACGTGGAGGACGCGTTTTTCGGCGACGAGGTGCGCGTCACCATTGAAAAGCTCAATGACAGCCAGAGAAAAATCACCATTGAGGGGGCGGAGCTATGCTGATCCTTGCTTTTGAATCCACGGCGAAAGCGGCGTCGGCGGCGCTGCTGAAGGACGGAAAGCTTCTGAGCCAGTACACCCAGTGCAGCGGCCTGACCCACAGCCGCACGCTGCTGCCCATGGGGGAGGACATGCTCAAGAACGCAGAGCTGAGTCTCAAGGATGTGGACCTGCTGGCGGTGGCCCACGGCCCCGGCTCCTTCACGGGCGTGCGCATCGGCGTGTCGATGGTCAAGGGCCTTGCCTGGGCCTCCGACAAGCCCTGCGTCGGGGTGTCCACCCTCGAGGCCATGGCCTGGCACGGCCTTGCGGCAGGGGGACTCATCTGCCCGGTGATGGACGCGCGGCGCAATCAGGTGTATAACGCCCTGTTTCGCATCGAAAACGGGCGTCCCGTGCGCCTGACGGAGGATCGGCCCATCGCGCTCAAGGATCTGGCTGAGGAACTGAAGGCGATGGGGGAGAGGGTCTTCCTTGTGGGCGACGGGGCGGAGCTGAGCTTCCGTACCCTGACGGAGCAGGGGATCGACTGTGTGCTCGCCCCGGAGAATCTGCGTATGCAGGACGCCTGGGGCGTCGCGATGGCGGCGCAGGATAAGGAGCCCGGCAATGCCGACACCCTTCTGCCCGTCTATCTGCGCCTTTCCCAGGCCGAACGCGAGCGGCAGGAGAGACTTGCAAGAGAAGAAAGCGGAAAGTGAAAAGCGGAAAGTGGAGATATGGTATCGCTGCGAGATAATTAAAACTCCAAACACAAATAAAATGTTGCCACCGCGTATAAAACATGCTATACTATTCGGCGAAAATCACGACCCTATTGGATCAATTGAATAACAAAGGAGAAGCAAACAATGAGCAAAGTATGCGTTTTCGACCATCCGCTGATCCAGCACAAGCTGTCCATTCTCCGCGACAAGTCCACCAGCGTCAAGGAGTTCCGCGAGCTCATCTCTGAGATCGCCATGCTCATGTGCTATGAAGCGACCCGCGATCTGCCCCTTGAGGAGATCACGGTCGAAACTCCCGTTGCTCCCGCAAAGTGCAGGCGCATCGCCGGCAAGAAGCTGGCCATCGTGCCCATCCTCCGCGCCGGTCTCGGCATGGTCGACGGCATGGTGAACATGATGCCCAACGTCAAGGTCGGCCACATCGGCCTGTTCCGCGACCCCGCCACGCTCGAGCCGGTCAAGTACTACTTCAAGATGCCCCCCGATATCGAGGAGCGCGACGTTATCATTGTTGACCCCATGCTCGCCACCGGCGGCTCCGCCTCCGCAGCGGTCACCTTCCTCAAGGAAGTGGGCGTCAAGCACATCAAGCTCATGAGCATCATCGGCGCGCCCGAGGGCGTCAAGCGCATGCAGGAAGACCATCCCGACGTGGACATTTTCGTTGCCGCGCTGGATGATCACCTCAACGATCACGGCTACATCGTCCCCGGTCTGGGCGACGCGGGCGACCGCATCTTCGGCACCAAGTAAACAAAACAAGACGACAGGTGCCGCCGATCTGGCGGCGCCTGCTTTTCGGAGGAGCAATCAACATGAAAAAAGTAATAGCCATTATACTCGTCATTCTTCTTCTCGGGGCTGCGGTCGGCGGCTTCTTTATCTACAGACACGCGTCATCGGCCATCGGCAAAAGCGCCGCGGCAGAGATCGCCCTCAAGGATGCCGGGCTTGAACGCAATCAGGTTTACGATCTTGACGTTGAGTATGAGGATGGTCTCTACGAGGTCGAGTTTGAATCCGCCAAGGGCGAGTTTTCCTATCGCATCGATGCCAGAACCGGCGCCATTGTGACCGGCGGGATCGATCATTAATAACAGATCATTTGCAATCAAACAGGACAGGGTCGGATGACGCCGACTCCATTGTTCAGCAAAAAACAGGCGCTGCCGATTCGGCAGCGCCTGTTTCGTCGTTCGTGTCTTTCCTTTGCGAGAGGTCTTGCGCAGCGACTGACAGGACCCCCCTCCACCGCTGAAGCGGTCCCCCTCCCCCAGGGGGGAGGCAAGCAATGCTTACATCTTCTCGGCCAGAAGCTTGAGGATCTGCACGGCGTTGGAAGCAGCGCCCTTGCGGATCTGGTCGCCGCAGCACCAGAGAGTCAGGCCGTGGTCGTCGGTGAGGTCGTCACGGATTCTGCCGACCCAGACGAGATCCTGGTCGGTGGTGTCCAGCGGGGTGGGGTAGCAGCGGCCCTCGTAGTTCTCGATGAGGCGCACGCCGGGATAGGCGGCGACGGCGGCCTTGGCGGCTTCGACAGAGACCTTCTCCTTGGTGTGCAGGGTCACCGCCATGGAGTGGGAGCGCATGACCGGTACGCGCACGCAGGTGCAGTTGACCTTGAGGTCGGGGTTGTGCATGATGCGGCGGCCCTCGTTCTGCATCTTCATCTCTTCCTTGGTGTAGTCGTTGCCGTAGGGGGCGTCGATGAAGGGGATGACGTTCATGGCGATCTGGGTGGCGAAGGTCTTGACCACGGGCTTTTCACCTTTGGCCAGGGCGGCCATCTGGTCGTTGAGCTCGTTGATGCCGTTGGTGCCCGCGCCGGAGACGGCCTGGTAGGTGCAGACGATCATCTTGTCGATCTCGGAGAGCTTGTTGATGCCGGCGATAGCCATGAGGGTGATGATGGTGCAGCAGTTGGGGTTTGCGATCATGCCGTTATTATTGAAGGCGTCCGCGCCGTTGATCTCGGGGACCACCAGGGGCACATCGGGCTCGAGACGGAAGGCGGAGCTGTTGTCGATGTAGATGGCGCCGCTCTTCTTGATGGCGGGGGCGAAGCGCTTGGACATGTCGCCCTCCACCGCGCCGAGAACGAAATCGAGGCCCTCGAAGGCGTCGTCGTTGGCCTCCTGAATGGGGACGTCCTTGCCCTTGAAGGACACGCACTTGCCGACGCTCTTGGCGCTGGCGAGGGGACGGAGCTCGTTTACGGGGATGTCATACTCGGCGAGGATCTTGAGCATTTCCTGACCGACAGCGCCCGTAGCGCCCAGAACTGCGATATTCAAAGCTTTCATTTTTTGTTCCTCCAATTCTTAATTATCCAGCAAAACGTTCATAGAGAACCTTGATCGCCTTCTCAAAGTCTGCGTTTTCCACACCCACGATGATGCTCAGCTCATCGGAACCCTGGGCGATGGTGCGGATGTTGATGCCGCTCTTGCCCAGCGCGTGGAAGAGCCTGCCCGAGGTGCCGGGGCGGGAAGTCATTTTGCGGCCCACCGTCGCCACGAGGGAGATGCCCTCCTTGACGTTCACGTCGTCAGGGCGAATGGCCTTCTGCATGTCGGCGATCACATCGTACACACTGTCGCCGAGAGCTGCGGTGGAGGCCACCAGCGCGAAGGAGTCAAGGCCGAGGGTGATGTGTTCCACCGCAACGTGGTAGCGGTCCAGAATGTCCAGGGCCTGGCGCAGGGCTTCGTTTGTGTTCATGGGGCGCTTCTTGATGGTGAGCACGGTGAAGTTGCGGCGGCCCGCAATACCGGTGATGAAGCGCTCCTGCTCACCGTCCTCCTCGACCTCCTCCACAATCATGGTGCCGGGATCCTGGGGGCGGTTGGTGTTGCGGATGTTGAGGGCGATGCCCTTCTCCTTGACGGGGCTGATGGAGTCCTCGTGCAAAACGGAGGCACCCATGAAGGCAAGCTCCTGGAGCTCGGCGTAGGTGATGGTGGAGATGGGCGCGGGATTTTGAACGATCCTGGGATCGGCCATCAGGATGCCGGACACGTCGGTCCAGTTCTCATAAACGTCCGCGTTCACCGCAGCGGCTGCCAGCGCGCCGGAGATGTCGCTGCCGCCGCGGGACATGACCTTGATCTTCCCGGTGGGGAGCTTCCCGTAAAAGCCGGGGATCAGGATGTGCTCGTGTTCCTTGAGGGCGTTTCCGATGGCGGCGTAGGTCTTTTCCCGGTCGATCTGACCGTCGAGACCGAAGAACACGCAGTCGGCCGCGTCCACAAATCTATATCCAAGATATTCCGCCAGCAGGCGCGAGGTGAAATACTCGCCTCTGGACACCAGCTCGTCCACGCCCATGTCGCGGTTGAGGCGGGGGAGGAGCTTGTCGAAGTCGCCCTCCACATCGTACTGAAGACCCAGCGCGTCGCGGATCTCGGCAAAGCGGCTGCGGATGGTGCCGATGATGTCGTCGCAGGACACACCGTAGGTGATGTGCGCGTGGCATAGATAGAGAAGATCGGTCAGCTTGTGGTCGGAGCTGTCGCGCTTGCCGGCGGCGGAGCTTACCACGATGCGCCGCGAGGGGTCCGCCTCAATGATGGCTTTGACCTTTTTGAACTGTTCGGCCCCCGCGACGGAGGAGCCGCCGAATTTTGCTACTTTTAACATTTAACCCTCCATAGCGGCGAAGAAGATGCTGCCGCCCTCCTTGCGTACAGATTCGGCCAGCGCGTGCATGGCGGGCACCGCGATGGGCTCAAGGATACCGCGCACGCTGCTGCCGTCTGCCCACTTGTCGCTGAACACGAAGCGCCCCGCCTTGTTGGCGTCCACACGCACGTAGTAGGGGTGCACGCAGGCGGCGTTGTCGGCCGAGACCTTGCAGACGTCGGGGCGGAACATCTCCAGGCTTCCCAGCCCGCACAGGTCGCGCACGACGGCGGAGGCGGTGGGGTAGCGGCCCGCGCCCTGGCCCATCAGCACGATGGCCCCGGCGTTTTCGCCGTTGTATTTTGCCATGTTGAAGTTCTTGACCACCGAGCACTCGGGAGCGTTGGCGGGGAAGAGGACCGGCTCAACATAGGCGTAGACTGTATCACCCGCAGGGCCGCCGGAGGTGATGAGGCGGCAGGTGAGGCCGCGCCCCTGGAAGTCGGCCACATCGGCAGCCGTGATGCTCTCGATGCCCTCGCGGCTAAAGCCGTCGACCGGCAGCTTGCCGTAGGCCACCGCGCAGGCCAGCATGATCTTGCGCAGCGCGTCAAGACCGGACACGTCTGCCGTTGGATCAGCCTCCGCGTAGCCCAGGGCCTGGGCCTGGCGCAGCACGTCGCCGTAGTCCTTGCCCTCGCTCTGCATGGCGTCGAGCATGAAGTTGGTGGTGCCGTTGAGGATGCCGCCGAGGGAGAGGATGCTGTCGCTCTGCGCCGCGATGGCGAGGTTGTGCAGGAAGGGAACGCCGCCGCCGCAGGCAGCGGAGAAGAGGAAGGATACACCGTGCTCACGGGCAAGCTGCGAAAGCTCGATGCCGTGGGCCGCGACCAGGGCCTTGTTGGAGGTGACCACGTGCTTGCCCGCAGACAGCGCCATGGCGACATAGGAATTGGCGGGCTCGATGCCGCCCATGACCTCCGCCACCGCGCCGACGGTGGGATCGTTCACGATCGCTTCCATGCTGGAAACCTTGAAGGGCTTGTCCTCCTTGCCCGCACGCACCAGCACGGGGCCGGGCTCGAGACCCGCGCACTTCTCCAGCATCTCATATACGCCGACACCGACGGTGCCGAAACCCAATATTGCAACTTTCATGGTATATCTTCCTCTCTCCGGATCTTGATATGTCCGCAAAATAGGGACAATTGTCTTTAGAACGGCGACAGTTTAACACAAGTCGGGTCGGATTACAAGACTTTTCCGAAAAAAACCTTGTACAAATTGCGGCAAAAATCGGGGAGGGTGTTGTGTAGTTTAAACAGAAGAAGGCCCTCTCAGTTACGTCAATAAATTGCCGTGACAGCTCCCCCCAAAGGGGGAGCCAAGACTTGCCTCTCCCTCTGGGAGAGGTGCCCCAGTGCTCACACTGGGGCGGAGAGGGTCTGCGGACGGCAGGAAAAAATAACGAACCGATGAACTGTTGTCAGCGGTTCGCTATCGTTTATTCCGGTCCGTCCACCAGCACCCAGCTGGAATTGTCCGGGATGTAGTTGACGACCACGGGCACCAGCCGGTCGTAGACATTGCCGGTATGGACGCTGCTCTGCATATCCTCCACATTATAAGGATAGGTGAACTTGTCCGTCTCGAGGTACACCCGGTCATAAAGCTGCATAAACAGCACCGCGTTCTGCCCGGTGGTGAAGTCGTCGCGCACCAGGGCCTCGCGGGTCTTGCAGTAAATGGACAGGACCTTGTCCCGGTCGCGCAGCTTGTCGGCAATGCCTGCGGCAAGACCGCACACGGCGTAGACGGTGCTGCGCTCGGTGGAGATGTCCCGCGTGTAAAGAAGAGGGATGGGCTCTGCAAGCGAGGGGTGGGCCACGTCCGCCAGCACCACCTCGTCAAAGCCCAGGTCGTAGAGCTCCTGCACCATCTCGGCGATCCAGGTCCGAAGGTCGAGGTTATAGGGGTCGAGCCAGGTGCCGAGACCGTCGGCGTAGTTGAGGCCCGTCTCGGTGTGGATGCAGTAGGCGGTGGTGCGGGTGGGCAGCAGCTCGTCGATGCAGCAGCTGATCTGTGCCACCAGATAGATGTTCTGGCCCTTCAAGGTCTCGATCATCTCCGGCATGGCCGCGGTAAGCTCGGTGGGCTGGTTGAGAGAGTAGGCCAGGGCCATCTGGGACTGAGACTCCCACAGGCACACGCCGCTGCGGGGCTTCATCTCCAGCACCAGCGCATTGCCCGCCACGAGACGGGAGGCGTACTCAATGATTTTGCTGGGGTTCACGTTCACCGACGGGATGAAGATGCCGCGCACCGGCGGGGCGTTTTTCCCGGCGTTGGATTTGACGTAGTAAAAGTCAGGGCTGTCCAGATTCAGCGGCACGCTCACGGGCTCGAACTGCCGCACGGTGTGGCCCTCGCTGTCGACGGTCCTGGCTTTCCCGTCCGAGAGGATGGGCAGCTCGATCTTGACGCCGTCCTTGGAGATGACCGCGTATTTCTGCATGCCGTAAAACAGCACCAGCATCACGGAAAACAGCGCCAGCAGCGCGATGAAGGGGATGAAGGCATAGTTGCGCCGCTTGCGGCTCCCCTTGTAAAACTCCTGTACCCGCGCCAAGGATCAGCCCTCGATCTGTGAAATGCGGCGGATGTGACGTTCGTCGTTGGAGAAGGGGGTGTCGAGGAAGGTGTCGGCAATCTTGAGGGCAAGGCCCTCACCCACCACGCGCGCGCCCATGCAGAGGATATTGGCGTCATTGTGCTCCCGCGTGGCCTCGGCGCTGAAGCAGTCGCCGCAGACGGCGGCCCGGACGCCGGGAATCTTGTTGGCGGTCATGGACATGCCGATGCCGGTGCCGCATATCAAAATGCCGCGCTCGCACTCGCCGCCTGCCACCGCGTGGGCGACAGCCTTGCCATATGCGGGGTAGTCGCAGGAGGCCTCACTGTAGGTGCCGAAATCCTTGTATTCCAGGCCGCGCTTATCCAGATGCGCCATCAGCGCCTTTTTGAGCGCAAACCCGCCGTGGTCACTGCCGATTGCAATCATAGTTGCATCTCCTTGTATCTGGTGTGTTTAACTTATTTATTTTACCACACAATACGGGAACTATCAAGTATTGCCTGCATTCTCACGGCAGCTCCAGCGTCAGCGTGCTGCCCTTGCCGGTGTTCTTCACGCACACCTTCTGGGCGATGCTCTCGTCGAGCTTGTCGACATGCGAGATGATACCCACAAGGCGATTGCCCTCGGTGAGCTGGTTCAAGACATCCAGCGCCCGGTCAAGCACATCGTCGCTCAACGTGCCGAAGCCCTCGTCGATGAACAGGGCGTCCATCTGCCTGCCGCCCGCGTGGTTCTGGACGACATCGGACAAGCCCAGAGCCAGAGCGAGCGATGTAAAGAAGCCCTCGCCGCCCGAAAGCGACCCCGAGGGGCGGAGCTGGCCGGTGCTGTTGTCGAGAACCTCGATCTCAAGTCCCGCCTTGGCATTGCGGCGGTCGGCGCCGGTTTTGTGCATGAGGGTGTAGCGCCCGCCACTCATGAGCTCCAAGCGGCGGTTCGCGGCCTCGAGGATCTCCCGGAACACCGCGCCCATGACGTAGCGGTCGAAGCTGAGCTTACCGCCCTCTCCGCTGCTGCCGACAGCCAGCGCTGCCAGACGGTCAAGCCTCGTCCACGCGCCCTCGCTTGCCTCGAGCTCTGCGCGCAGGGCCTTTGCCTGCTCCCGCACATCCGTGTGATTTCGGACGAGCGCCGCCTGCCGTGCGCACGAGCCGTTTGCCGCGTTGTACTCGCCGCCGATCTGTGCAAGCGCCTCGTCCAGCGCGGATAAATCGGTGAAAGACTTCCCGGCGGTCTGCTCCTCCAGCCGCGCGGCCTGCTCCTTTGTATGGCGCAGGGTCTCGGCGTGGGCGATGAAGGCCTGCTGCTCGGCCTTGAGCCAGCCCTCCGCGTCCGCACCGACGGGGGAGAGGGCGGCCAGAACTGCGTCCGTATCCGCAAAGCCGGTCTCCGCGAGAGTGGCGGCAAGCGCTGTGCTGGCATCCGCAAGGGCCGACTCCTGTTTGGTCGCCAGCTTCTCCTTTTCCGCCAGACTACCCTGCGCGGTGTCGAGCTGCTGCCTTGCGCCCTCCAGCGCCTCGCGGTGTGCCTGGAGCAGGGAAGTGAGCCGGTCCCGCTTTTCCTCCAGGGCTTTCTGTTCCGCCTTCGCGGCTTCCGCATCCGGGAAGCGTAGCTGCTTTCGCAGCTCCCGCAGCACGGCCTCCGCTTCCCGGGCAATACCGTCCTGCGTCTGAACCTCACGGTTTAATTCTTCGATCCGTACCCGAGCCGCCTCCTGCGCCTGCTCCTTTTGCGGCAGCAGCTCGCGTATGCGCTGCCGTTCTGCCCTGCGCATTTCTGCCTCCGCCAGGGCATGGTCGGCCTCTGCCTGCCGCTGTGCAGCAGCCTCCGCGGCCTTGTCCAGTTCCGTTCCGCTGCGCAGACTCTCCCAGCCGTCGCAGCCGGGCAGCAGCGGCAGGGCACGCTCCAGCAGCGCGGCGACGCGCGAGTCAATGGCGGCGGCGAGGGCGGCCCTGCCGGTTGCCTGCTCTGCGCGCAGGCGCTCGGCCTTCTCGTGCTCTGCCTTCGCCGCGTCCACACGCTCCTGATCCGGCGTGTCCTCCGTAAGCGCCGGGAGCCTCTCCGCCGACTCCCGGTCAAGCCGCGTGCGGCAGACGGGACAGGCCGCCTTGCCGTCCTGCTCCAGGCTCCGCCGCAGATCTGCCGCCAGCAGCCCGGCCTGGCCCGCGATAAAGCGGCGGTAGAGCGCGGTATACTTTGCCTCGGCCTGCGCGGCCTTCCCGGTGAGCTGCTCCAGCCGCTCCTGCCGCGCGGTGAGATCGCCCTCCAGTGTCCGGATTGCGTCCGTCTCGGCGCGGATGCCCGCAAGGGCCTGCACTGTCTCCCGTGCCCGTTCATCCAGATGCTTTGCGGCCTCGGCCTCACTGTCGGCATTGTCGAGAGCCCGGTATTGTTCACGCAGGGCGGCGGTCTCGGCAGTCAGCGCATCAAGCTTTGCCTGCTCGTCCGTGCGTGCTTTCTCTGCTTCGCTCCCGGCCTTCTTCGCCGCCGTCTTCTCCTGCTGCTTCTGCGTCAGCTCCTCATAGCGCGGCAGCTTGAGGGCGATGTCCCGGATCTCCGCCGCAAGCTGCCCCAGCGCCGCGTTCGTCTCCGCGTCGGCCTCCACGGTTTCCTCCGCGGCCTGTACTGCGTCGCGGTAGGAAACAAGCTGACTGTTCAGCGCCTCAATCTCTGCCCTTGTGGCGGCAAGCGCCGTCCCGGCCTTCTGCGTCTCGTCCATCGCGGGCTTTGCCCGGCGCACGGCCTTCTCGGCCAGCACCCACGCGGCCTTGCGCGTTTCGATCTCCGCGCCCTTTGCCTCCAATTCCGCAAGGGCGGTTTGCACCCGCTGAAGCTCGGCAAGCCGGGTGTTGTCGGCCTCGGCCGCGCCCTTTTGCGTATTGAGCGCCGCGATCTGCTTGTTCAGCTCACCCCGTGCATTCTCGAGCTCCCGAAGGCCCTGCGCCTCCTGCTCAATGAGCGCCGCCAGATTTTCGAGAAGCCTGGGGTGCCCGGCCTGATAGTCCTCCAAATCCCCCTCCGGCGGCTGGAAGACATTCTCCATCAGCGCGTGCAGCTTTTCACTCTGCCCTGCGCGGCGGGCTTTCAGCTCGTCCCGCGCGCCCGCCAGCAGGTTTTGATACCACACATAGGGCGCAGAGTCGAAAAGCCTGCCCAAAATCTCGTTTTTCTTGTCGCTGTCGGCGTTGAGAAATTCCCGGAACTCACCCTGGGCCAGCATAATGATCTTGCGAAACTGCTCCGCATTTAGCCCCAGCAGCGCCTCGATACGCGCCGTGACCTTCGACGCGCCCTCCGTGGGCTCGCGGTCGGGCTCGATAAGCTGTGCGTCCGGCCGCGCGTCGTTATACTGATCGGTGCCGCGCTTTTTGCTGAAATGCAGGCGGCGCTCCACCTCGTAGTCCTTCCCGCCCTGGGCAAAGCGGAGCCTCACCACCGTGTCCTCGGACTTCGGCACATGGTCGCAGTGGAGCATGTCGGGGCTGCGGTCGCTGCCGCTGGCGGAACCGTAGAGGGCGAACATGATGGCGTCAAAGATGGTGGTCTTGCCCGCGCCGGTGTCGCCGGTGACGAGGTAGAGCCCGTGTGTGAGCTTTTCAAAGGGCAGCGCAGTGGTCCCGGCGTAGGAGCCGAAAGCCGTCATTTCCAGATACAGCGGTCTCATCTCTCCGCCTCCTGTCCCGTCAGATAGTCAAGAAGCCTTTCCACATCCCGCGCCGTCGGGGCGGCGTGGGGATCGGTCCGGCGCAGCAGCTCACCAGCCTCGGCGAGAAGCTGCGCGTCCGCGTCCGCGGGCGGTGTGCCGTCGCTGCGCTCGGTGTAGAAATCGCCGAACAGGTCCTCGATGCTCTTCTGCTCTACATCCCCGCGCTCAAGCGCTCCCGCCGCACCGGATAACTGTGTAAACTCCGAGCACAGCTCCATCAGCACGCTGTCACGGCCCTGATACAGCTCCCGGAAAAAGGCGGCGATCTCGGGGCTGACGCGCCGGTCGGTGAGCACTACACGCAGATATTCGCCCCGCCGGGGGTCACTCAGCTCCGCGTCCCGTATTTCCTCATACGCCCCGCGTATCTCCCGCATGGGGTGCAGCGGCGGGATGACCAGGGTCTCGACCTTCACAGCCTCGCCTTTTGCCCCCAGCTCCACCAGCAGCGGCCCCTTGGCGGCCTGCCTGGTCTCGTTGAAGTGATAGCACAGCGGCGAGCCCGCATAGCGCACCGCTTCCCGCCCCACCGGATAGGCCGCGTGGATGTGGCCGAGTGCGACGTAGTCAAAGCCGTCAAAGACCGTATAGTCGATCTGCCCGACGCCGCCCACCATGGACTCCGACCCGCCGTGCTCGCCCGGCGTACCGTTTACGGTCACGTTCTGATGGGCGATGAGGACATTGCGTCCGGAAAAGTCGACAGGCTGGGTATGAAGCAGCGCCCGCACGGCCTCCTCGCTGCCGCGGAGGCTGTCGTCGCCGAGCGCCCCGGCAATGAGCGCCGGAAACACATAGGGCATGAGCCAGAAGGTGACAGGGCCGTGTTCATCATGAAGCGTCACATGGGAGAGCATGGGATCGTCATACAGGCTCCCCGAGATATGCACACCCGCAAGCGCAAGCAGCGGGCTTGCAAACGACAGGCGCTGGACCGAGTCGTGGTTGCCCGCGCACATCATGACGGGGATCGAAAGCGCCGACAGCTTTGTTAGCATGCGGCTCAAAAGCTGCACCGCGTCCCCCGACGGCGCGCCGCGGTCATACACGTCCCCGGCGATGACCACCGCGTCCGGCCTGATCGTTTCCGCGAGGGCGAGGAAGCGGTCGACCCACGCGCCCTGGTCGCCGTTTTCGAGCAGGGAGGTGCCGTATATGGATTTGCCGAAATGCAGATCGGCAAGGTGAAGAAAGCGCATCGCGTTTCCCCCTTTGTGCGTTTTTCTTACATTATAGCAGACGAAAGTGAAAAGTGAAAAGTGCAAAGTGCAAAGTGAAGAGATGCTGCGCTGTAATTCAATATGTCAGCCAGAACTCCACTTTTCAATCTTCACTTTTCACTTTGTTTTGTCAATAGTCAAATACTACAAGAATTTGATGTGCATTTTGTACAGGATGGAGCGGAAAATTTCTTGTCGCTATGGTAAAAATATGCTATAATTTTTTCGAGTTTCGGGATAAGCCCGAATAAATATCGGATCTCAGCGGTTTGCGGCAGGCCTGCCGCATGCTTTCCTCCGGAAAGCATGATGGGTCTTCCGCACCTGCACGGGATAGAAAAGAATGAAGGAGGATCATCATGAAAAAAACCATCGCTTTGTTACTGACTCTGGTCATGGTCTTCGCCCTGTTCACTGTCAGCGCTCATGCTGACGGCATGGACGATCTGATCGCCGCCGCCAAGGCCGAGGGCGAGCTGGTCGTCTACGGCTCCTGCGAAGAGGATTACCTCGCCGCTGCCTGCCAGAACTTCGAGAAGCTCTATGGCATCAAGACCACCTATCAGCGCCTGTCCACCGGTGAGGTGCCTGCCAAGATCGAGGAAGAGAACGGCAAGCCCTCTGCCGACGTCTGGTTCGGCGGCACCAACAACCCCTATGACGGCCTGGCTGCCAAGGGCTTCCTGGACAATTCCTATGTCCCCGAAAATGCAAAGCACCTGACCAAGGACATCTACAAGGACCCCAACGGCTACTGGTACGGCATTTACACCGGCCTTCTGGGCTTCATGGTCAATAAGGATGAGCTCAACCGCATGGGTCTCGAGGCTCCTCAGAGCTGGGACGATCTGCTCAAGCCCGAGTACAAGGGCCTGATCTGGCTCTCCAACTACATGACCGCCGGCACTCCGAAGCTCGTCGCCAACCTCATGATCCAGCTCAAGGGCCATGACGAAGGCATCCAGTACCTCTGCGACCTCGACAAGAACATCCAGGTCTACACCAAGTCCGGCTCCGGCCCGTCCAAGAACGTCGGCACCGGTGAGTGCGTCATCGGCATCGGCTTCCTGCATGACGGCATCACCCAGATCGTGGACAACGGCTACGACAACGTCGGCCTCGTCGTCCCCGCTGACGGCACCGCCTGCGAGATCGGCCCCGTGGCCATCTTCAAGGGTGCGGCTCACCCCAATGCCGCCCACCTCTTCATGGAGTACGCCCTGAGCCCCGACTGCGTTGAGCTGGCCGCCCAGCACGGCTCTTACCAGTTCCTGGTCATCGACAACGCCAAGCAGCCCGAGGCTGCCAAGGAGTTCGGTCTTGATCCCAGCCTCGTGTGGGACGGCTACGACTTTGCCAAGGCCGCGACCGATACCGAGCAGAATGTCAACGACGTTATGGCTGCCATCGCTGCCTCCGGCGGCGACACCGGCGAGGGCCGTTTCAAGACCTCGTGATCTGACGGGAACAATTCACAACACAGAATCCCGCAAGGGATGGCGGATTTCCGCCATCCCTTTTTTTGATAGACTCTGTAACCGCATCCTGTCATCCTGAGCATAAGCGAAGGATCTTCCCGGATTTGCGCGGAAAAAGATTCTTCGGCCTTTGGCCTCAGAATGACAATGGAAGAAAGGAGCGAAATCTATGGCAAGAGGCCAGGGCGCGGCGCTGGACCGGAAAAAGCTGATGGCAGACCCCATCATGGTCACCACCATCGTCGTGCTGATTACCTTTTTGACCCTGTTCATACTCTACCCGCTGGCAATTCTGCTGGTGGACAGCTTCGTGGGCGACGGCAAGTTCGGCCTTTCGATCTTCAAGCGCATCTTCGCCATGCCGAGCTTTACCCGCGCCATCACCAACACCCTCAAGGTGGGCTTTCTCGTCGGCATCCTTTCGGCGCTGATCGGCCTGCTGTTTGCGTACGTGGAGGTCTATGTGCGCATGAACAAATTCGTGGGCGGGCTTTTCAAGGTCGTGTCCATGCTGCCGGTGGTGTCGCCGCCGTTTGTCCTGTCCCTGTCGATGATCATGCTCTTCGGCAAGGCCGGCATCATCACGCGCTTCCTGCTGCACATCTATGACAACAACGTCTACGGCTTCTGGGGCATCGTCGTCGTGCAGACGCTGACCTTTTTCCCGGTTTGCTACATGATGCTCAAGGGCCTGCTCAAGAACATCGACCCCTCCCTCGAGGAGGCCGCGCGCGACATGGGCGCGGGGCGCTGGAAGGTGTTCGCGGACGTGACGCTGCCGCTGATGCTGCCCGGCCTCGGCAACGCCTTCCTCGTGACCTTCATCGAGTCCATCGCCGACTTTGCAAACCCCATGCTTATCGGCGGCTCCTATGATACGCTGGCGACCACCATCTACCTGCAGATCACGGGCGCCTACGACAAGGCGGGCGCGGCGGCGATGGCTGTGGTGCTGCTGTGCATCACGCTCGCGATGTTCGCGGTGCAGAAATACTACCTTGAGGCCAAGACTGCCGCAACCCTGACCGGCAAGGCCTCCCGCGGGCGCATGCTCATCGAGGACAAGAGCGTCAAGATCCCCCTCACCATCTTCTGCAGCCTGGCTGCCGCCTTTGTCATTATGATGTACATCTGCGTCCCCATCGGCGCGCTGTTCCCCACCTGGGGCTACAAGTTCTTCCCGCTGACCACCAAGTGGTTCAACCAGGTCTTCACCCGCTACCACGGCTTCAAGGCCTTTAAGGACTCCTTCGTGCTCAGCTTCATCTCCGCCCCCATCACGGCGCTTTTGAGCATGATCATCTCCTACCTCGTCGTCAAGCGCAAGTTCAAGGCCAAGGGCTTCATCGAGGCCGTGTCCATGCTCGCCATGGCCGTGCCCGGCACGGTTCTCGGCGTCGGCTACATAAGAGGCTTCTCCGGCGGCGTCTTCCACACGGGCTTTCTCCAGGGCATCTACGGCACCGGCGCGATCCTCGTGATCGTGTTCGTGGTGCGCTCCCTGCCCACCGGCACCAGAAGCGGCATCTCCGCCCTGCGGCAGATCGACAAGTCGATCGAGGAATCGGCCTACGACATGGGCGCGGACAGCTTCAAGGTTTTCATGACCGTGACGCTGCCCCTCATCAAGGACTCCTTCCTCTCCGGCCTTGTCACAGCCTTCGTCCGCAGCATCACCGCCATTTCCGCCATCATCCTGCTCGTCACGCCGAGCTATCTGCTCATCACCGTGCAGATCAACGAGTTTGCCGAGAAGGGCGCTTACAGTCTGGCCTGCGCGTTTGCCACCATCCTGATCATCATCACCTACAGCGCGGTGCTGCTGATGAACCTGTTCATCAAGCACTTCGGCACCAGCAAAACCATGAAGGAGGATTGAGTCCATGGCTAAAGTGAAAAAAGGCGTTCGCCTCGAGCATATCTCCAAAATCTACAACGACCCCAAGACCGGCAAGGAGTTCTACGCCGTCAAGGATACCTCCCTTGTCATCGAGCCCGGCTCCTTCGTGACCCTGCTGGGCCCCTCCGGCTGCGGCAAGACCACGACGCTCAGAATGATCGCGGGCTTTGAAAGCCCGGACGAGGGTGAAATCTACCTCGGCGACGAGCCTATCAACGAGCTGACCCCCAATAAGCGCGACACCGCCATGGTGTTCCAGAGCTACGCGCTTCTGCCCCACTACAACGTCTTCGATAACGTTGCCTACGGCCTCAAGCTCCGGAAGGTGCCGAAGGACGAGATCAAGGAGCGCGTCATGAAAATCCTCGACCTCGTGGAGCTGACCGGCATGGAGGGGCGCATGACCAACCAGCTCTCCGGCGGCCAGCAGCAGCGTGTCGCCCTGGCCCGCGCCCTGGTCATCGAGCCGTCGGTGCTCCTGTTCGACGAGCCGCTTTCAAACCTTGACGCGAAGCTGCGCGTCACGATGCGCACGGAGATCCGCCGCATCCAGCAGGAGGTAGGCATCACCGCCATCTATGTCACCCATGACCAGTCCGAGGCCATGGCTCTGTCGGACAACATCATCATCATGTCCAAGGGCGTGGTGGCCCAGATGGGTACGCCGCAGGAGATCTACTACCACCCGGTCAATGAGTTTGTCGCCGACTTCATCGGCGAGGCAAACTTCCTCAAGGGCCCCATGACAGCACGCGACGGCAAGTTCGTCACCCTGAACATCGAGGGCAACCCCCTCCGGGTCGAGGGGCGCAATGACATGGAGAAGGGCAGGGAATACACCGTCGTTCTCCGTCCCGAGGCGGCGACTCTTGCAGATCAGGGCGGCCTGCCCTGCAAGGTGGTGCTGAGCTGCTTCATGGGCTCCTACCAGAACTACCACGTCATGGTGGGCGACACCCTCGTCAAGCTCGAGGAGCATAATCCCAAGAACAAGCACATCTATCAGGTGGGCGATACCTGCTGCCTGGTCTTCGACCCGGCGTCGGTTCATGTGCTGTAAGAAGAAAAAATGGGGGAGGTCCGGTCGTGCGCGGCCGGGCTTTCCTTTATATGCCCGACTCCCGCACAGTACAGCCGCAGAAAAATGGCATGTAATGCTGAAACAAAGATGATTATGATATTGAAAGCATGATCGGGAGGTGTTATAATATAAAATAACCATATTAAAAGGTAATGTTAAGCTCACAAATCGGCTGCGCTTCTGTGGCATATTCCCAAAATCATATGCTTTCGGAGGATTCGGGATCATGCGCTTGTTCAGAAAATTCAAGGAGGAGGGGCTGTCACTCCGGCTGACCTTTCTCCTGATGCTGTTTATCTCTCTGGCGATCACGGCGTCGCTGCTGTTTACCAATTTCCGCACCATCAAATCCTTCCACGCCCTGAATGATGCGATGGATACCTATATCGATCTCCAGGATGCGGCGGACAGTCTGCTCCGGGCTTCGGACTACCTGACCGAGCAGGCCCAGCGCTACACGGTGATCGGCGACAGGAAGCTGCTCGACAACTACTTTCATGAGACTGAGACCGTCAAGCGACGTGAAAAGGCGCTGCGCGTCATGGAGGAGCGCTTGCCGGACAGCGACGCGCTGGAGGCTCTCAAGGGCGCTCTGCAGGGCTCCGTCACCCTGATGGACAGAGAATACTACGCCATGCGCCTGGTGCTCAGCGCGAAGGGCGAGACGGACATCCCGCGCCCCCTCGACGCCGTATTTCTCGGCGAGCGGGACGATGCGCTCACCCCGGCGGAAAAGATCGAGCGGGCCCGGGTCATGATGCACGACAGCGGCTATTATGCCCAGAAGGACGCGATCCGCGCAAAGCTCGATGAGTGCGTGAACGCCCTGAAAAACGGCACCCACGGCACGCAGATAAAAATGGAAAAGCGCATGCACACGGATCTTGTGTGGATGACCATTCTGATTGCCCTGCAGTCGGTGAGCCTGATCTTCCTGCTCTGGGTGACCAACAGCCTCGGCATCAATCCGCTTCTGCGCGCGGTGGAGCATATCAAGCAGGATCAGAAGCTCCCCATCACGGGCGCGCATGAGTTCCGCTATCTGGCGGGCACCTACAACAACATGTACACCGTCTACAAGCGCAGCATCGACAATCTCTCCTTCAAAGCCTCCCACGACGAGCTGACGGGGGTCTACAACCGGGCGGGCTACGACCTGCTCAAAAAGAGCGTGGACCTGCATTCCACCGCCTTTTTGCTGGTGGACGCGGACAACTTCAAGACCATCAACGACCAATACGGACACGAAGTGGGCGACAGGGCGCTGCAAAGGCTCGCTGCCACACTCAGGCAGAACTTCCGCGCTGACGACTATGTCTGCCGTATCGGCGGGGATGAGTTCATGGTGCTGATGGTACATGTGACGCCGGATGTCAAACACCTCATCGAGAGAAAGATCCAGCAGATCAACGAGGAGCTGCGCGAGAGCACCGACGGCCTGCCGCCCATGTCGGTGAGCGTGGGCGTGTCGCTGTGCCGCGACACGGAGAATCCGCAGGAAATGTTCCATGAGGCCGATGTGGCCCTGTATTACGTCAAGGACAACGGGCGAAACGGCTGCTGCTTCTATAAGCCCGGCATGCGGGGGAAGGACAAGCAAAAAGCCGGGTAGAGATGAAAACCGGCAGAAAAACAGAGCATCACACAAAAACCTCCCGACCGAAGCCGGGAGGTTTTGCTGTGTCTGGATATTATTTTGCTTCCTGCATCTTGCGGATCTCGATGCGCTTGCGGCGGCCCTCAATGAAGACGGGCAGCGCCTCCGGGCGATCGAAGTAGTCGATGCTCTCCACAAAGTAGCGCTTGTGCAGGTGGATGGCGTCGAACTTGCACCTTGTCGTGCACACGCCGCAGCCGAGGCACTTGTTCGGGTCGACGAAGGATGCGCCGCAGCCGAGGCAGCGGGCCGTCTCCTTCTTCACCTGCTCCTCGGTGAAGGTCTTGCGGTCATCCTTGAAGGTCGAAGCCTTGGCCGCGTCCTTCGCGGGCACCTGGCGCGCGGCGTTGTCGTAGCTCTCCTTCACCGCGTCAAAGTCCACGTTGTCCTTGTCGAAGGCATGGTAGGTGAGGCGGTCGCGGCCGATGGTCAGGCTCTGGCCCGGCTGGACAAAGCGGTGGATGGAGATGGCGGCCTGCTTGCCCTCGGCAATGGCGTCGATGGCAAAGCTGGGGCCGGTGTAGGCGTCGCCGCCGACAAAGATGTCGGGCTGGGCGGTCTGATAGGTGACGGAATCGGCAATGACGCGATTGCGCTCGTCTACCTTGACTTCGCCCAGATCAAGGCTTCCCAGGTCGATGCGCTGGCCTACGGCGGCGATGATCGTGTCGCAGCGGACCTTCTTGTCACCCTCGCAGACGAGCGCGGCGACCTTGCCGTTTCTCTCCTCGATCATCTGGGGCTTGTGCTCGAAGACGAACTTCACGCCCTCTTCCCTGGCCTCGGCGACTTCGGCGGGATCGGCGGGCATGTCGCTCTCCTTGCGGCGGTAGGCGACCGTGACGGAAGCGCCGAGGCGAACGGCAGTGCGGGCCACGTCCATGGCCACATTGCCGCCGCCGATGACGACCACTCTCTTGCCGATGGCGGGACGGGCGCCGGCGTTTGCCTCACGCAGGAAATCAATGCCGCCCCAGACGCCCTTGAGGTCCTCACCGGGGATGCCGATGGGTGCGGACTTCTGCGCGCCGACGGCGAGATAGATGGCGCTGTAGCCCTGGTCGCGAAGCTGCTGAACGGTGATGTCCTTGCCGATCTCCACGCCGCAGCGGAAGACCACGCCCAGCTCCTTGAGTACGTCGATCTCGGCGTCGAGCACGGGCTTTTCCAGACGGAAGCTGGGGATGCCGTAGCGGAGCATGCCGCCGGGCTGATCGTTCTTGTCGAAGACGGTGACCCTGTAGTTGTCAGCCGCGAGGAAATAAGCGCAGCTCAGACCCGCGGGGCCAGCGCCGATGACGGCGATCTTCTTGTCCGAGAAGTCGTAGAGCTTCTTCGGCACAAAGCGGGTGTCGCGCTCGAGTTCACGGTCGGCGATGAACTTCTTGACTTCGTCGATGGCGACCGCGCGGTCGATGTCGCCTCTCGTGCACACGTCCTCGCACTTGCGGTTGCAGACACGGCCGCAGACAGCGGGCAGGGGATTTTCCTTCTTGATGAGCTCAAGGGCTTCCAGGTATCTGCCCTGAGCGGCGAGCTTTAAGTAACCCTGTACCGCGATATGGGCGGGGCAGGCGGTCTTGCAGGGGGCTGTGCCCTCGGGGGCGATGTACTCGCGATTGGTGCGGTGCTCGGGATTCCAGTGCTCCGGGGTCCACTCGATGTCGTCGGGCGTCTCGTGGGGCTCGTGGACGATGGGGGTCTTGGCGCAGAGCTTCTGGCCCATCTGGATGGCGTTGTTGGCGCAGCGGTCTGTGCACTGGCCGCAGGCCACGCACTTGGCCTGGTCGATCTCGGCCACATAGTTGCTGCGGGAGGTGGCGGGGGTGTTGTAGTACTGGCTCACGCCGAGGGCCAGGCAGCTCTCCGGCATGCAGTTGCAGATGGCGAAGGTCTCACCCTGGTGGAGCGTCGTGATCTGGTGGACGCAGCCGCGCTCGTCGCACTTTTGGACGAGGGCCTTGGCCTCCTCGACCGTGCAGGGACGGCCCTTGCCGGAGCGGTTGAACATATCGCCCACGTGGCCCATGAAGATGCACAGACCCTCGTCCAGGTCACCGCTGCCCTCACCCATCATCTTGCGCACGCGGCGGCATTGACATGGGGTGATGCTCAGGTGGCCCTCGTTGGATTCAAGGTACATGCTCACGCGCTCGTTGTCGATCTGCTGGGCGTCGGCGGGGATGGCGCTCTCGATGGGGATGACGCGCATGATGCCCGCGCCCATGGGGGTGTTGGGGGCGTGCTCGATCTGGCTGGTGGTGGCATGCTGGTGGAAGGCGTAGGGGATCTCGGGGTGGGCGAGACAGAATTTCTCGTTGATGAGCAGGAACTCAAAAATGCCGGGGGTGTAAGGCGGCAGCAGGTAGATTTCCAGGTTCACAACCGGCACCACGACCTGTACCACGAGGCCGATGTCGAAGCACTCATGCAGCACCTCGCGGGTGCGCGCGATGCTCAGGCCGGCCTTGTGGGCGATGATGGGGACGAAGGCGGGCTTCATGTCGGTCATGGCCAGCATGACGGAGATCTGCTCGTCGGTGATCCACTGCTCAAAGACCTTGTACTCGGCGCAGTCGGGCGTGATTTTATAGTGCCCGCCGTTGATCTTCTCGCAGAGCTTGATCAGGTTCTCTCTGACTTCCAAAAGGGTTCCCTCCTTATAAAATTTCAATTGCGAATGCGATTCGCAATTGAGGTACTCGTGCTTATCGCACGCGGCTTACGTGGGACAAGCCGCGTTTGGTCGGCGCGAGGCCTCGCATAGCTCGGCTTAGGGTGTTTTTGCCGAGGCAAAGCCCCGTCAAAAACAAATTGAAAATGTCACCGAGCGCGACTCTCGCAAACGTCTTGGGCTTGCATAGATGTGGTCAGAATATCCTGATATTAATTCTATTCGTTTACAGGCTGATTGTCAAGAAAAAGCGCATCACATTCTGTCATTTCCTGCCGGTCGCGATGCCGCCGCACATGCGGGAAAGACGCGCGCGGATGGCTTTGAGGTCAATGCCCTAATTCTTAATAAGACTTAAACCTGCGGCTGTGTGATTGAATTGTGATAAAATCTGTGGTAATATGATCGCGCAGGCAGGGAAGAAAACCCAACCGAACAAAAACAAAAATTTCTGAAAAGGAGATTACAAAAATGGCTATTCTCAACGACAACCAGCTGGGTGCAGTTTCCGGCGGCGCAGCCCATGCCAACGGCCAGTACTGGTCTGACGGCGGCGCGACCTACTACCGCATCGCCCCCAACGATTTCCTGGGCAACATCGCGCAGCTCTTCGGCACCACCCCCTACGCCATCCAGCAGCTCAACCCCGGCGTCATCAAGAACATCGACGTCATCCGTGCCGGCGATGTGATCCGCGTCCGCTGATTTACAGCTGAAAAACCGATACCGAGGGAACCCAAACGGCTCCCTCGGTATTTCGATTTTAAAAGGAGAATACCAGGAATGAAGAAAACGATTTCCCTGTTGCTGATCGCCGTATTTCTGCTCAGCACGGTATCCCTGAGCGCCCTGGCAGCGGAGTCCGGGGCGGAGTGCGTCATGGTCGGCGACACGGAGCACGACGCGCGGGGCGCCGCCGAGGCGGGCGTGCCGTTTATCGGCGTGCGCTACGGCTTCGGGGACAGCGCCGAAATGGCAAAGTACCCGATGGCGGGCCCGGCAGACAGCCCGACGGATGTGCTGCGGATCCTCATGGAGGGACACTATATCTGAAAGCGGCACCGGTTCATAGCTCGATCAGCTCTCCGCTGACGGGCCTGATGCCGTTTTCCGTGTAGATCTTATAGCAGATCTCCATGGAGGCGGCCCGGATCTCTTCCCAATCGTCTATGTCGCAGAACACGGCAAACAGAAGGACATACTGACCGCCCCACTGAATCTTGTTCATGCCCAGATATACCGGACCGCGGATCAGCGCGTCGCCCAGCTCCGCCCGGAAACGCTCGGCATTGTCGACGATCAGGGACTTGGCCCTCTCCACATCGACATAGTGGGGCAGACCGACGGACCAGCAGGCCGGCGAGGCATCACGGCTGAGGTTATAAAAGCCGACCATGTTGGAGTTGCTGATGACCTTCGTTCGGTTGTCATACGCGGCCCGCGTCGTGCGCAGCCCGATGTGCTCCACCTTTCCCATGAAATCGTCGATCTCGATGTACTCCCCGATGCGCACCTGGTCCTCCATGATGAGGAAGATCCCGCTGACAAGATCTTCCACGATACTCTGCGATCCATAGCCTATGATCAGGGAAACGACCCCGGCGGATGTGAGGATCACACGCGTGTCCACACCCAGCTCATGCAGGGAGTAGATCACGACGACGACCGTCAGAAGGAATTGCACGATGCTGACGATCAGATCACTGAAGGTCTCTGCACGGGAATCCATTTTGGAGGACAGCGCCTGCAGGACCGCCTTCAGGAAGTTCATGCCGAAAATCAGGAACAAAACGCTCAGGATGATGGTCGTCAAAGAGAAAATGCTGGGCTCCCGCTGCCATTGCCGGGAGAACAGATAATCGGCGACCGGGTGATCGGCGTAAATCGTGTCGATAAAGTACAGGACGACCAGCGCTGCGCACAGCAGTAACAGCAGCTCGGAGCATCTTTTCCTTACCTCCCGGCGAAGCTCCTGCTCTTCGGGGACGGGAGCTTCCACGTCCGCGGAGCGCAGCCTGGTCAGGACCTGCCGTACCGGCTCCTTCTGCAGCCATCCGTCATCGCACGGGTAAATGCAGGAGCCGCAGAGAATGAACAGCGAGAGGAGAAGGATTTCTGGGATGATCACAGCCAGAGCCTTCTTGACCGGCTCCGTAAACACCCGGAACTGCTCGGCGCTGATGAGGATGTGGCTGTCATCCGTCATGGTGTTCAGGTAGTACTCATAGCCGTTGATGGCCTGCGCGCCGCAGTAGCGGTTCATCAGCGCGGTCTCCGGCAGGGTGTTTGCGATGGGGTGAACGGCTGTGGAGGAAGCGGCGGCCCAAAGCAGGGTCTCCGGCGCCGCGGCAGCGGCGTACATTTTCGCGTAGGTCCCGGTATCGATGCGCAGCAGCGCCGCGCGGATGTCCGTCTGCTCTTTCATCGTCACGAGACTGTCGTCCGGCAGCGTGACGTAAATCAGACCGGAAGTGCCGAACAGGCGGCGTGCGGCGGCGTAAAAGCCGCTCTTGTCCGACAGCTCGCCCATAATGCCGGTGTCCGCATTTTTGAGCAGATTCCAGAGAAGGTACTCCTCATCATTCGGATTCTGGCTGATCGTATAACCGGTATACCCGGTCGTCGACATTCTGGAAACGCCGTCCCCGTCGAAGATCACCACGCTGTCAAAGCCCAGACGCTGTGCCAGATCCTGCAGAACGTCCGGCGTGAAATCCTCTCCCATCGTATGGGAAAACAGGTCGATCATGGACACGTGACCCAATACGAGACGCCGGTATATATCCTCCATTTTTCCCCATTCCTCGTCGTTGAGCTCGATCTCTTTGACAAAGGCCCGGAGGCTTTTTTCCATTTTGCCGTTATGGTCTATGTAGTTTGTCAGCAGCGGCAGATAGGCGGTGATCGCCGAGATCGACAGAATCCCCGCCAGAAGCAGCGGCAGGAGCTGCCGCATCACGGAAAGGCTGAAGCAGTTCTTCGTTCCGAGCCGCAGGCAGCTTTCCCGGTCAGGCAGCGCCGATCCCTTTGCCCGGAGCTTCCGGGCGCAGAACCAAATAAACAGGAAGCAGAGAACGATCAGACCATGCACCGGCAGCGTCTTCCGCAGGGCGCCGGCCAAAACGGCGCGAACCGACACGTAAACGAATACCGAGTAACGGTCCAGAAGGCTGCTCTTCTCGAAGAAGACGCCGGACAGAGGGGTCTTTCCCCTGAGAAAGCCCGCCCGGATCCCGTCCGCCGCGGTGCTGCTGCGCTCCTCGTCGAAGGTGATCCGGCTCTCGTCCAGAAAATCGTAAGGCTGCTCGTCGGACGATACCAGGATACGGCCCGTATCATTCTCAACAATGCACAGATCACCCGGGCAGGCTTCGGCGATGCGCTCGAAATTCACGTTGTAGATGTTTTCGACCGGCACCCACTTCATGTACAGCCATCCGTCCTGCAGCCGGACCGCCGAATAGACCCAATCGGACCCCCACTGGATCCCGGCTTCCTCGAGCGCGTGTGTCCGGCTCTTGTCCAGGGGAAAGCTTCCGGCACCGTCTGATGTGATCGCTTGCCCCCCGTCCGGGAAATAGTAGAGCGCAGCGGCCTCCCAGTACGATTTGCAGGCGTTGAGCGTCTCCGCCGACACCCCGAAATAATCCAAAAACGGCTTCGTCAGCTCGGCATAGACCGATGTTTGCCGGATACCGAAATTTCGAAAGAAATCCTCCAGCTGTCCCTCAAAACTGATGAGGCTGCGCAGCGAACAGACGGAGCTGCGCAGGGATGCATAGGCTGCATCCAGTTCAACAGCGTACTGCCTGCAGGCAGAAAACACCATGGTAAAAAGCATCGTCAGGATCAGCAGAACGGCAAAGAGGGAAGAGACTGTTTTGCTTCTCCTGCGTGCTGCTTCCGATGCTCCTGCCTCCGGGGTCAAGGGCGCGTTCTTATCTTTCATGTGAGCTTATTTCCTTGCAAAATATTTTTCGAAATTACATACGCAGTATAATAAAATTTTCCGCTTGTTTCAAGCTAAATTATGGTATCATCAAACAAGAGACTATTTTCACAGCCCCTCTCCGGTATAAAGATTCCAGGACCTGCAATCATTTTCTTGCAGTGGAAGATTCGGCGGCTGCATGTTATAATGAAAAACATACAAGGAGGAGAAACGTATGACTATATTCAAAAAATGGAATTCCATGAGCCTGATCCTGCGCATTGTGATCGGTATGGTCATCGGGGCAATCCTGGGCTTTGCGGCGCCCGGGTCGGCGTGGATCGGTCTGCCGGGGGATCTGTTTGTGGGCGCGCTGAAGGCGATTGCGCCGATCCTGGTGTTCCTGCTGGTGGCGTCCGCGCTTGCAAACTCCAAGGGCGGCAACATGGAGAAGTTCCGGACCGTTATCTTTCTGTACCTGTTCAGTACGCTGTGTGCCGCCATTGTGTCTGTGTTCACCAGCTTTGCCTTCAGGATCACCATTCCGCTGGCAGGTGCAGACGCCGTTGACGCCGCGGCTGTGCCGCAGGGCATGGCCGATGTGGTGATGAACCTTTTGAAGAGCATCATTGTAAACCCCGTGGATGCGCTGGCAAATGCCAACTACATCGGCATCCTGTTCTGGGCTGTGGTGCTCGGCATTGCGCTGCGGCATGCAGGACCTGCTACCAAGGCCATGATGGAGGATCTGGCCGACGCAGTGTCCAAGTCGGTACGCTGGGTCATCAGCTGTGCCCCCTTCGGCATCCTGGGTCTGATGTACACCGCCGTGGCGACCAGCGGTTCGGAGATTTTCGTGCGCTACGGGCAGCTCATTGCGCTGCTGGTGGGGACGATGCTGTTTGTGGCTTTGGTCATCAATCCGTTAATCGTGGGTCTCATATTGCGCCACAACCCCTATCCTCTGGTATTCCGCTGCCTCCGGCAGAGCGGCATCACGGCCTTCTTCACCCGCAGTTCCGCGGCCAATATCCCCGTGAACATGCAGCTTTGCAAGGAGCTGGGGCTGGATGAGGATCTGTACTCCGTTTCCATCCCGCTCGGCTCTACCATCAATATGGACGGTGCGGCGGTAACCATCACGATCTTTTCCCTGGTCGCGGCCTTTACCGTGGGCGTACCTGTGACGATCCCCATGGCCATATTTCTGAGCATCGTGGCCACCTTCTCGGCCTGCGGTGCTTCGGGTGTGGCCGGCGGCTCGCTGATGCTGGTGCCCCTTGGCTGCTCGCTGTTCGGGATCCCCGCCGGCATTGCCATGCAGATGGTGGGCGTCGGGTTTATTATCGGTGTCATTCAGGATTCTCTGGAAACCGCTCTCAACTCCTCCGGTGACGTGCTGTTTACCGCGACGGCCGAGTTCGCGGAATGGAAAAAGCAGGGCAGAAAGCTCCCACTGTAAGGAGAAATTATCATGAAAACAATCAAAAGTGTTTACAAGATCGGAAACGGACCTTCCAGCTCTCACACGGTCGGCCCCTATCATGCGGCGCAGATTTTTGCTGAGCGTTATCCTGATGCTGATGCTTACAGGGTCACGCTCTTTGGTTCCCTGGCCTTCACCGGCGAGGGGCACGGGACAGGCAAGGCCATCCTGGCCGGCCTGCCCGGGGCACAGATCGTCTTTAACCGGACCGAGCAGGACCTGCCTCATCCGAACACCATGCTCTTTGAGGCATTCAGGGACGGACAGCCGATCGGCTCAAATCGCATTTTCAGCATCGGCGGCGGCTCCATCCGCATTGAGTGGGAAAGCTCTGAGGAGGAGATCGAGGTCTATCCCCAGAAGCATTTCTCGGAGATTCTGCTGCTGTGCAGGCAGCGCGGCATGAGCCTCCTGCAATTTATCAGCCACATGGAGGATGACCGGCTGCGGGACTATCTGAAAACCGTGTGGGAGGCCATGAAAGATTCCATTCGGCGGGGTCTTGCGGCGGAGGGGACGCTGCCGGGCGGCCTGGGCGTGGAGCGCAAGGCAAAGCTGCTGTTTGAGAAGCGCTGCTACAATGAGAGCGCCGATGTCACCATGAACCGCGTCATTGCCGCCTACGCCTATGCGGTCAGCGAGGAAAATGCCGACGAGCACATTGTGGTCACAGCTCCCACCTGCGGCAGCTGCGGCGTACTGCCGGCGGTGCTGTATTACATGCAGACGGACCGGGGCTTCCCCGAGGAGGAGATCCTGGACGCGCTGGCCGTGGCGGGACTCGTCGGCAACGTCATCCGCACCAATGCCTCCATCTCCGGCGCAGAGTGCGGCTGCCAGGCGGAGATCGGCAGCGCCTGCTCCATGACGGCCGCGGCTCTGGCATCGCTGTACGGGCTGAATATCGACCAGATCGAGTACGCGGCTGAGATCGCCATGGAGCACAATCTGGGCCTGACCTGCGATCCGGTGAATGGGCTGGTGCAGATCCCGTGCATCGAGCGCAACGCCGTCGCCGCCATGAGGGCGATCAGCTCCGTGAATCTGTCGCGTTTCCTGTATTCCACCCGCAAGATATCCTTTGACGATGTGGTGACCACCATGTATCGGACAGGAAAGGATATGGACGAGAAATATCGTGAGACCTCCCACGGCGGTCTTGCACAAATCTACTGCGCGCGCTGAACCACATACGGGCAAGCGGAAAAGACGCGATACCGGAGCGGCAATACTCCGATATCGCGTCTTGTGCTGCTTGCTCAAGAAAGAGGCCAATTTGCAGGGAAAAAAATATCCTCACCAAATGGTGAGGATATTGTGGTGGACGATACAAGACTCGAACTTGTGACCTCCCGCACGTCAAGCGGATGCGCTACCAGCTGCGCCAATCGTCCATCCCTGAAAGCCTGTTCATTATAGCGCGCTTCTTTTCAAAAGTCAAGCATATTTTTCCCGCAGAGCCAAAAAAACATGTCAGCAGCCTTCTCCTCGGGGTAAAAGCTTGCCCGGGGGAATATACTGTGATATAATATCATGCCTATATTCTCAAACGCGTCTATCATTCTCAAGGAGATTTCGATATGTCATTTCGTGCATTTCTCGCCATCTGCCTGTGCAGATTTCTTCGCGGCTTTTCGCGTCTGGTGCACCGCGGCGGCACCGCCATGCCCGGACGCTGGGCGCTCAAGGTCTGCCCCGACCTGCTCTCCGTCCTTGCCCGCGGGGTGAAGACCGTCGCCATCACCGGCACCAACGGCAAGACGACGACCGCCCGCATGATCGACCAGGGCTTTGAAGACGCCGGCCTGAGCTTTTTTGCCAACCGCTCGGGCGCTAACCTCATGTCCGGCATCACGACGGAGTTCGTCATGAACTCTACGCTCTTTGGCAAGTGCAAAAAGGAATACGCCGTCATCGAGTGCGACGAGGCCGCCGCGGTGGGCGTTTTCCCCCAGCTTGTACCGGGCCTGGTGGTGGTCACGAACCTCTTCCGCGATCAGCTCGACCGCTACGGCGAGGTGACTCACACACTGGAAAACATCCGCAAGGCGCTTGCCGGCATTCCGGAGCCGATCGAGGTCCTGCTCAATGCCGACTGCTCACTGACCGCGTCCCTCGCGGAGGACACTTACCACAGCTATCTCTTCTTCGGCATCGACAAGGGGGCTGTCCCCTCAGGGAAGAAGAGCGAGCTTTCCGACGCAAGCCACTGCATCCGCTGCAAGACCGAATACGAATACGACTATATCACCTACGGCCACCTGGGCGGCTTCCGCTGCCCCAAGTGCGGCTATCACCGCGCGGATAAGCCTGAGTATGCCGTCACCGACGTGACCGAGCAGCGCCCTGACGGGAGCACCGTCGTCATCGGCGGAGTGCTCATGGAGCCCCGCATGGTCGATGTCAACCTGCCCGCCCTATACAACGTCTATAACGCTGTCGGTGCCATCGCGGCCATGCGGGAAATGGGGATCCCGGACGAGACGGCGATCGCGGCACTGGGCAAATTCAAATGCGGCTTCGGGCGCATGGAGGACTTTGCTCTGGGCAAGGGCGGCGCGAAGGTCATGCTGGTGAAAAACCCGGCGGGCTGCAATCAGGTACTGGACTTTTTACAGAACATCAAGGACAGATTCGTCCTTGTCATCTGCCTCAACGACCGCGCGGCCGACGGCACGGACATCTCCTGGATCTGGGACGCGAACTTTGAAAGACTGTGCGAGCTGTCGGGGCGGCTTGAAAAGGTGATCGTCTCCGGCGACCGTGCCCCCGACATGGCGGTGCGCATCAAGTATGCGGGTGTGGATGCGCGCTTTGTGGAGACGGAGCGGGATTACGAAAAGCTTGTCTCTTCCCTCGAAAGCGAGGAGCGGCCCATCTACATGATCCCGACCTATACCGCCCTGCTTGAATTACGCGAGGTCCTGGTCAAGCATTGCGGCGGCGACGAATTTTGGGTCTGAGGAGGTACGGCCATGGAACTGAAAATCTGTCATCTATACCCGGATGTACTGAATCTCTACGGCGACGGCGGCAACATCCGCTGCCTGACGCAGCGGCTCAAATGGCGCGGCATCGGGGCGGAAGTCGTGAAAATGCCCCTCGGCTCAAAGGAAAGCCTGGCGGGCTTTGACCTTACCTTCATCGGCGGCGGACAGGACTTCGAGCAGGAGGTGCTGCTGGAGGACCTGCACCGGGGCCGCGACAGGGAGCTGATTGCGGCTGTGCAGGACGGCATGACCATCCTCGCTATATGCGGCGGCTACCAGATGCTGGGCGCGTATTACGAGACCCACGACGGAAAGCGCTGCGACTTTGTCGGTGCGCTGGATCTCTGTACCGTGGGCGCGAAGACCCGCATGATCGGCAACTATATGTACAGGGTGGATGAAAAGCTGGGCGGCTTTACGGTGGTGGGTTTTGAAAACCACAGCGGAAAGACCCGCCTCGGCCCGGGCGTTGAGCCGCTTGGCAAGGTGCTGGCGGGCTTCGGCAACAACGGCGAGGACGGCCTGGAGGGCGCGCACTGTAAAAACGTCTTCGGCACCTACAGCCACGGGCCGCTGCTGCCGAAGAACCCGGACTTTGCCGATCTTCTGATCAAAACGGCGCTGGAGCGCAAATACGGCAGGGCGGAGCTTGCGCCGCTTGACGATACGCTGGAGCGGGCGGCCCATGACGAGATGTGCAGACGTCTGGAAAAGCATCCATGAGAGAGATCGACCTGCACATCCACACCACCGCCTCCGACGGCACCTGCACCCCGCGCGAGGCGGTGCGGCGGGCGTCCGAGCTGGGCCTTCGCGCCATCGCCGTCACTGACCACGACACCATCGCCGGACACGCCGAGGCAATCTCTGCCGGCATGGATTACGGGGTGGAGGTCGTCCGGGGCATCGAGGTCAGCACCAGGTACGGTGTGTCGGTACACATCCTGGGCTATTATCTGGAACACCTGGTCCCGCTGCTGGCCGGGATCGTGAACGACCGGGACGTACGCAACGAAAAGATCGCGGCGCTCATGGCGGGCGACGGCCTGCCGGTGAGCTATGCGGAGATGAAACGGCGCTTCGGCGAGGCGATCGGCCGCCCGCACTTCGGCCGCATCCTGACCGAGCTGGGCCTTGCCGAGAGCGTGAGCGACGCCTTTGACCGTTTTCTCAGCCGGGACAAGCGCTACTTTGTCCCGCGCAGAACGGTCGATATCGACAGCTCCGTAGAGGCCATCGTCCAGTCCGGCGGCGTGCCGGTGCTGGCCCATCCCTTCCAGTACAAGAAAAACGACGCGGAGCTGCGGGAGCTCATCGAGCACTGCGTGGTCCACGGCCTGCGCGGGATCGAGTGCCGCTACAGCGGCTATGACTTGGGGCAGGTGAAGTATCTGGAAGGCCTCGCGGAGGAATACGGCCTGTTAAAAACCGGCGGCAGCGACTTCCACGGCGGCAACAAGCCCCACATCAGACTCGGCACCGGCATCGCGGGCGAGCTGGACGTGCCTTACGCGTGGCTTGAGCGCCTGCGCGAGGAAGCGGAAAAGCTGCATAATACATGATGGCGAAGGGATCTCCTTCGCCATCGTTCTTTTATTCCAGCAGCCAGCCGCGCAGTTCCTCGGCGCTTTGAAAAATATGTTCCGCGCCCGCCTCATAAAGCTGCTCCTCGGTGCGAAAGCCCCAGCCGACCACCGCGCAGGCAAGGCCCGCGTTCTCGGCGGTGCGCAGGTCGACTTCCGTGTCGCCCACGTAGACCGCGTCCCGCTTCTCAACGCCCATCTCCCGCAGAGCGGCCAGCACCGCGTCCGGGTTCGGCTTGCGGCGCACGGTCTCGCTCTCGCCCACGGCGGTCTCCAGCAGGCCGGGGAAGTGCTGTGCTGCCAACTGCTTGACCGCCGTGTCCTGCTTGTTGGAGATGACCGCCTGCTTCACGCCCGCCTCCCGCAGGGCCTGCATCAGCGGCACGATGCCGGGATAGGGCGCGGTGAGGATGGCGCAGTGGCTGTCGTACCAGGGCTGATAGGCGCGCAGCATCTCCTCGCGCAGCGCATCGGGCGTGCCCTCGGGGACGGCCCTGGCCATGAGATGAGCCGCGCCGTTGCCGAGGTACTGGGCCACCCGGCGCTTATCCAGCAGGGGCATCCCGTAGTCCGAGAGCGTGTGGTTGATCGCGTTTGTGAGATCGGCAAGCGTATCGAGCACCGTGCCGTCCATGTCGAACAAAACCGCCTTGTAGCGCATATGCAGTCCTCCAAAGTGTGTTTGGCTGATTCTACCATAAAGGAGAAGAAAGTGCAAACTGCTTGTACTTCCTGCCGCAGCCGTGTTATAATACATGCACGCCGATGCGGCGCTTGTGCCGACGACGGGGAGGTGAGCGGATATGAAACACGGATGGCTGCGGTTTGCGATCCTTTTGATCGCGGCCGGACTT
>Ga0247611_10001375_pt1 | contig 43497 bp, 72 predicted proteins | sample 177DNAGHGhighgp2_FD_192422 | JGI IMG/M metagenome (GOLD analysis project Ga0247611, IMG submission 192422) | Sheep rumen microbial communities from Palmerston North, Manawatu-Wanganui, New Zealand - 1770 DNA GHGhigh gp2 | ecosystem: Host-associated > Mammals > Digestive system > Stomach > Rumen... | reverse complement strand
CAATGTTCTCCTTAGGATAACCAGGAACTTCCCATTGCATATACCTTACTTCTTCAAGATGGAACTGAGCTTCACGAGGATAAGAAAGCATTTCAGATTCTACAGTCTCAGTAATCTCAAACATATCTTCTCGATACATAAACTGCTGTACACCATCAGCAAGATAGATGTCTCCATACTTAAGAAAATCATTAATACGGTTATGAAGAACCTGATTCTCAAGATTTACTGCATCAATAACCCAAGGATTACCACTAAACATATTAGTGATATCAACAGCGTGACGCCAAGCTGTTTCAGGATGTTTATTCTGCTGGATGGAACCAATCTTGTCCTTTACACCTGCACTAATTTCCTGACCAAAAATTTTATTGAAATGCTCCTGGACCTGTTCAATAGAATTAGGTACAAAATACCAAACACCATTCTTATCAGAATTTTTAGGACGGATTTTTACGAACTTATACATAATGTTTATTTATTAGTTACATTATAATATAGAAAAAGATTGAAAAAATTCAATCTTTTAAGGAATATAATCTATATCTAATGTAATAGGTTCACTCTTATGAGTCATTATCTTTCTTCTTATAGGAGGAATTAATCTCATAGGAAGTCTTGTTCCATAATCAATTTCTCCAGAAGGAAGTCTTACATACCAAGTTCCAACAGGAATTGGTGGTTCGTCAGGAACCCATTCATGTGTTTGAAGATCATAATCAATATCAGAAGGCCAAGTATCAGTTCTTTCATAATGACCTCTTGCTTCATTTGGTCCAGCAAATTTAGGTTCATAATATGGAATATATCTGAAATACCTGAATTCCTTTCTTTTATTTCTTATTACCCAAACTTTCATAATTACCAAATATGATTAAAAACATAAAGTTGAGGTTTGGTATCACCAATCCATTTATTAATTACTTTCTTATAATTAGGATTTTCTTCAAGAAACTTATTCCATTCATCTGTAGATTTAGAAACTAATTCATCATTTATAATTACTTCATTATCATCTTCAGTAGGGTCAAAATATACAAGTCTAGCTCCAATATAAATATATTCTCCGCTCATTGTATCTTCAACCATTAATTTCTGACCAAAATCTGTATCAAAGTAATCTTCATCTACACTTTCTATTTCTTTGATGAATTTACTTACATTTTTTCTTTCAGCAATTTTCCAGCCATATATGGCTACACATCTATAATCTAACATATATTTAAATTTAATTTATTTTCTTCTTTCTTTTATTTATAATTACACAAACTTTCATTAATTATATTCTTTATATGTTCCTGCTATAGTTTGATATTTACACATTTGACAATTACCATCACAACACATACTTCCATCTTTTACATAAGGATTAGAACAACCATAAATAGTATGTACTTTTGGTTGTTTAACCATTATTTTATAATCTTTTTTCTTTCTGCTCATTTACCCCATTTATTAATTTGTTCATTTATGAACAATTCTTTATACTCTTCATCTGTTAACCAATCAAGAGAATCTGGTTTTTGAAGATATTTGATATCAATACCAGCAAACTTCATTACTTGATATGGAGACCAAACACCTTTCTCACAATCCATATGATGACGATAACAAACAGGGGCGCAATTAGAAAGATAATATCCACTATCTTTCCAAAGTTTCCTATCCATTATATGATGAGCATCATCTGCATGTTCTCTACATCCAGGAATACAACACATACCCTTAGTTCTTAAAAAACCAAGTTCTTTAAACTTCTGTCTTGTAAGAAGTGTATTATATTCAAAATGATCTTTCATTATACATGCTTAAATAATTCAACAATTCCATCTTCATTATCATCACGATATGTAAATATATTTGAATAAGAAATTACACCATCTTTCATCTTATATTTACCTACATAAAACTCATGCCCTCTATCATTAAATATAGAAACAATAGTATATTCAGTTCTACCACATTTAATAGTATCACCAACTTTTATCTTTCCTATATTTGAATCTAACTTAAGCATCTTAATTTTTCTTCTTCTAATTTTTTCTCATGATCTTTTAGAAAATGGTATTTTAATTTCCAATAGAGTTTCCAATGTTTAGCAATAGCACATCTTTTTAGAGATAATTTTTGACAATCATCTAATTCATTATATCTACCATATAACCATTTACTCATCTTCTTTCCAATACCATTCTAACGTTACAGTTGAATAATCCCAATCAATCTTATCAGCATTCTTTTCTAGCCAATTCAAAAGATCTTTCTTAGAATAAAATTCTTGTCCATACAATTGTTTATTATTCATCATCTTCATCCATTAATGCTTTATTTTCTTCTTTAACTTCTCTCTTAATTATCTTCCAAATAGATGGAGAATAATCACAACCCTTATCCTTAAGGAATATCAAACTAGCCCAGCCCTTGTTGTTTGCAAAAACCCAAGCAGCATATTCCTTCTGAGATTCAAATTCAGATGAAGGACGATAACGAGAACAAAGTTCATCATCAATCTCCTTAAATCTATCTAGTATCTCCTTCATCTTAGCTCTATAATAAATCTGATTCTCTTCATCAAGCTGACCAATATAATCTTCAATATTATCAATCTTATCATCTGCAAGACATTCTACAATATATTTCTTAGAAAGCATAGACCTAAGGAAATGAATCTTAAAATACTGCTCATACTTAAGCTTCATTCTAAATCCATTTGAGAAACGAATTACAAATCCTTCACGGTTTGCTCCATCGAATTCATTACGAATGTTCTTCCAATCCTTAATACCATCATAATGCTTTGTTACAGACAATACATCACGATAGTTATCAATAGAATCAGTCTCTTCTCCAGTATCAGTATCAATTACTGCAAGAAGGAATATGTCATCAACCTCAGGACCATAGACAATACAATGCTTGTCCTCAGGATAAATGATTTCAAAAAGATAGGTTTTATTTCTGTCAAAACGGTCCCACATATCCTTATACTTAGTATGAAGGAGTTCAGTACCATGCTTACACTGTTCTGAGTTGAATGAACCACGAGTTGCGAGATAAGGTACATCATTCACCCAGTACATAATACCAAGTGAACCATCCATCTTCTCATAAGCATCAAATGGAAGATTAGGAATAGTAATACCAAGACCTTCAAGCTCTTCATAGTTATAAAACTTAACAAAAGGACGAGCCTTAATAGTTCCAAACATATTGATTATAAGGCCACGACACTGAGTAGTAACCTCATTCCAAACATGTTCAATCTGACAAGACTTAGAATAGTTAAGCAACCAAAGATCTGTAGTAGGATCTCCAGTATCAAGCTTCTGAACATTAACATACTTCTTCTCAATCATTTCATCGAGAAGCTTCTTATCCATTATTTCTTCTATCTTAGTAGACATATTACTTCTTATTTCTTTTACAATCAGCTCTATAAAATTGATTACATCTTTCAGTTTGTGGATCTTCTATTTCCCTTTTATGTTCCGAACACCAATTTCTTGTTTTATTATAACAATCATATATTGGTCCCCATAAACAGTCACAGCAATGACCTTCATGATGATATATTCTTCTTTTAGAAGGTTTCATTATTCACAGCATTAATAAATTCTTCTTCAGTTTCATATTTCTTTCTACAATGAATCCAACTAATATGAGGATTCTTAGAAAGCATTGGTTCACACAAGAAAGTATAGTGTTTTGTAACAAATGTAGTGCATACACCAATTGCATGCTCTTTATCTGGACCATAATGACTATCCTTAAGACCCTTATTATGAAGAGCACCAAGAATATTATCAATATTCATTTCTGGTGTAAAAAGAATATACATAATTTAATCAATCAAAAAATCTTCAACAAACTTTTCTGCAAGAGTGGGCTCATCAAAAATCATCTCAACTTTAGTGTCCCACAAGTCAGAAGTATAAAAATCATTATCGAGGAAAATTTCCGCAGACTTACCAACTGGAGTAAGAATAACCTTATATTCAAATGGCGCTTCATAATCTCCCTTGATATAAGGGTCAACACGGAACACACCATAAACAGGAGTATCACTACGAGAATACATAATCATTCCAATCATCGGAATAGGAGTAATATCCTTCACAGGACGCATCTTCTTAACAATGTACTGGCCAAATTTGAAATTGTAATGACTCATAATGTTTATTGTTTAAATTACTTTTGCCACAAACCAGGATCCCAAGTTACATGATCTGCATATGATTTAAGATGTGCATAAATCTCTGTAGTCCATTCTATACCAAGTTTATCATAATCATATCTTTGAGAATTTAAATCCTCAAGACATTTCTTAGCGTCATCATATGTAATTGAATTTACAAAGTCATTACAAAACTTATCATACTCAGGATAAGCCTCATCAGTATCAGGAATATGACTAGCATCAAATTTAAAATGCTCATTGAACCATTGTTCAGTTTGTTTCCATAAAGAACCGTGATATTTCATAATGTTTTGTTTTAATTACATTATAAATATAGAAAAAACCTTGAAAAATTCAAGGTTTTAACTATTTATTTTACTATTGCTTGCTGTAAATTATCTAATTCTTTCTTTGTTTTAAGATATTTAGATTCAGCTTTCTTAGCACTTTCTTTATACTCATCTGCTTCTTTAGTCTTTGTATCAAGTTGAAGTTTATAAGAATTAGCTGTCTCCATCCATGAACGACAAACTTTATTTAATCTATCATTTTCTGTTGTAATTTCTCCAATTCTTACAGTTAATACTTTAATTTGATTTTCCCAATCTTGTTGTGATGCATATCTTTCATCATCTTTTGCTTCTGCTTCAATTGCTCTACATCTTCCAGTAATAGCAAAATATAAATAAGCTACAACAAATATAAATGCCAACAAACTTAAACAACTTAAACAACCTTCTACTATCATAATACTAATATATATATTTATTTAAACATTACACATATTTTATCATCTACTTCCAATATTGCGGCAACTTCCATATTATCTACAACATCTCCAACACATAAAGGAAATCCAAATCCATCACTATCTAAAGATTCAATAGTTCTTGTACCATGTTTTTCATCATTCCAATAATTAAGATAAACCGGCATCCAATCTTCCGCTGGTTTAAATTCATACAATTTACCAGTTCCAGACCATATTAATTTATGTTCTTTACCAGTATAAATATTTTTTCTAACTATAAGTTCTTTTTTCATAATTTATTGAAGTTTCAATTAATTTAAAACATTCTTTAAAATCTGATACATTAAGAATTGCCAATAATTTTTCTCCTTCAATTGTATCAACTATTAAATAAACTGGTGTTTCATATAAAACTTTTATAATATAATTCTTATATTTATCACACCAACATTCTTTATTAATATAGAAATAAAATTCTTTCAAATTTAATTTAGTATCAGGTAAATCTTTTATTGTATAATAAATACCAGCTTTTTCCATAATTAATTAAAGTTAAATCCATATTTTTCTTCTAATTCAAGAATTCTCTCTTCTTTTGCTCTTTCTAACTCTTTTCTCCAATATTCTTCTGCAAATTCTGTTTCTTCACAGTATCTATCAAAATCTCTACCATCAAAAAATAATTGACCATCACATTCAATTACTCCATCTGAAAATATTCTATAAGGATGCATATTTATAATTTAAATAATTTTGCTATAATCCAACCAAGATATTCTAATAAAAACTTTCCTATAATATAAAGTAATTTAGGTATATATCTAAAACATACAATTATAGGCCAAAATAATAGATATGTGAAAAATACAAACTTATCATTAGTTGTATTAAGAGGAGGAAACATACTATCATCCCACTTTGGTTCAGAAAACTTATATAATTTTTTATCACAACATATTCCTCCAGTAACTATACTTCCTATGGTAAAATATAATAAAATAAGTAAAAATATTCCTAATACTGTCTTCATAATTTAATCTTTATATTTATCTATTATTTCTTTAAATTTATCTTCTACAATATCTTTTGCATTACCATATGCATAATATGCAGGTAAATCAAATGTTGATACAAGGTCATATTGTTGAACACCTTCAAGATCTTTCTTATGTTTCTTCCAAAATTCAAGACGCCACTTAGCACTTTTGGCAACTAAATCTACATATACTTGAAGTTCATCTAACAAAGACTTCTTATATTCTTCTAATATATTCTTTATATCTTCTATCATAATACAATAAAAATTATAATAAATGTTAATATAATCTGTATAAAATGTATAGTTTGATCAATAACTAAATTAATTTTATATTTATTGGCCTTTAAATCATCAACTATATAATGTATAATCATATTAATTAAAATACTAAAACTTAATACCCAACTATTACATATATATAACAAAATAATTGGTAAATGTATCATTATACTCCAACTTAATGAATGAATAAATAATGCCATCTTATAATCATTTCTGTATTGTTTTCCATTACAATGTTCTCCCCACCAAGATTTTTGCTTCAAATTAGATAGACAAACTGGTTGAAGTACAAAGTCATCAATAATATGACATAAAATCATCAAGAATAAAACAGTAATCATATATCCTAACATATTTATATTATAATATAGAAAAAAGATGGAACTCGTTTCACAACGAATTCCATCAAACCATGATTAATTCTGTTATATTTACTTCTTGACTGAAGCCTCTATCATTTCTCGATTTTCTGTGTACCACTTGCAGAATGCCTTATACTCATCTTCTCCAACCTTCTCAATTGCTACCTTAAGATCATTATAATCACAAGTCTTAATCTTAACAATGATACGGCGTCCACGAGGATCCTTGATTGGAACAATTGGACGAGCAACAATACCCTCTTCAAGATAATCAGGATTTGATACATCAGGAACTCGAGTCTTGAAGCCCTTCATTACCATCTTTTCTGCTTCCTCAATAGTCATTTGACCAATATAAGGAGCTACATCAAGACCAAGCTTCTTAGCATATTCGTTAAGAATATCAATAGGAACCCACCAACCCTGGACACAAATATCAAAGATTGAGAAACGGTTCTTATCCTTGTCATAGTTTCCACCGGCCTGAATCTTCTTACCGAAGAATTCACCGTAGATGTAGACAGGAACTTCCTCATATTCTACAACATATACATCTGCTGATGTAGGCTTTTCAATAGGAGAATCAGGATAGTAACCCTCTGCACTATCAAATTCATACATAACTGCCTGATTCTTGTCATTCATCTTAGGAGCGAACTTTGCACTCTCCTTAGGGAAAAGTTCTGCAAGAGTAGGCTTAATCCTCTCAATTACTTCTTCAAGATATGCCTTCTGACCAGTACCAACAATGTCTGCATTGTCAGTCTTACCACCAGGGAAGCATTCTCCTGTTGAAGGGAAGTAAACAATCTTTGAGTTTGTACCATCAATCTTTGAGAAACAGTCAAACTTCAAACCTTTGATGTACCCCATATAATCATCAGAGAAATCTCCAATGATAATCTTGTTCTGGAAAACCATCCAAGCCTTGTTAGGAAGTTCTACCTTACCAAGGTTCTGGTACCTCTTGTAAAGTGTGTTAATTTTTGTGTAAGTCTGTGTCTTCATTTTGTAAACTAATAAATTTATTTAACTTTACAATCAAGATATTTTCTTGAAGGTCCACCACCACCGATTATTATGGTCAATCGGCAACCAATTATAATATAGTATTATTATTTTAAAATTCAAAGTTCCTATTATTTTTTTCTAATAACCATTTTCTAATATTAATATCTGTTGGAAATTTTTCTATCCAATATTCATAATCCCAATTATAACAATTACATAAACAAAAATGATATTTTTCATCTCTTGTAATTTCTCCAATACCAGTATTAAAATATCTTTCTCTTTCTGAATTTAAAAAATCAATTGCTTTTTGTTTATCTTGAGAAATATATTCAACTGTTCTATCATTGTCATAATAATCATTACTTTTTTTATTACATGAAAATACTATATAAAGAACCATAAATTAAATATTAAAAATTATTTTTATATATAATATTATAATATAATATAGAAAATATGCTTAATCCTGATCAATTAAAATCTGATTTAAAAGATACATTTTCACAAATTATTCCAACAGCAATTGAAGTATGTATGCGTGGAACATTTGTAGAACTTAATGATAAGTCACAAGAATTATGTGAAAATTTTGCTAAACAATTTGATGATATGGTATCAGATAATTTAGCAGAAAGAATAGCTGATATTATAGATAAATATGTAAAATCAATGTGCATATATGGTATGGTTCTTACAACTGGATCTCCTGTAACTCAACAAGCAATGATTAATCCAGGAGGATCATTAAATGTAACAAACCCAGTTGCAGGAGTATTACCAAATGTACTTGGAATAAAATAAAAAAGAGAACTCATTGAGTTCTCTTTAATTTTTTATTAAGCCCGTTCTATTAAGGCCATTCTCCAAGAGGAGTACCAAGATTAAGTCCTTTAAATGCAGGATTTTCTGTTGAAACTTCACCTGTAACTGCATCAACATAAAGCTGAGCTCTTACATTACCAAAAATCCACTGAGGATTAGCATCAACTGGACCAACTTGCTTTCTAAGAACTGCATATCTTGAATGTGGCTTAGGAAGATTAACTTCATTTACCTTTTCAAGAGCCTGTACAAATGTAACGGTAACCTGTTCATCATTAAGAGGATAATCTTCAATCCAAAAACCATGTGTAGAACCTTCTACTGTTCCTTCAGCTGTATGCTGGAACTTATAAACAACAGTATCAAAACTCTGTGCATCTCTACTTTCTACAGTCTGGAATACATTAACTACCTCATCAATACCTGCATATTCCTCATCAAGGAAATTTACAAGACGAATATTGGTTTCATACCATCTGTAATCATTATCGACACCCTTAGCGAACATTGCCTGTCTATCAAGAGCGACAGTATGCTCTACAAACATTGAGTCAACTACCTCAACATCAGGAGTACCAACAACAGTCTGATTACCATTAGTGCACTGACAAGAAATCATTGCAAAAGCAACAATAATAGCCATAATAAAACTAAAGATTTTCTTCATACTTTTGTGATTTAAATTTATTTATAAAATTGTTATATATATTAACGCTTATTCTTCTTTTGTAAGAATCCAAGCGGCGAATTCAAATAATCCACTAGACATATCATCAACTACATCCTCATCAAAATCTTCATTAAGATAAGGAACAATCATAGTATCAACATACTCATCAACAAGCTTCCAAACATTTCTCTTCTGCTTAGGAGTAAGCTTTTCAGAAGGCCAATTAATAGAACTTTCATTAACTTCAGGAGCTACATATTCTTTCTTACCAGTATTTATCTTACCATGATTTTCATTCTTATTACGAGCTACTTCTGTCTGAACTAAGTCATTTATTGTCTCAGGAGTATTATCAACTTTCTCAATCTTAATTCTCTTATTAGCATTTATATCATTTGTCTTCTGCTTAATATGCTCATTCATAGCCTTTTCTACCATCTTATCTAGAAGATCTATAAGCTTATTTGCAAAAATAGAATCACTCTTAAGAAGTTCTGTTCTAATATCAGCAGCCTCTTTAATAAATGCTTCATAACCTTCCTGAGTATTAAGGTCATACTTCTTGACATTGTTATTAACAAAGTCATTATACTTATCTGTTGCAAGAGTCTTTAAATCTTCAAGTTTCTTTGCAAGTTCACTAAAATCAAAAAGATCAAAAATGCTATTTCCCATATTCTTTAAAATTTAATTGTTTATATATTTATAAAATAGAATTATCAAATATTAAAATTCAAAGTTAATTAAATAAATTAATAATTAGATAAAATATCAAGAATATCATCATTAAAATGAATATAATCCAACCAATTATTGGTAATAATATCCAAAATAATACACAAAATAATAATACAATAGCAATAAATGGCCAGAACATAAATATTGTTCCAAAGAATGCTACTATTACCATTACTATCGATAATCCTAATTGTCCTAAAAATTTAAGAAAGTCCTTCATCTTTTTTAAAATTTTTAAATTTATTTGTTAAGGTTTTTATATAAATTAAATAAAATACTGATATAATTGTAAATATTATACCAAGAGGTACAGATAAGAATAATGTTGTAACAACACATAATACTAAAAATATTAGTATTGTAATTGTTAAATTAAGTTTTAATATTGGTTTATTTTCCATAATTATTTATTATAATCTCTTTGTTTCTTACCTAAATTAGATTTTAATTTTTCATCTAAATATCCTCTTTTAATAAATTCTTCCATTAAAGGATATGCTAATTCTTTTGCTTGTGGATGTGGTGCTCCAGTTGTACCAAGAGCTCGTAAATTGAAAAAGTGAATCCAATCATCTACAAATGCTGTATGTACTAATGTTGTCTTTGTATCAAGTTCAAGTTTAGTTCTTGCTTGCTGTTGTTTCCATCCGCATTTATTTACAAGATTCATATAACACCATTCTGAAGAAAGTGATCCAAAAAGCCAATAATCAATATCATTAAATAATTCATCTTGACCAGCTGCAATCCATTTAATATAAGTCATAAAATCAAGAGTATCTACTTTCTTCTGAAGTTCATCATGCCTATCATATAACCAACAAGGCTCTATAATATTTATTGAACCACCAAACTTATCTTTAGAATAATTGCAATATCTTGTACTCTCTTCATTAGGTGAATCATTACGATGACGATTATATTCTCTAGATACTCCAATATCACAAGTAAATTTAACTGTAACTCTTCTTGTGTGATACTGTGTTGGTTCACAAATATATTTTAAATCATCTAACCATTTATTATCATAAAGAACTCTAAGATTTGTTGATACATAATATTCAACAGTATCACATAAATAACCAAATCTTGTTTCAGTATCTAACCAAGTAATAGGACCATTATCATTTTCTGTTTTATGATAATTAGTTCTTGAATATTTATTATTTACATATTTCTGATATACATTTTCCGGACATTTAAGATAAACAGCTGCATGTTCAAGAGGTGCACCATGATCTGACTTCATTAAAGTATTTTCTACAAATGGTTGTGCACTATCTTCAGTTATTTTATCAGTACTACCATAACATATTCTACCAGGATATTCTGCTGCTTTATATATACCATTTAAACCAGGTTCTTGTTCTAGAATTTCAAAATCAGTATGAATAAGATTCATGCATATAAATAGATATATTTCTATACTAATATAGAAAAGTGAATATATTTAATTTTATTTTTATTTAGATTATTATATAAAATATTATATGAAACAAATTACTGAATATTATTATAATTTTGCTGAAAATAAATATTTAAATGAAGGTCTATTAGATTGGTTTAAAGCATTTTTTAAAAAAGTATTTAAAAGTCAACAATCAAGATTAAATGGTAATAATGTTGAAATGTATAAAGTTAATACTAAAAATATAAAATTTGCAAAAGAACCAGTAAAATTTAGTGAAATTGATAATGATACATTAAATGAATGGAAACATAATAAATTAGGATATATTGTTGCTACAAATATTATCAATAATCAAAAAAAGTTATTAGTTGATATAAATAATAATCCAATAGATCCATTAGTTTATACGTTTTTTTCTCCAGATGAAGATGGAAAAAGAACATATTCAGTTGCATTATTAATGGTTGATAATAATTCTACATATATAGAAAATTATAAACATATTGTAGATATTGAATCTAATCTTATTGTAGATAATCCAACAGAAGTAAATGAAACAATATTAAAACAATATATTGATATATGTAAAAAAGAAAATAGTAATATAAAGGGATTTACAGCAAAAAATTTACATCCAATATTAAAAGGAAATTTAAATAAACTTAAATTTAAAACTTCAACAGAAAATAAAGAAATATTAATATATAATATATGAAACACTTAAATGAATATATTCAAGAACAATTAGTTGATGAAGGAGTTATTTCAGATTTATTTAAAGGATTTTGGGAATGGTTAACAGGTAAAGGAAATAAAAAAGAATATGATCCTACTTCATCAACTTATGATGAAAAAGAAAAAGTTAAATATATTAATAAATATACATCTGATGATGTAGTTATTAAGCAAATAGAAGATAAAAAACAATTAACTAGAATTATGTCAACTTCTGAAAATGAAGATGATTCTAAACGTGGTTTCTTTAGAATAAAAGAAGATTTTAAAACTCATCCAGAACATAAAAACGTGAATGATAATTATAAATGGCTTACTTCTGTATTTAAAACAAAAGAATTAACAGAATCATGTACATTAATTGGTATTACAATTTGTGATGAAAAAATGCCAGATATTCCAGTGGTATTTATATATGAAGATTTACCTATTTATAAATATGTTATTAATTATGGTGATATAGTTAATGCATTAAAAGAAATAAGTGAAGATATTGTAATAAAAGATAAACGTTTAATTTCACAACTTAATAAAAATGAAATTAAAATTAAAGAACTTGAAGATAAAAAAGGATATTATACATTAGCTTAATTATGAAGAATATTAAAGAATATATACAAGAATGTCTTGATGTAGATAATTTTGCTTATAAATTTGATGTATGGTTTAAAGATGATAAAGAATATTTAAAACCACTGTTGAATTTTATAACAATTTGCGGACAAAGAAAACTTGTTCAAAAAGATGATGTTGAAACATTTTTAGCAGAAAATCCTAAGTTTAAAGTTAAGAAATTTGTAGATTTCTTTGATGAAGATGTTAAAAGAGATGAAGCAATAAATATTGATTATATATATTTATTTACAAAAATTATTGAACACTTTATTACAAATTTTAATTTATTCAATAAAGTATCTTATCAATATCAACATGAATTAAATGGTATTCCTAATACAGAAGTAGATACTCCACCTCTTGGTGAAGAAGATGATAATAACAAACAAAAAGGAGAGAAAAATTAATTCTCTCCTTTTTTAATTCTCTTTTCTAAAATACCTTTAATTATATCACTTACTTCTTCACTGGTTAGAACCAATGGATTTTCTGAAATTAAAGGATTAACTTTAACATATTTTGTAATAAATACATCAAAATCAGTTAATGCTTCTATATAATCTAATTTAGCTTTATTATATCTTTCTCTAATAGTAGGACCTGGATTCTTTTTAAGTATGGCCTTTAATCCAACTCTCTCCATTTTACTATCTTTAAGTCTTTTAGCTATATTATAAAGTTCATCTACATCTAAAAATTTTTCATCATTATTGTTCATCTGGTTCATATCTAAATTCTGTTTCTATTTCTTTTATAGTTGGCCATCTAAGATCTCTATCATTAATTACTAAATCTCTTCCAATAGGCATTTCTGATGATATTACTTGATGAATATCTTCAGTAATGAACATACCTCTTTCACTTTCTTTATTATATACATTATTAACAAGATATTCTACTTGTGTAGGATATGTATTTCCAAGATTATGTGGAAGAGTAATATAACCATGAGCAAATCCTTCTGGAATATATACCCAATCTTCATAAGAAGAAAGTACAAATCCATAACTCTTACCATAATTTGGAGAACCACTTCGTATATCAACAGCAAAATCAATTATCTTTCCAAAAGGACAACGAATAATCTTTGCTTGAGCATAAGGTGGTTCTTGCCAATGAAGTCCACGAAATGTATATGGGTTTGTTGTTGTTACAGTATTAAACTGTATTAATTTAAATTCAGGAAAATCTTTACTAATAATAAAAGGTAAAAATGTACCTCTTTCATCAGCATATACATTTGTTGTAAATCTAATAGGTTCTAAAAAATTATTTGCCATATAATATCTTATTTGAATTAATTTCGTATTTTATATTTTCTTCATATTTAGTTATACATCTTTGTAAATCATATAACCAATGTTCTTGAACTACTGGAAGACAAGAATATAATTTTTTATTATCAATTATAATACAATGTGGTCTCTTTGCTGGTAAATTAAGATCTTCTTGTTTAATAGGATCTATAATTTGTTTTACACCATATCTTTTACCATCAATATATATATTAAATCCTCCAGCAACTATATTAGCAGCAAAATCATATCTTGAAGCCATACCATTTCCACTAGCATTATAAATACCATTCTTAAATGTTGTAGCATAATATCCATGTTCAAGAATACATACAAGAGTTTCTGCTAATGATATTCCATATGTTGGTGAACCAATTTCATCAGTAACAACTCTCATATTTTCATTATATTTTTCTTCACGATAAATATCTTTATATTTTTCAATATTATAATATTTACTCATAATTTTAGTGAAGAAATTATTACCATAAGGTGAATATAACCATCCAGTTCTAAATATATACCAATGATTAAGTTTAGAATTAATTATTTGAAGTTCACCATCACGTTTTGATTGACCATAAATATTTATAGGTTCAATTTCTGATTCTTCATTACAAGAAAGTAATCCATCTTTATATACATAATCTGTTGAAATATGAAATAACATTATATCATGTTGTTCACAAATATCTACAAGATTTTTAACTCCAAGAGAATTAATATAAAATGCTGTATAAGGATCTTTTTCAGCACCATCTACATTTGTATATGCAGCACAATTGATAATACATTCTATATCAGGATTAAGTTGTAAATAAGCATCCATATTTTTTGGATTAGTGATATCAAATTCATTATGGGATGCAAATAAATATTCATTCACTCTAAATGTATTAGGTGAAGTTACAACATCATATATACAATGGCCTAATTGTCCAAGAGACCCAGTTACTAAAATCTTCATTACCAATGATATTTATTTTTTATTCTTTCATATTCTTCAAGATCTTTCTTATACTGTTCAGAAGCTTCTTTAATTAAACGTTCTCTTTCTTGATTTTTCTTAAATTCTTCCTCTTCTTCTTTTATACGTTTATTATATTCTTTATCATTTTCTTCTCGTTCAATAAATGGAGTAAGATGTATTACAGAAGGACCCATACCACAACCAGAACTTTCATCCCATACAGACATACTGATTTTTATTTTATCACCATATTTTTTAAATATTTTATTTAACCAATCTGATAATTTTATACCATCAATATCAGTATATTCTTCAACTTTTAATTGATCTTTATAATAAAAATCATTAATTGTCTGTCTATTATAATTTACTTTATTTATCATATACTTCTATTTTTGTAATTTTCAATTGCTTGTGGAAGAATTCTCTTATAATTAGGATCTTTAAATAATGGAGATGTAAGAATCATATCAGCAGTTGTACGGTTTGTTGCAAAAGCAATATTATAAAGTGATGCAAGTCTAGTAAGAGCAGATACATCATTCTGATGTCCTTGCATAATAAGATTATCACAGAAGAAAATAAGAACATCTATTTTTCCTTCTGCAATCATTGCACCAATCTGCTGATCACCTCCAAGAGGACCACTTAATAAACAAGTTACTTTATTTGAATATGTATCATGTAATTTACCTGGATAAAAATCAGGATAATTACCGAGCCCAATCATATCTAAATGTGATTCAGTAAGAGTCTGTATAACAAGTTTTCCAGTTGTACCTGTTGCAAATAAATTATGTTGTGAAAGAGTTTCCCAATTATACCTTACCCATTCCATTAACTCTTTCTTTCTTCCATCATGTGCTACTAATGCTATATTCATAATACTTCAACTATTTTATCATATAAAATTTTTCGTTCAAACATCTTTCTTTTAAAATTTCCACTTTCTATTTCTTCAATAGCTTTCTTTTTAGTCCAATATCCTTCAAATAATTCAAATATACCAAGATTATCATCAATTACATATATTACCCAAGTATTTTTACCTTCTTGTATAATTGCATAATTAGTATCTTTATATCTATGATCATAAATCCTTTTAATATAATTAGGATTATCTTTAAGAAAGTTTATATTATCAAATTCAACTAATCTAATCATAATTATTTTTATTATTTTTCTTCAATAAAACATCCTTCTTTTAAACATTCTGGATAATTTGTACATATTAAACATGCTCCATCACCAATCGGATATTGATATTTACAATGTTCAAATTGATGTATACATATTAACCATTTATCATTAATTTGTTTTCCAGTTGTTCCATCAAAACCATTAATTAAAGGTAATTTATTTTCCTTTATTAAATCCTTCAAATTGTCTACATTCTTCATCTGTAATATCTCTTATATCTGTAATATATTCAGAAGCAATATATACACCTTCACTACCACTTAAATATCTATCAATAGGAATCCATCTTTCATCCCACCAGATATTATGTAGGTCATTTATTTCATATGGTTCACCGTTATACTGACTAATTTCAGTTGTATGCCCATATTGTAAGAAATAAGATTTGAAACAAATATGTTCTTCTTCTTTTCCTTCATATAATGTCTTAACTACTTTAAGTCTTTTAACATCAAGACATGCAGAAAGCATTTGCCAATGAAGTAAATCTTCAAGGTCCATTGTATTATAATTTCTTTTCTTATCATATATTTCTTTCTGCTCACTTCCATCAGGAGATGAATGATAAGCATCAATATAAGAAGAAACATATTTTACTTTGAATTCTTGTGTTGAACAATCATAATCAATTCTATCAAACTTATTGAATTCATCCAAATCTTTAATATTATATTTCTTAATGAAATCCATAAGAATTTCATAAGGATGATAGTTTACATTAAGATTAGGATATTCAATAAATAAATTGAACTGCCATCTAAGTATATTATCAATTTCTCTTGCAATATCAAAAGCAGTAAATTCCTTTCTATCATTTGAAAGACGATAGAAAAAATGAGTTGCAATATCATTAGCATGCATGGATGAAGCAATAGTGTGTCTACCTATTGCATATCTATAACTCATCCACATACATGTTTCTTCAAAATCAGAAATTGGAAGAATTGGAGATTTCTTTCCAGGTGTTGCTTTTCCTAAACTTGTTCTCATAATTAATCTTTTTACTATTACTATTTATAAAATAGAAAACCTCATTGATTTTATTCAACGAGGTTTAATTATAGTATATTTAATATAAAAAAAAGAAGATATTAATTTATATCTTCTTCTTTTTGCTTTTCTAATTCATCAATTTTTTCTTTTAATTTTTTATTTTCTTTATTTAATGAATTAATCTTATTTGTTAAATTTCTATTTTCTTCTGTTAAAGAGGATATTTTATCAACAAGATCTCGTTGATTACCTGTAGCAATTCCTTTATAAGAATCTATACTTGTTTTAACTCCTTGTAATTCAATACTTTGTTTATCGTATTCAATCCCTTTAGCAACTACTATAGAATCTAATTGTTCAATTTGAACATTAAGTCTATCAATTTCTCTTCCTCTTGAACAAGAACTTGTACATTTACTCATACTAAAAATTACTAAAAGAATAAGTAAAATATTCTTCCAATTCTTTTTTAGTTTATCTAAAAATGATTCTTTTGTTTGAGTAGGTTTCTTAACTACTATTTTCTTTTTTACTTGTGTTTCCATATATAAAAATAAAGAATTAACCTAAAATCATTTCATCCTTAGAATTATCATCTTTAAATATATCTTTAAATAATTTTGATGATAATTCTATCGCTTTATCTATACCATTTTTAGTAACAAATTGTATTCCATTTCGATTTACATCTCCATTAATAATTATTGCCGCTCCTAAAAATATTAAATCATTTTTACTTAACATATTAATCTAAATCTTTTATTTGTACTAATTCAATACCTGCTTTCTTAAGTAATTCAAGACCATCAGTATTTCTATAAACATCATTATATACAACTCTTTTAATACCTGCTTGTATAATAAGTTTTGCACATTCTATACAAGGAGATAATGTTACATATAATGTACTTCCATCAGAAGAATTAGTAGTTTTAGCTACTTTAGTAATTGCATTTGCTTCAGCATGAAGTACTTCTGGTTTTGTAACTAAATAATGATGTGGACATTTATTACAATCATCATTATAAGTCATACAAATACTTGCGCCGCCATCTAAAGAATCGGATGGATCAACATCACATTTCACTTCATTCTCACAATTATTATCAAATCCAGCTGGTGTACCATTATAGCCATCAGAAATAATCATACCATCTTTTACTATAATAGCACCTACTTTATTTCTTCTTGAATAAGAATTCTCACTCCAAATTTTAGCAATTCTAAGATATTGATAATCAAAATTTCTCATAAATTAATCCTTTAAATATTGAAAATGTCTTTCATAAACATGAATTGATCCACAATTAAATTCTATTGGTTCACAATGTACATGGATATGTTCATCACTTTCATTTTTTGTTTTATTAAATTCTTTCTCTAAATCATCTGCTAATCTTTTTTGTACTTCTTTATGCCAAAGATGATCATTATTAAAACCAAATACAGCATCACTACTTCTTTGATAAACTATATATTTTAAAGAATAACCATCTTCAACTTTGTTTAAAAAACACTGTGTTGCAAATGTGCACATAAAATCATGCATATGGTTTTTATTAGCATCATTATGCATTGATGGTCTAGTATATATCATTACTGCTTGTCTTGAACAAGTATCATGAATTAAATTATATAAACAATTTTTATATTGTGAACCATTTTCTTCTGAATAAATACACCAACCATAATTTGAATTAATCTTACCATTTATATCAGAAACATTTTGCCAAATTACTGGTATCTTATCAGGAATATCTTTTACATATAAAGACATTGTATCATACCATGCAATTTCTCTTCTAGCATATTCATAATTTGGTTCTCTTAAAATATAATCTTTATCACATACAAAATGTGCATTTTGAATTTCTACTGTCTTTGTTGTACCATTAATATATCTGAATTCTCCATTCTTATACTTCTCTTTGAACTGATTTAAAATATCATTAGTATTGTCCATTTATCTTTTTATCAAATATATTTATAAAATCTTTATCTTTATAATCATCAAATAAACAATTAAGTAATTTTACATCTTTATCATCTTTTTCAATATTTTCTAAATTATTTATATAGTAATGAATACTTGATGCAGTAATATAGATATAATCATTTTCAAGATTAGTCATACCATATTCATTATATAATTTGTTAAATACATAAAAATACCAATAACAAAACATAAATGAATCATATGGTAAAAGAGTAATCATATTACTTGCTCTCATTTGTACTATCATAATCAATTTATTCTTTCTTATAAAAAATTGAACAGTATTAGTACAAAGTTTATCAATACTTCTATCAGACATTGCTTCATTATTATTTATACAAAACATTGCTTGACGAGTATTAGGATTTTCTCCAAGACGACGAACACATTTATCAAGACCTTCATCTGAATAAGCATATAAACCATAATTAGAATTAAAGTCTAAATGTGTTTCATCTGTACATCTTTTATATTCATCAAAATATTCTTCAATAGAATGATCTCTAGAATCATGTTTTTTATACCAATTATAAATTGCTCTTGCCTTATCTAAATCAAATAAGTTTGTAAAGAAAGACATACAATAATCTATAATTGGTGATATTCTATATGAATAATTTAAACATTCATAATAATCATCATATATCTTACAGTTATATTGGAAATTTGTAAATATTCCTTTCCAATTATTAGCTAAATGTAAATATTCTATATCTGGAAATATCATATATTCAAACTATTTAATAAATTTGTCCAATATATATACATCTCATCTTTTGATATACTATTTAAATCAATACTCATATATCCATCATGATTATGGAAATATAAAAAATTATATTTCTTAATCATTTCATATTCTATATTCTGAAGTTCTTTTAAATTCTGTGGTCTAAATATATCTTTTTCAATAAGATTTTTAAGAGGAGTAAATTCAAATATATAAGTATATACATTATTTACTTCTTCAAGATATTTATTTAAATCATGAAATAATTTAATAAATTGAGTCTGATGTTCAATATCTAAAGAGTTTTTATCAACATAAAATGTAAGATAGAATAATGAATCTGTTACACTTCTATCTACAAGAATGATTGTATTTTTATCAAAGTTATTATATGAATATTTTTCACTATCCATTTTTCCTCTGATAATATCATTTTGAAGTTCCATGTATTTATTAGGATCACGACGTATTTCATCAATAGAACCTATTTTATGACGGCGGATAAGTTCATCAAGGAAAACAACTTTCTTTCCTTGAGCTTCTAATATATCTTTAATAACTTCCATAGAAGTTGTTTTACCTGAATAACAACCACCTGTAAAAACTAAAAATTTTGGTCTAGACATAACTATCAATATAAAGTTTAATATATATTAATATAGAAAAAGAACCTCTAAATATTTAGAGGTTCTTGATAATTAATCTTCAACTACGTAAAGAAGAGGTGTTTTCTTATAACCATTCATTTGTGAATGTTCAACCTGGAAGTTGTAATCATCTTTAATCTGTTTCATTGAATAAAGAATTGGTGTACCATGTTTATTATAAGAAGTATTTACAAGACATCTAATATCTGCAAGTTCTTCTACATAATTAAGAATCTTCTCTTCAAATGTACCAGGACGTACAATCTGAGGTCGACCAGAATAACCATCTTTAAGAACAATCTTATGCATTACTCCACCATAAAGTTCTGAATATCCTCTCTGATAAGTATGTGTGAGAATCATAAATTCATCACTACCAACTACACGATTAATACTCTCTTTACCAAATAAGAATTCTGCATTCTTTCTTGTAAGAACTGGAGCACAAGGCATAACCTCATTTCTAAGATTATTTGAATTATTCTGAGCAGTATTTTCTACTGTAGGAATAAATAAACTAGAAGTATGCATAAGAGCACGAGGACCAAATTCCATTGAACCATGTACAAGATCTACGATATAACCATCAGCAATCTTTCTAGCGATTTCCTTTGCAAGTTCATCTGTTGCTTCATGATAGAAATTCTTCTTAAAGATCTTTTCAGCTCCATAGAAATTTCTCTTACCAATACAAAGAGTTTCAAAATTAAATTGCTCTCCAGTATTATAATAGTAAAGACCTATAGCAGCACCCTGGTCACCGGCAAGAGGCATTGCACAATATACACCATTAGTATGTTCAAAAATATAATTATTAAGTTTTACATTATAGAATGAACCACCAACTACAACAACATTCTGAATACCAAACTTTTCAACAACCTTACCAAAGAACTGTTCTACAGTTTGCTGAAGATAATATGCTACAATACTTCTCTGAATGAACTCATTCTCTTCTTTTGAATACTTAGCTTTATCATCTGCTTTCCAAACAGTCTCATAAGCCTCTCTAAAAATACCATGAAAATATTCCTTAGTTTCTTTAAGAGAATCAAAATTAATTAAATATTCACATTTCTTATATACATTAGGATTAGTATCTCTTTCAAATCCTTCCCAAAGAGTATGTACAAGACCTTTGATATATGCATCAAGAATTTCAATCTTATACTTGTTAAGATATTCATCAATATGAGCTTCATATCCAAGGAACTTATACTCATCTTGATTTTCTTTCATACCAACATAAGAAGTTGCATACTGATACATAAGACCAATAGAATTCTTATATCCATATACTCTATGCTCAAGATGAAGATTATCAAATCTATTATTTAAATAATCATTAATCTTATAAACTGAAAGAACTTCACCATCATTACCAAAACCATCAGCTACAAGAATATAAAGATCTTTATAGTGTTGAAATTTCATAGCAACATCACAATAAGGATCAGTATTTAACTTAGTGAAATGATAATCAAAGAAAGTCTTACCAGCATAAGCATGAGCATCATGATGTGTAAATTTTGGAGATACAAAAGTAATATCATCAGAAATTTCTTTAAGATTGTCAATATCTGTCTGAGTAATATACTTATTAGGCATTACATCGGGAATAAAATCAAACCAATGTGAAATAAATACCTTACAACCTTTCATATTCTTAATTCCAACATTTCTTACAATTTCATGAATTGCATCAGTAGGGAACTGAGAATCTGATTTAATACCAGTTAATCTTTCTTCTTCATAACCAATGGGTGCTTTACCATCTTCTACAAAAATTGCGGATGAATTATGTCCAAGTGTTAAAAGTAAACTTTTCATAAACGTCTATAATTTTTAAATTTATATATTATAAAATAGAAATTAGTTTTTATTAAATTCAGTTATGTCATGTACATTAAGAGTTATCTTCTTAATAACAGCTAATAATGCCTTTACTGTATCAAGACATGTAAATACTGGTACATTACATTCAGTTGCAACGTGACGAATACCATAATCATCAAGGTGAGAACTATGCTGGTTAACATTAATTCTATTGATAATATAAGTAAAATGACCACTTCTAATTAAATCATAGTAACTTAAATTCTTCAGCATCTTTGTATGTATACCATTTTCTTTAAGGAATAAAGCAGTGCCATTTATAGATTCAATATTAAATCCTAAATCATAGAATTCTTTAATGATAGGTAATACTTCTTCACGGTCATCATCATAAACACTTACAAATATGGTACCATGGTCTTTAATTGGTATTCCAGCCGCTGTCATGCTCTTTCTGATAGCATCTTCAAGATTATCTGAAATACCAATCGCTTCACCAGTAGATTTCATCTCAGGAGACAAATATGACTCTACACCAACAAGTTTATTGAATGAGAATACAGGAGTCTTTACATAATAAAAATCACTTGGTTTTGGTCTTTCACCATATCCATAATCTGCTAACTTAGCACCTAACATTACTTCAGTAGCAATCTTTGCCATAGGAATATTAGTAGCTTTACTTAAAAAAGGAATTGTACGTGAACTTCTAGGATTAACTTCAATTACATATACATCATCACCTTTAGCAATATATTGTACATTAAATAATCCTTTAATACCAATTCTTACACCAAGAGTCTTAGAATAAGAAATAATCTTTTCTCTTGCTGCTTCACTAAGACTGAATGAAGGATAAATACTAATTGAATCACCAGAGTGAACACCAGTACGTTCTACATGTTCCATAATACCAGGAATAACAATACTTTCACTATCACAAATAGCATCTATTTCACATTCAACACCTTGTATATATTTATCAATTAATACAGGAGATTTTTCATCAATAGCAACAGCATTTGCAAGATAGTGTCTAAGAGTATCATCATTACCTACAATTTGCATAGCACGACCACCAAGAACGAAACTTGGACGAACAAGTACAGGATAACCAATCTCATTAGCTGCTTTTAAACCATCTTCAATATTTGTAACAGCAATTGCTTTAGGTTGAGGAATATTTACTTCTTCAAGAATTGCTTCAAATATCTTTCTATCTTCAGCATTATTGATTGCTTCGATATCTGTACCAATGATAGGAATATTGAACTTAGAAAGAGGATTAGCAAGATTAACTGCTGTCTGTCCACCAAGAGAAACAATTACTCCATCAGGCTTTTCAAGATGAATAACATTCATTACATCTTCAACAGTAAGAGGTTCAAAGTAAAGTTTATCAGAAATAGTATAATCTGTTGATACAGTCTCTGGATTATTATTTATGATAATTGCTTCATAACCTTTTGCTTTAATTGCCCAAATAGCATGTACAGTTGAATAGTCAAATTCAACACCTTGACCAATTCTAATAGGACCAGAACCAAGAACAATAATCTTCTTTTTATCTGTTCTCTTTGATTCATTAGTCATAGCATTATATGTTGAATAGAAATAAGGAATAGTTCTCTTATGATACTTGTCATCAAGATAACAATCAACAATTCTATAATTAGGAACTATTTCATGATCTAATCTATACTTAGTAATTTCATAAGAAGTCTTATTTGTAAGTATAGCAATCTCATCATCAGAGAAACCAAGAGTCTTTGCACGAGTTATAATTTCTGATAAATAATCATCATCTTGACTATTCTTTACAATAATATCTTCAAATTCTACAATATTTCTAAATGCTATTAAGAATTTTTCACATATCATTGTCTTATTGAATATTTCTTTTACAGAAACACCTATTCTAAGAAGTTGAGCAATTGCATAAATTTTATCATAAGCATCACTTTCAATATACTCAAACAATTCTTGTTTCTTATAATGATCAAATTTATGATTATATAAGTGCCAAGTCTTTGTTTCAAGACTTCTAAGACCCTTTAAGAAAGCTTCTTCAAGAGTCATACCAATTGCCATAACTTCACCAGTTGATTTCATCTGAGTTGACAAATCATCTTTTGCCTCTTCAAATTTATCAAATGGGAATCTAGGGAATTTAGCAATTATATAATCAAGTTTTGGTTCAAATAATGCTGTATGATCATCAATAGAAATTTCATCAAGATTATAACCAACAGCAATCTTAGCAGTTACTCTTGCAATAGGATAACCAGAAGCCTTTGATGCAAGAGCTGAAGAACGAGAAACTCTAGGATTAATTTCAATAATGTAATAATCATTACCATCTTGAGAAAGAGCAAACTGAACATTACATCCGCCTGCTATCTTAAGAGCTGAAATAATTGTAAGAGCATCATTCTTTAATTTTTCAAAATTCTCATTATCTACTGTCTGACAAGGAGCTACAACAATTGAATCACCAGTATGAATACCAACAGGATCAACATTTTCCATTCCACAAATTGAAATAGCATTGTCTTCAGCATCTCTCATTACCTCAAATTCAATCTCACGATAACCCTTAACACTCTTTTCAATAAGAACTTGATGTATAGGAGAAAGATTAAGAGCATTTACCATATGCTCACGAAGTTCTTCTTCAGTATAAGCGAAGCCTCCACCAGTTCCACCAAGAGTGAATGCTGGACGAAGAACTACAGGATAACCAATTTCAGATGCGGCATTTACTGCTTCTTGTACTGAATGTGTAATCTTTGAAGGAATTACAGGAATACCTAAATCAATACAAAAATCTTTAAATTTTTCTCTGTCTTCTGCAATATTGATACTTTCAAATGAAGTACCAAGAACTTCAACACCACATTCTTCAAGAACACCTTTAGTTGAAAGTTCCATTACAAGATTAAGTCCAGTCTGACCACCAAGACCAGGAACGATTGCATCAGGATGTTCTTTATAAATTATTCTAGATACATAATCAAAAGTAAGAGGTTCCATATAAACCTTATCTGCAATATTAGTATCTGTCATAATTGTTGCTGGATTTGAATTAACAAGAATAACTTCATATCCTTCTTCTTTCAATGCAAGACATGCCTGCGTACCAGCATAGTCAAATTCAGCGGCCTGTCCAATTACAATAGGACCACTACCAATGACCATAATTTTTTGCAAATCTTTTCTTTTACTCATATATTTAATTTGTAATATATTTTAAAATTATGAACTATACACACCATATTCCTGTATATAGTTCATTAAAATATTATCGTTTTGAAAAATCTATTATTTGTGATAAGATATCAAAAGTCTTATACTCCGGCTTTAAGTTATCTTCAACCAAATCAAGAGCATCTTTAATCCTCATTAATCCTCTATTAAGGACATCTTTCATATACTGAGAATTACCAAGTGATATCTCATATTTTGAATATGATATAACTGACAGAATATCAGCTATATTTACTATTTTACCTTCTACAGAAGTAAGATTATTAAACTCTTCAAGATTGTCAGCAAATTCCTTAGAGATATATTTCTCATTCATCTCATATTCTGCTTTCTCTAATTGTTTATTAATATCAGGAAAAGCCATCTTAATTGGATGTGGTACATCACTAATAAATACTTCACTAAAATCATGAAGAAGGCCCATATTAAGAGCTTTCTCTAAATTAAAGTTATAATAATCATGAAGTTTTAAAATATATGATGCTACGAAAAATGAATGTTCAGCTACAGTTTCTCTAGTAATTTTATGCGCAATTTGATAACGGTCAATATTTCTCAAATTATCTATATTATATAAATAAGCACTTAAACTTGAATTTATCATTCTAAATGATTCAATATATTTATCTTAATTAATATAGTTATTTATAGTTTTATCTTTTATTTTTATATAGATAAATTTTGTAAAAATATATATGAAAACCTTAACTCAACTTTTAGAATCAAAATTTGTAAACTCTATTGATGAAGTAGAACAAATCTTAGAAGCAGATGAACAAAGTACTGCACAAAATACTGGAGCAGAAAAGAATCCAGAAAAACCTGGTTCAGAAGACCAAGCAGTTGATCAAGCATCTTCACAAAATGGTGCTAAAAATGATAAAGTACAAACTCCTGAAATGATTAAGAGAAATGAAGAATATTTCTTTAAGAATATTATCTTCTTTACAAATGAAAGAGAAGAATCAAAGAATAAAACTCTTAAAAATTTAAAAGATGCTATTAAGAATACTGATGTTAATCTTATAGTATTTGTTTCAGAAGAAGTTGATTATAGTGCAGATGATAAGAAAATTGAAATTAAAGATTCTAAAGAGAAATTTACTATAACAGATCAATCAAATATAGATACAATAGTTATTGCTCGTCTTGGTGCTCAAGATAGTGAAGAATGTATGGAATGTATTAAAGAACTTCAAGATTGGGGTCTTTTTGTTCTTAATCCAATTCAAGCAGCTAAAAGAGCAAGTAATAAATATGCTTCAGCTGTTCTTATGAAAAGATATGATATTCCACAACCAAAATTCTGTCTTCTTTCTTCAAAAGATGTATCTAAAGGTGAAGAATCTCTTCAAAAGAAACTTAAACTTATTTATAAAGAAGTAGGTGAGAATAAAGAAGAAGATGAAAAGAGAGAATATGTTGTAAAGATTCTTGATGGTCATGGTGGAACAGGTGTATTCATGACAACAGGTAAAGGTATTCTTGCAATCCTTCAAGCAATATTTGCAATTGACCCTGAAAGAGAATTACTTCTTCAAAAGAAAGAAGAAGCTGATGGTGGTGATATCAGAGTACATGTTCTTACAAGTAGAACAAAACAGACAATTCTTGCATGTATGAAGAGAAAGAAACTTGGTGGAGATTTCAGAAGTAATGTATCTCTTGGTGCAGAAGCTGAAAAAGTTGAAATTACAAAAGAACAAGAAGATATTGCTCTTAATGTAGCAAAGATTTCAGGTATGCCTTGGTGTGCTGTTGATATTATGCCTCTTGTAAAAGGAAGTAATCCAGAAATTGGTGACAATGTTGTTCTTGAATATAACTGCTCACCTGGAACTGAAGGTATTTCTGAAGTAATTGGTGAAAACTTCTGTAAGATTCTTCTTGATGCTATTAATGATGTCAATGAATTAGTACTTGCACCTAAAAGTATTGGTTATATTGAAAATATGAAGTTTATAATGGATAATGATTCTGAATTTGAACTTGAAGCTAAATTTGATACAGGTAATGGTGCTAAAGCAAGTACAATTGGTTGTGAATCAGTTCAAGTAGTTGGAGATAAAGTATCAGCAGTTATTGATGGTAAAACATATAGATTTAAGAAGAGTGGGGTTTCTAATCCTATCGTTGGTCAAGTTCGTGAAGAAAGAGTTACAGTTACTGTTCCTTGTATTCAAATTGGTTCAAGAAAATTACTTGACGTAGATTTTGCTCTTGTTGATAATAGAAAGAAATCAACTCCTGTTCTTCTTAATAGAGATATTATGTCTAAGATGGCATATATGATTAATCCAGGTGCTAAACATACATTTGAAGAAGAATTCCATTCAAGTGAATATAATAAACATAATAGAGAAATAAAATAATAAAAATGAATACTTTAAATCAATATATAATTGAGAAACTTCATCTTAATAAAGATGTTAAAACTAATGATTTTTTTATTTCTCATATAACTGATAATCCTCATGATTTTAGTAAACAGTATAATTATTTACTTAGTTCTGATGAATGGAAAAAAAATAGATATGCTATTTTACTTGAATATGTTGGTGAAATTTTAAAAGAAAATTTATTAACAAATAAAGATGATATAGAATTTGTTAAAAAATTTGATGATGATTTAGCAAAAATATATGCTACATGTTATACTGATGGATTTGGATATTTAAAAGCTCGAGGATATGATTTAGTAGAATTTATGAATGGTCCTAAGCCATATTTTGGTACTGCTAAATTTGTTTATGATGTTCTTAATTATGCACTTTCAAAAGATAATTTAACTATTCCAAGAAGACAAAAAATTGAAAAATGGCTTAGAGAATCTTTTTATAAAGTTAAAGAATATAAAAATGAGATGAATTGGTATTAATATGAAAAAGCTTAATACATATATTATAGAAAAACTTCAACTTAATAAAAGTATTACAGTTGAAGGTTCAATTATGGAATTAGCTCAAGATGAACAATGGGTAAAAGATAATTGTAAATCAGGAAGTATCTCTATTCCTTATGTAAATGCAGGAGAAGATAGAAGAGATTGGGATAAAATGAATGAATATAAACACAAAGGAAGTAAACCACAAAGACTTGTTAATTCTATAAAAGATAGAGATAAATTATTAAGAAGATTTAGAATTGCTTGTCAAATGAAATGGTATGAATGTGTAGAAGCATTTGGTGATGCTATTATAGAAAGAGGATATTATAAGAAAGAACAAGTTATTTTATTTATACATAATACATATAATTTCTAATGAAAGAACTTAATACATATATTATAGAGAAACTTCATCTTAATAAAAATCTAAAAGATAAATATGATAATATTGCAGAACAAGTTACTGCAGAAATTATTCATATGTTAGATTTACAAGATGATTCAAAAGAATATGATGTTATATTAAAATGGGCAACAGAAAATGAAATAACTAATGTAATTGGATATATTAAAGATGATTATGATTTTACAATATTTACTGAAGAAATAAATAATATGAAACAAAGTAAAATTGATGAACTTCGTGAATATTATAACTTTGATGATAAATATTTTAAATCTGAATTTGTACTTGATAGAAGAAGAAAACCTTTATATAATGATAATAGTAGTAATATAAATATTTTTGAAAAAAATACTAATGATCCTGGAAGTTTTTTATTAATCAGAGAAACAACACCAAATACTGCAGATATAATATATATAATTTTCCATGGTAATCCATATGGTACATTAGGATAATAAAAAAGAGCTTCAAATGAAGCTCTTTTATTTTAATTAGATTTTTTCCAATCTTCAATTTTCTTCTTTAAATCATCTAAAGTATTTATATTGAATTTTTTCTTTAATTCATCATCTAAATCTAATTCATTAATTAATATATTAGCAAGTTTTTTAGAATTATCTGTAATTTCATCTTCATTCATATCTTCATGTTCTGAATAAATAATCCAAAAAATTGTATTAGTTAATTCTTTTTCTTTTTCATCATCAACTTTTATTGAAGGATTATCATCTACAACATCTTGTACAGCATCATCAACTTTTTGTTTTATATCTTCTGTTGGTTTATTAACAGGTTTATCATCATTTGAAGGATTATCTAATGGTTTTTCTGGAGTTTTTTTAATAATTTCATTTGTATCTTTCTTTGCTTTATCAGTAAGTTTATTAAAATATCCTTTTATAATATCTTCAGATTCTTTATCTTTATTTCTTTGTGATACTTGTATTCCTAAAACACACATTGATGTAGTAAATGTAGAATCATAAAAACCTTCATCATTTTCATGTTCTTTAAGATAATTTATAACTTCTTGTGGAATTGATGATGGTTTATTGTTTACTATAGTTTCTATTGTTTCTTTATCATCATCTTCAGCTGTAACTAATGTTCCATTAAATGCCTTTACAACATTATCTGGAAAATAATATAAATCATCATAAAAATTATTTATCTTAGTATAAATTTTTTTTGCTTTTGTGCCAAACCAAGATGCTAATTTTTGAAATATTCTAGCTTCTGTAACTAATTCATCATTAACTAAACAAAGTTTATCAATTAATTTTTCATTATCTATATAATTAGAAAATGTTTTCATATTATAAATCATCATATTTATATATAAAAATAACATTCTATTCTTTAAACTTTTATAGCATATTTTTATTTTTAATTAAATTAAGTATGTAAAATCTATGATAAGAGAAAAAGTAATATTAGGTAATTATACTTATATTATTGATTATTTTGACGCAAGTACAGATTTGAAAAATGATTTACATCATTATGAAAAATTTTACTTGTTAAAAAATCAGGATTTTATATCTGGAATATTAGTTGATAAAGATATATTATTCATTCCACAATCAAATACTAATAATTTATGTTTTCCCCTTCCAAATGGAACTTCTCTTGGATATTCAACTAATCCTAATGAATTTAGTGATAAATTAACAGATAATACAATAGAAAAGAATAAATATAAATTATATAATTCTGATCAAAAAGAAATTGAATTACTTTGTGATAAAATAAGAATATATATACCAACTATATATAATAAGTTAAATGCTATAATAGATATTGAAAATTATATTAATGATATTAAATTTCATTATTTAGTAGATTTAACAAATAATTATTCTAGATTATCAAATACTGAATTAGTTATAAATAATATTACTTATTCTGAATATATTGAAATATATATACCTTCTTTAAAATCTTTATTATATAGTAATAATATTTATATTAAAGATTATAATCAATGTATAAATAAGAATACTCAAGAAATATTTAATTTAAAAGATCAAAATGATAATTATACATCATTAGTACCATTTAAATTATTATATTATCCATATATAATAGAATCAGATATTAATTCTGAAACTGGTAGTGTATCTTATAAAAAAGTTTATGATAATAAAATAAACTTTATTAATAATCAATTTTATAGTACATTAAATATTATATTAACTCCTTATTTAGAAGTTGATACTAATAATATGTATGTTCAAGATATAAATAATTTATCAAATTCAGATACATTTAATTTAAATATATCATTTTCTTTAAAAAGTAAAATTAGATTTTTAAAAGAAGAAGAATTTGATTCTCAAACATCATATAATAAATATTATGGTCTTCCTTTTATAGTAAATGATTTTGATTATCCAGATAGTGATACTAAAACATTACAAGAATCATATTTATATTTTAATGGTTCAACTGAAAGAGATTATCAAAATTATGAAAATAATAAAGATAATGATAATGATTTATTTATTGAAGAATTAGAAAGTATAAATAAAACTGGATTTTATATAGAATTCAGTACTAATAAATATTTTAAAGAAGTATTCTATAAGTTATGTATAAATTTAAATGATTCAATTATAGATACTTTAATGTTACCATTAAATGATATTTTTGATTCTTGGAATGATATTCCAGAAATAATATTATATAGAGTATCATTTGTTGATAAAGTAAATTGTAATATTATAACATCAAATCCTGTTATTTTATCTAAAGAATGGTATAAATATTTAATAAATGATTTATCTATACATAAATTAAAATTTAATAAGATAACTAAATTTAATAGAAATACAAATATGTTAGTAAGTGAAATAAATAAGAATGATTTAGTATTTATTGATAAAATAAATTGTTCAATTATAAAATCTTCTGAAAATGATAATAATATTAACATTAAAAAATCTAATACTCCTAAAGTAATTTATAAACCAATATTTTATAAAACATCTGAATTACAATCAATTAATTTAAGAGCTGGTTTTACACAAAATGTTGGTATAGATTTAAGTGAATATTTATCAAAGGTAGAAACATTTAAATTATTAATTGAACAAAATGAATATATTGAAACAGGTAGAAATGATATATATGTTATCTTTTCAATAAATGCTAAAGAAATAAATAATACATCAGGTAGATATAATATTGTTAATGAAAATGATGATTATATTTCTGATGGTATATATACTATTAATTAATTATGTTAGATTTAGCTTTAGATGGTAGAGTTTTTTTAGAAACAGAAGTCGATTGTGCTCTTCAGGAAATAGATATGCTTCTTAATACTGAAAATACACAGTTGATTGGATATCCACAATATGGTACTGAATTTGAAACATTCTTATGGACACTTACTCCTACTACAGGTGAAATTGAAAAATATATTAGAGAGAAAATAGATACTCAAACACATTTCGCTTGTAAAATGGAATATTATGTAAAAGCATCTTATCTTGAAGGAGATTATAGAAGTATATATTATGTCAAGATTGCTTTAGTAGATAAAGAATCTGGCACAACAAAAATAAGAGAATATCAATATCAATAATATAATATGGCAAATAAATTATTTACATTAATGGAAACAAGTTTTGACCGTTTTGATGAAACTGTTAGAACTTATCTTTCTAAAACTTTTAATTCACTTGGTTATCAATATACACATAACCAAATTTTTGGTGTTATATATGATGGTATTAAGGGTATCATGCAGAATGCAATGTTCTATATTGAAGATGCTCTTACAGAACAAAATATACAAACAGCTATTAGAAGAAAAAGTATTTATTCATTAGCTAAAGTTAGTGGATATGAACCATATTATGGAAGTGCTGCAAGTGGTAGTATTATTGGTAAAATGATAATGTCAAATGCTTCTTATCTTGATATTGATAAAATTTATATAAATAATTATACTAGAATTATTAATAAAGATACTGGTATTACTTATGTTATATTATTAAATTCTAATAGATATATTTTATACGCTAAACAACCATTAATATCTCATGAATTTAAAATTATTCAGGGTTCTTGGAATACATATCAGTATGGTTGTATTGGAGAACCTCTTGAAAGAATATCTATTGATTCAAATGGTTTATTTGATAAAGAATATATAAAGGTATATGTTAATGGAGAAGAATGGTCAGCAGTATCTAATTTATATGATATGTCAAAAGATAGTAAAGAATATGTTCTTTCTATAGGATATGAAAATACTTTTGATATTTTATTTGGTAATGGTATTTATGGTAAAATCCCAGAAAATGGTGATGTAGTACAAATATTATATTTATCACATTCAGGAACAACTGGTAATATTTTATTTACTGATAATCCACATTTTGTATTTGTTGATAATGGTTTTGATTCTGAAGGTAATTCTGTTAACTTAGATAATTATATGACCCTTAGTCTTAATACTGTTATTTCTGGTGGTACTGATGCTGATAGTATTGAATTTGTAAAAAATATGATTGGTTATAATTCAAGAAGTAATGTTATAGCATCAGAACAAAACTTTAAATTATTCTTTAAGAGATTCTCATTTGTTGGTCATGTTAATTGTTGGAGTGAAGAAAATAGTATGACTATTTATGCAACATGTATTTCTAATATAATTAATGATATTTCTTCTATTGATGAATATTATGAATTAACAAATAAAGTACATAATAATCAAGGTATTTTAATTACAAATGATCAAAAATTAATGATTCAAAATACTCTTAAAAATTCTAATAAATCATTTGCTGGTATTACACTTAAATTCCAAGATCCTGAAATTAGAAGATATGCTGTAATGTGCTATGTTAAATCAAAGTCAGTATATGCTAAAGGAGATATTGAAGATTCAATAAAGACAGTATTAGGAGATTACTTTATGAATTTAAAGGAAGATTGTAAATTTATTGCAAAGAGTGATTTGATTAATCTTGGTTCTCTTTGTAATGAAAATATTGAGTCATTTGATATTGATATTATTTCTGAACTTGCAGAAGATACATATAATAAAGGATATTATTATACTTCTAATTTTGAATATATAAATGGACAATATCAATTAGTAAGTAAAAAGATATATTATGAAAGTGATATTACTCCTGGTCTTGATGATTATGGTAATATTTCATTAAAATCACAATTAGAAATACCTATTCTTGGTGGTGGATTTAATTATTATCCAGATAAAACTAATAAAAATACATTTATCAAGATAGATCCTATAACAATAATATGGATTTAATATTTTTATTTTTATATATAATTAATATTACAATTTTATGAGAAAGAATTTTTTAGAATTTGTTAATCAACGTAATCAAGATATTGAAAACAAAATAAAGCTTAATGAAGCTTTTAGAGAAAAAGATGTTGATACTGCTGTTGAAAAAATTGAATCAATTTTAAAGAAGCATATTGATGGTCTTGTTCCTCTTGTTGGTTATGTAGATACTATAATAGATGGTGAAAAATGTACATCAAAACAATTTATAATTATTGATAAAGAAGATTATTCTAAATCATCATTCTTTCAATTTAACTGGATTAATGATAATGATTCAGTAGATATTTATTCTATTGACTTCTTTAAAGATTTAGATGTATATTGGTCTGGTAAAGGAAAAGCTGATTTATCAATATATACTCTTGGTACAAATATTGTTAAATTATTACCAATTGTTTGGTCTGTAGTAAATTCTAAAAACTATTCTCTTAGTGAAGAAGATGCTAAAAAATTAGCTAAAGATACTAAAGTAAAAGAATCTAAATATACTATTGGTAAATTAAATTATATTTTATCTAATTTAGATAAAGATTTAATTCATGAATCATTTATTGCTAAAAGTCAATTCTCAAAATCTGATTTAAATAATATTGAAAATGATTTTGAAAATCTTTATGAAATAATAAAAGAAGGTAATTCAGAAGATATTAAACTTTCTGTATCTAAAGGTAAAAGAGTTGAAATAGAAGATCCAAAAGAAATTAAAGATGCTCAAGGAGAAAGAAAAGATCCTGAACAAATATTTAAAGAAATGGCTAAATATATTTCTTTAGTTATTAAAGGACATCAACCAGCTCTTATTCTTTGTGGAGCTCCAGGTGTTGGTAAAACATTTAGAGTTAAGAAACAACTTAAAGAAAATGGATATGTAGAAGGACAAAATCTTTGTACAATTAAAGGTAAATGTACTGCAAGAAGACTTTATGCTACACTTTTTGGATTTAAAGATAAAAATGATATTATCTTAATTGATGATGCTGATTCTTTAGTAGGACCTCAAGCAGATGAAAACTGTATCAATATTCTTAAAGCAGCTCTTGATTCAGATACATCTCCAGAAGGAAGACTTGTTACTTATGGAATTGCTGGTAAAATTACTGATGATGAAGGAGAAGAAATTCCAAAGAAATGTAGAATTAAATCAGGAGTTATAGTTATTACAAACTATCGTGCTGGACAACTTGATACTGCTCTTAGAAATAGATGTTTTATTCAAGATATTGATTTTTCTAATGAAGAAGTATTATCAATTATAAAGAAATTATTACCACATATTGAAAATCAAATTCTTACTCCTAAATCAAAATTAAAAGCGTTTAATTATTTAAATCAATTAAATGAACAAGGTTCAAAAATGGAATTATCATTAAGAACATTTGTACTTTGTGCTAAGATATTTACTGCATGTGATGATGATCCTGATTTTAGTGATGAAGATGCAAAATCAATGATTGAAGAACAGATGAAACTTCAATATGCAAGAGGCGGACATAAATATTAAAAATAAAGAGAGGTTTTACCTCTCTTTTTCTTTTGTATAATAACCATTTATCTTTTTATTACCGCTATCCCAAGAATCATAATAATAACCATCAATTACTGTAACTACATGTGCATGAACCCATAGAATATATTTTCCTTTTGGATGTTCAATAGCAAATTCATTAATAGTCTTTTTCTTTCCTTTTTCTAATTTACCATTACCATCTTTATCTTTTACAAAACAATGGTCTCCTTTATGATAAGTATATCCAAACTTCTCAGTAAGTATCTTATCAACTACTTTATGATCATCACAAATCATTGACATCTCTTTACCAACTTTAGTTGCAAGATCATAAGCAGTATTCCAATCAAGATTTTCTGCTTTACAATAAGCTCTAATAGAACAATCACCAGTATTATTATTCTGTGGATTTGGATTATACTTTATCCATTTTCTATCCCAAACTTTCTTAAATTTAAGAGAGAATTCATCTACAAAATCAATAAAATCATTAAGATTATCTTCTGTATATTTCTCATCATTATGAAGAATTAAATTATAATAAGTAAGACTATTGTCTTTAACAACAGCAGTACCTACTTTTTCTTCTCCATTATAAGCATCAAGAGTAATATCTTGAGATAAATCAAATGTTGTAATAAGTGTAATTTCCATATTATATATGCATTAAATGTTTAGCTGTATTATAATCATATACATCTGCTGAACCATCTTTATTAAATTCAACTTGAGCACAATCTTCATACATTTGTGGATTATATACTTCTCCACTAAATGGATGTTTCAATGGTTCAATATATGTCATTTTAGAATATTTAGTATTAGCCATATTATATTTATATTAAATTCTAAATTAATATAGAAAAGATTTTATTTTTATTTAATTAAACTATATAGTGTAATGAAGAATTTAAATGAATATATAACTGAAGGTAAAGATGAAAAATTCTTTAATTCAATTAAATCTTTATTAAGTAAAGATGAAGTATGTAATTTAGTTATTAATAGAACACAATATTATGATGATAATAAGAGTAAATCATCACAAGTTCCTAAGGTTCTTATTAAAGAAGAAACTGGATATCAATGGTATACTCTTGATATGGTTGATGAACAACTTGATATAGCTGCTCCTAAAGATATAGTTGGATTATATGTAAATAGAATGTTTTATCCACTTTCTAATAAGGAGCTTTTATTAGATATAGTAAATAAATATAATGAAGAATAATATATATGAAAAACTTAGTAGAATATTTAAATGAATCTCTTGAGAAAAATGTTCAACAAGCAATAGAACATGCAGTAAAATATGGTTATATTGAACAAAAAGAAGGTAATAAAACAGTAAAATATGGTATTTCAAGAGAAAACCTTTTTAATATTTGTGATTATGATGATAGAATGAGTAAAGAAGAAGTTGAAAAATATATTGCTGATCTTGAAAAGAAGGGAATAAAATTCAAATTTGAAACAAATGATGAATGGAAGAAAGCTGGATATAAAGATCCTGATGAAGATTAAATAAATAATATAAGTAATATATGAAAAACTTAGTAGATTTAATTTCTGAAAAGAAATATCATACTGATGACAAACCATGGACTGGTGAATTTGAATTTGAAGATGATATGCATTCTTTAATGGAAGCTCTTTTTGATGATAAGTTAACTCTTGACATAGATGGAGAAAAATATAAATTATCATTAGAAGGAAAACGTAAAGATATATATATAAAGGCAGAAAAAATAGATAAATAAAATTAAATGAATTATGTGGTATAGAGTAAAGGTTAATAGAAATATAGTAACTCCTACTGGTAAAGATAAATCAGTAATTGAATATTATCTTTCAGATAAGGAGAATTTTGCAGAAGCTGGATATGCTGTATTACAATATTTAGGTGGTGAAGGAGAGATTGAAGATGTATGTCTTATGAAAAATCTTAAACCTGCTGGTAATATTGAATATCAAGAAACATGCAAAGTATTTATAGTAAAATTTGCAGAAGAAGTAGAACAAGAAGATGGAACTATTAAAACAGTTAAATATCCTGTTCCTTTTTATGCTAATAATAATACAGAACTTCAAAAGATTCTTGATCTTTATCTTAAACAAGGTCTTGATAATATGAGAATCACAACAGTTTCTGAAACTCAATGGAAAATTATTTAATATAAGATATGAAAAACTTAAATGAATATTTAAATGAATCACTCATTAATGAATCTGCATTTATGGAAAGTGATGAAGTAATTAATCAGTTAGCAAAATATATTCATGAGTTATTTGTAAATAAATCTGATTTACTTTCAAAAATTAATAAAACATATATAAAATGGTATGATGGTGCAGATGAACAAACAATTGCAAATGATTTATATAATTGTAATCGTCGCGCTATAAGTTATAGATATGGTAAAGCATCAGTATCAAAATCTACATTTAAATATTCTGAACCTAAAGAAAAAGTTTCAGATATACAAATATTAAAATGGTTAGATAGCTGGCAGTATCAATGTGCTGAAAGAAAAGATCCTGGAAAACCTTATGGATTTATTTATGAATTAATAAATAATCTTAGCACTAAACTTTCAGAAACTGATGATGGTTATAAAAATGTAAGAAGAACAAAAGAATATGATGATGCCGCTTGGGATTAATTTTGAAACACAATGGAAAATTATTTAATATAAGATATGGCAGATACAAAAATTACTGTTGAACAATTTTTTGGTACTCTTCAACAGAGTATGGTAGAAAGTTGGAAGAGTCATTTAAAGACTTCTAAATATTCAGAACATATTGCACTTGATGAATATTATAGTAGTATAGTAGATAAAGTTGATTCATTAATTGAGAACTATATTGGTACTCATGATAAAATCGAGAATTATACAAATATTCTTGATTTAGAAGAATATGATTCAATTGAATATTTTGAACAATTACGTCAAATTGTAGTAGATGGTAGAGAATTAATGGATTCACCAGAACTTGAATCATGTGTAGATGATATTCTTGGACTTATTGATAGAACTTTATATAAGTTAAAAAATTTAACTGAAAGTAAAGTAACTCCTCTTTCAAGATATATTAAGATAGCATTATCTATAAATGACTAAATATTATGATACAATTAAATAATTATATAATAGAAAAACTTAAATTAGATAAAAATTTAAGAGTAGATAATATTGATGAGTATTGTTTACTTTATTTAAATAGTGCATTTTATAGATTTAATAATGAAGAACATGAAAGAATTGATAAAGAATATAAATTAAATAAAGTATATGCTAAAAAAATTCTTCAATATGTATATATTATAAAAATTAAAGATGCAAAAGAAATTGTAAAGAGAAATCAAGAAGAAGTAAAAAATAATAATATATATGTTTATTCTTTAAATGGTATTTCTTCATTACAAAAATTAATAGAAGATTTAGGTGATGGAAAACTTCACCCATGGGAATTAGAAAAATTAAAATTTTAAATATATATGAAAAAGTTAGGAGAATATATAAATAATGAATATATTTCATTAAAAGATATTGATGAAGATGCAGCAGAAAGATTATCAAATCTTGAAGGATATGAAATTACTGAATGCTGTTGTGATGGTTGTAAATGTTGTGGATGTGAATGTGAACCATGTTGTGGTGAAGCTCCTATTGAAGATCCAGCATTTAAGTATTATTTCTATTCAGAAGGAGAAATTATTAATAAATTAAAGACTGTTGTTAATGTACAAGATTTATTTAATTTACATTCTCAGTTTTCTGCTAATAGATTTAGTCTTATTCCATCAAATGATTCAATTCCTTTGATTTTTACTGAAAAACTTATAATTCCTTCAGGTGAACAACTTCAAGGAAGAAGTTTTTATGGCAATTTAAAACTTATGGAATTAATTAGATCAACAGAATTAAGTGAATGTGTTGTATTAGTTCGTCTTGATAATTCAGTACAGTTATTTGGTTTAAAATATACTGGTACAAATGGACAAGAAGGTTCTATTAAAAATTCTTTATTAAATGTTGCTAAGACACTTGAATCTCTTGAAAAACTTCCAGAAGTTACTTGGTCACAAGTTCTTGATGTTGCAATTGATAATGCTGATGATGTATATACTTTCTTAATTACATGTACATTTGATCCTAATTCAATTCCTGATAATCCATCAACAGATAATATGCCTCAACCAGAAAAAGCATATAAAAGACCACAACAACCTAAAAAAACATTAAAATAATATTATGAAATCAATACAAGAAATAGTAAATGAACAAGAACCTATTACTGAAGAATTAACTTATGATGATGTAATAGCAAAACTTCAAGAAGCTAAAGAAAATAATATTCCTATTGAAGAAGGTATTATTGGTTCTATTGTTGGTGGTCTTACTGGTGCTACATTTGGACCTAAAGTTATGAAGGCAATATGTAAAGCTCTTGGTATTAATGAAACTGGTCCTCTTGGAAGTTTATTTACATCAAGACTTATACTTACTGCTGTTGGTACATCAGTAGGTTGGAAAGTATAAAATATAATATAATTATGAAAAATTTAAATACATATATATTAGAAAAATTAAGTTTAAGAGATTCTTCATCTTATTATCAGAATATTTTAACTAAATTAGAAGATTGGGAATTTCTTTGTCTTCCAGGAGAAGTATGTATAAATGTCGCTTATGATAAAAAATTTAATATATATTCCTTAAAGGCAGAAGATGGAACATTATATGCTGATTTAGTAGAAAATGATCCTGATAGAGAAGAAGATAATATAAAAACAGTAGAAATTGATGAAAAAACTTTCAATAAATTATTTACTGAAGAAGATATTGAAGAAATTCTTAATACTTTAAATGAAGAAGATAATAAATAAATCATATTTTTTAAAATTATTATGAAAAATTTAGTTGAACTCCTTTTAAATGAAAGTATAAATGAGGGTGGTAAAGGATATATTTTAGAAATTGACTTAAGAGGTAGATTCTTTTGGCATAGACCAGAAGATGATGATTTTGATGAATGGAACAAAATTAATGATTGGGAAATAGCAAAATGTGGTGAAAATTCAATTGCTATTAAAATTGGTGACATTAAAGATATTAAAGCAGAATTATAATAAATAATATATTATTATGAATAATTTAAATACATATCTAATTGAAAAACTTAAATTAAATAAAGATATGGAAGATTTTGATTATATTCATTTTTGTGAAGAATTAGAAATTGAATCAAATAACACATATTCAAAAAAATTATATAATGAATTTCAATCAAACTGTAATAATATCTTAAAAGATGCTTTAGGTGATATATATATGCCTGCTGGATTATTTTTTCCATTACTTATGTTATCAGTAATGCTTTTAGATGATCAACATACACTTGATTCAATTACATTACTTGGATATAAAGATTATAGAGGAAAAAATAATCCATATAATTATGACTGGTTTGAAGAAGAAAATGAAGATGGTAAAGATGTATTAAATATTATACAAGATGAATATCAACATAATACTGAATTTAATAAATATTTTAAAGATTTTTTTAAAATTGTAAAGCATGTTTGGTCTGATAGTGAACTTACACCTAAAATAGTATATTATTGTGAATTATAAAAAAATTACATTTAGTCATACTTTTTAAAATTATTTTATTATTATATATAAAAAGTAGAATTAATCTACAAATTCTATAAATATACCAAATATATAAAACTATGAATATAAAATTACTAAAAAACCTGGACTTCGCAAGTAAGATAAACGGAACTGAAGCAGTTACCGAAGCAGGTAAAGAAATGTTAAATAACTACAGAGGATATATTTATTCTAATCCAGTTACCTGTGGTATCGTTAATGGCTTTGTAACTGAAGCTGCTAAATTTGGTTTCGATACAGGTTTGGTAGAAATTTTAAACTCTGTTACTAGTTTTATTAAGGAAAACAATATTTCTTGGCAACTTGCTTCTGCTTGTGAATCAATCAATTCTAACAATTCAAGTTATGGATATCTTTCAAAGATGGGTCTTGAACAAGTAGACAAACTCCTTGAAATGAATGAAAGTGAAGTTGTTTCTTATCTTAAAGCTGGTGCAATGAAGAACCTTACATTCATTCCTGAATTCAGACAGATTCTTAAGAATGTTTATTCTTCAACAATTTCTGAAATGCACGCTCCAACTTATGTAGTAAGTACTCCTATTTCTTATGTAGTTGTTACTGAAAGTGAAGATAAGAAAGATACTTATTTCACAGTTCTTGGAAGAACTTACAAGAGAGATGAAGAAAATAATATCAGTGAAGCAGTTTGTGATGATATTAAATTTAAGAGAATCAATGCTCTTCTTGAAAGTTTCTCAAGAGAAGACAATTCAATCTATTATGATTACAAAGCTACTCATGGTGATACAGCAAGATTTACTCTTAATGATGAAGGTCTTACCTTTACAAAGGGTAATATAACAGAAAGCTTTAAGACAGCTGCTGATTTCACACAGTATTGCAATACAGTTTCTAAACCAATGTCATTAAATGAAAAGATGAATTGGATGAATGTTACAAGTGCTATTGCAGAAGTATTTGAAGCTTATGATAATATACGCGCTCTTGATAATGTTAATGTTCTTTCAACATCAACTGGTGATATTTGCACAATTATTGAAGGTAATAATGTAGTTCTTTCAGTTAACCGTTCACTTAATGCTGGTACTTCAGTTAAGTCATATGATTTCATGGTAGAAGCTCTTAATAATGTAATTAAAGTTACAGGTATTGATCTTAAGGGTATCTATGAAAATAGAATTAACGAAGATTGTAAGAAAGCTGATCCTGAAAAATATCAGGAAATCAAAGAACAACTTGAAGCTGATAAAGAAGCAGCTTTCGCATTAAGAAGAAAGAAGATTGCTCTTTTAGCAGAACAGTATAAGAATGATCCTGTTAAGATTACTCTTCTTAATAAAGCAGCTAAAGAACTTGCAATGCTTGAAAAATAATTCAGGTATTTAATATAAATTAAAAGAGAGACTCAATTGAGTCTCTCTTTCTTTTTGTAATTAAAAACAACAATATTATTCTGTGCTCATAAGAGCTGAAATTAATTCTTTAGGAATAGTATATCGGATATCAGTTATTCCAAAATATGTTGTAATCTTGAAAATAAATTCTTCCATTTCTGATTCATACATCTTTACCATTCTTGACTTTGTTTCTTTAGCAAAGTTATAATTGGCAAGTCTATCACATGCTTTTACAAGAGGAGCATACGGAATATCACGAATACCTGCATAATATTTATCATTTGCTCTTTCATGACGGTTCCTTCCCTTTTCATTAGTAAGAGCATATACAATCTCGGTCGCAAGAAATGCTTGTTCTTCACTCATATACTTTTTAGCAATCTTCATTACGTCATTATAAGTAAGTCTTGCATCTTCAATAGAGTCATGAAAATATGCACCAAAAAGAACTGGAAGAATATCTTCTTTTTTAGTAATAATTTCAGGAACAAACTCAATAACATTAGTTGCAACCTTATTAAGATGATAAAAATAAGGATATTTATCATAATGTTGATTTACATGTTCATGAACATTTGCAGCTTCTTTACGAATATCAAATTCAATATCATTAATACTACCAAGATATATATTAAATTCTTTCTTATCCATAATTATTTCTTTTTCTTTTTAAAAATTATAGATGTTATTTTTCTAGATTCGGCATAAGCTTTATCTTCATCATAATTATATTTATAAATAAAATATTGCTTTAAGCATTTCTTACCTTT
>Ga0247611_10001374_pt1 | contig 43508 bp, 64 predicted proteins | sample 177DNAGHGhighgp2_FD_192422 | JGI IMG/M metagenome (GOLD analysis project Ga0247611, IMG submission 192422) | Sheep rumen microbial communities from Palmerston North, Manawatu-Wanganui, New Zealand - 1770 DNA GHGhigh gp2 | ecosystem: Host-associated > Mammals > Digestive system > Stomach > Rumen... | reverse complement strand
CTTCAGCCTTTTTCTTGTCCTCTTCCTTCATGCGTCTTTTAATTTCCTTCTGCCACTCTCTCAGTGCCGGCTTTACCTTTTCGATCTCCGGCTCTTCGTCATACATTCCCCGGTGCTGCCTTATAGTTCCGCCCGGTTCAACCTCGATTGTATAAAATGGCTCTTTCGGATGGTCTTTGCGTCTTAAAAAACAGATATAAGTCTCTTCCTGCTCTATCCGGTCAAAGTATCTGTCCGTAGCTCCTGCACAATGATGTAGCTGCTGCCCTTCAAAGATGATTTCCGTTAATTCCTTCGGGACTTTTATTATGTACTCGTCATTTTCCCATTCGAGCTTTGCCTTAACACGCTTAAGGACATCCTTGGCCTTTGGAAACTTCTTGACCTGTTCTTTTGCATATTCCCTGTCATGCCTTGCCTGTATCAGCTGACGCTTGCGGTTACATTCTGCCACATATTCATCATGCCTGAGTTTTAATTCTCTCGGCTTGTATATCATCTCGTCGTCGGTCTTTTTCTTCAGGTCTTTCGCCATTCTCATGTAATCGGCCCATTGATCTAAGACGTTTGATATCTTCATTCCCGGATAGCTTGTGGCCTGCTGCCTTTTAAGATAATTCATAATCTGCTCAGGACTCATTTTGTCGCTGACAAATGATACATTGTCTGTTGATATGTCATGCCTTGTAAGGAATAACAAAGCCTCTTGTGAGATCCTTCTGTTATTTCGCTCCGTCCAGCGCAGCCATTTAAGAGTGTTTATATCTCCGTCCATGTCTCTTAAGCGGTTTATATTCTGCCCGTCGGCAAGCTGTAACACTTCGTATGCGTTCTTTCCGCCAATGTCTATACAAGGCTTGCTCCACTCGTTCAGCCTTCCGGGTTTCCATGTGTCTATGCTGTCAACAAGACGGTTAAACAGTTTATAAAACCTGCCTTTGAATAGCATCTCTGAAACTCCGCCTATGTTCGGTACCTGGTAGCCTATCATACAGCGGTTATAATCTATCTGCATACCCATAGCCGCCGACTTTTCAAATACCCTGCTCCATACTTCGTACACTGTCCATTCAAGGGCTTTTGTTATCTCTCCGTTTGGATAGCATACACATTTACCGGTGTATCTGTGCATCGGATTTGACTTATAATCAAAAAATCCGTGAAAATCTCTGTAGTATATCCTGCACTCTGCATCTTTTTTCTTCAGGAGTACTTTTCTTATCTGCTGACCTGCATTGTTCAGCTTCGGTAAGACAATCCTTATGGTTTCCATAATGTCTATATTCTTGCCCTTCGGATCTTCCGGCTGCTGCCTGGTACTGCTCCATGCCTCCGCATCAAAATATCTCACTACGCCTATGCTGTCGCCTATCGCATTGAATATACAAGCCTTCATGCTGTACCGGATAGTCTTGTCGTATTGCTTTGTCTTTCGGTGTAGTGTGATCTTCTCGCCGCATACCGGACAAAAGCCTATCTTGTTCATCTTTGCCCTGCTGCCTTTTTCGTCTAAGATATCGTCCCGGTCAATCCTGTTGTGGCACTCTGAGCAAACCCACTTCTTTGTGCTGACTTCATAAAGAGCTTCGCCCGGTACCCCGTCAAACATCTGGCCATATACCCACTCCCCGAACTCGTCAGGGATCTCAGGTACCATGTCCATAACGTCGTTAACTCTCTTTATACGTCTATCCTCGGCAAGTATCCGCTTGTCGCTGGAATACTTAGACTCTAAATCGCTAAAGTACACTCGCCAGTTTTCAAGAGTGGGTATCGTCGGAAATGTGTAGCTATATCGTCCTTTCAGCTGTTCCTTTTCTCTGTCCTGCTTCGCTTCGTCAAGAATCGTCTTAACAACTTCTTCGTTCTTCTTTCCTGCAAGCTTTGTAGCCTCTTTCCACTTCTTGTCCCAGTCAAAATTATAGCTGTCATAATATTTTCCGGTCGTGTATGGATAGCTTATTCTGTTGAATGTCCATATAGCATCCTGCCCTACCATCGGATACGGACTTGAAAAACCGTCAGTTGCGGCAAACCATGTAGCATATTCGCCGGACTCTAAATTTACACAATGCCTTGCCGTGTATGTGCCGTTTCTGAAAATATCCAGTAAAAGCATATCGTCAGCTTCTATCTGTATTCGCTGGGCTGTGGTTCCCCATTCCTGCTTATAAGCCTTTGGAAGTGGTACCGGCTTTACCTTTTCGATTAAAACTCTTTTCAAAGTGCCACCTCCACTATTCCGTTTGATCTCAGCCGGTAATATATCCCCGGCAGTATATTGTTACCGTCGACCTTCTTTAAGCCGCATTGTATGATGTGCTTTCTTCCCGGTGTTTCTATCAGGAATCCGATATATCCTCCCTGCTCTGCTGCCGCTTTGGGATCTCTGCCTCTTGCTATGGCTATGTATTCCGCATAAGCTTTATCCTTTGCCACTTCAACACCTTTATAGCTCTGTACCCATTTGTCCCTTTCGGGATGCTCTATGATATATTTCATTCCTTCAGCTGCTATCCTCGGCATAGAAAGCTCTTCCAGTACTTTCATCTCGGTACAAGCTATTCTTTCCTGGTCGTCCTCGTCAATGGATCCTCCAGCTTCTACCATCAGGAATTTATCTCTTTCAATGTCGTAGTAGCTTAAGCACTCAAATATATTCTCGCAACAATGAAAGCCACTGTTTACCGTCTTTGATCTGTCAGTCTTGTAAGTATTGCCTACCTCGTAAACAATGCGCCCCTGCCCTAAGCGGTTTGTGTTATCCTTACTCACACCCTTAAACGCTATCATGTTTACCCCTTTCATCAGTTAAGATAATATTCCCTTACAATCTCTTTTAACCTCGCCCTGGATATATCGCCCATATAGAATGTGTTTGGAATGGACTTGTCAAGTTTCCTGCATTCGTCCTCTACTTCCTTCGGGACTTTTGCCTTTGTGTTGAAACACTCGACTATTATCTTTGCGTAAAGCTCAGATAAATACTTTCCCTTCTTTCTTACCGCCGCACATAGATTAGAGTTCCCATCTGATGCTGTGGTATCAGCTGTAAGCATTTCAAAAAGATATGTATTCCATGCTTCAAGCGTCATGCTGGGCTTCAAGTACTCCGTCTCTTTTTGGATCTTCCCTACAGCTGCACTAAACTCTGTGCAAAGCTCTTCCGAAAAGCCGGACATATAATCTTCGGCATCCATTTCATCAAGCCCGTTCTCTTTGGCCAGAAGTTTGATCGCTTCCTTGTCGCCCTCTTTAAGCTGTGCCTCTGCTGCCCTGTTGATCTCTTCGTAAGAATCAAATTCTCCGAACTTGGGAAATAATTTACTCCCCATTGTCTCTGTTCCTGCCATGATTAACCTCTTTCCGCTGCCACCACGCAGCTATTTATTTTTTTATATAATTCAAGCCTTCGCTTGATTATTTTCATAATCGCTTGACTCGCTTTTTTCAGCGGCCCCTCGTGCATCGTCTACACCTTATCTGTCAATCCTGACTAATGTATATCTAAAATATCCGTAATCATACTCTGAGGACTCTTCGCCACTCTCTATCGTTTCCTTGTCCACTTCATACTTCCCTCTGTACTTCCTGGGGATGACCGGGACTTGCTTAAAATAATCTCTCTTGGTTATTACCGTGACTGTCGGTACCGGATGGATCAAATTTCTGCTTGCGTTCCATCTCTTACCGGATAGCTCAAACTCCGTGCCAATAGCTTTACATGAATACTTCAGCAGATATGCCGCCAGCCTCCGCCAGTTGCGTGAGCTGTCAAGCGGCCTCACTCCGAAAAAGCCCCACTTCCAATTTTTGCTTATGATATCCGTATCAACTTTGTTTATTACTAAGTGATGATGCCTTGCCCCCTTTTCTCCGATCTCAGGCACATGGATATACTTCAATTCAATTCCTCTATCCTTGCAATCCTTTCTCATGCCTCGTAGGAATTTCCGGATATCCTCTTTCATTTCCTCCGGGCTTCTCTCAGGATCCCCCTTATTCTTTTTGTAGGATAGCGTCAGGTGATAGTCCCCCGGACTGAAGTTAGCGTTTATCAACCGCCTTAACTTTTTTTCTGCCCTCCGGTTATACTTCGCCTTTACCTCTTCGGATGACTCCTTCTGTTTGGGTTTCCTCTTCTGCCCCTGCTTCCGATACTGCCCCGTGTAATATCTCTCTATCTCGACTGTGGCACCTGCCACACATACCGCCTCGACATACAAAATTACCACCACCCTTAAACTCAGAATAAAACAGTAATAATTTTAACCTCTGTCCTTAAGTGTACCCCTTTATGAACTCTTGAAAACGGTCGGCGGCTTCTCTTCTTTTGCCTGCTCCGTAACCCTTCAACCATAAAAGGTTTAACTTCCTAAAGATTTGCTTTTACTTACCGAAAATATATATTCTTCTTGACATCCTCTGTCGGATGGTATATACTAAATATAGTAGTTAACCTAATGTTTACCCCAATAAATATTACAAAACTACACCACCCGGCAGCTGATTAACCTCCAGCTGCTTTTTTTATTTCACAGCCTGTCATATTCGCCTTCCTCGTCTCTTTCTGTTTTCCAAAAAATCAGGACATCAACAGCAAGAATAACTACCGCAACAATAAACCTCTTTGTTGCTCCTGCCAGGGTTATGGTATTCATCTCTACGCCGCCGGCTATGCCAACCATGTAAATGATTGCAGCCACAAGCGATATCAAAGCAAATGCTGTAAGGATATCATCAAGGCATACTCTCTGTTTCTCCGGTTTGTGATAAGGCATATAATAATTATTCTGCATACTTAACCTCTCTTTCGTTCCTTCTTATGTTCTCCTGCTCCCATTCTTTTCTTATCTGGTTGCCGGACTCGTCGATAATGTACAATACATCTTCCACAAGGTATTTATAAAACTCTGCCTTATAGGTATTTAATCTTTTGCATCCGGGCTTATCGCCGTACTCTCTCGGCTTCTCCCTGCACAGCTCCTTAAACTCCTGCTCTGCTGCCCGTTCTGCTCCTTCTAATCGCCAGCTGATAATGTCAAGCTTCATTTCTTCGATGGTGCGATCCATCACTCAGCCTCACCCCTTAAGAGCTTATGCTTTAATTCTTCCGCTTCTTCTTTGTTCGTGTACTTGCCCCGGTATTCTATGTTCCCGGAGTGCAAGGGCTGCCCCATATCTCTCTGCCGTCCTACGATATAAAGCCATTCGCCGTTATCGCCTATGGGCTGGCCAAACAAACGCCACTCGCCCGGATTCTTATTTTCCATAGTCTCTACCTCATTCATAACAAAAGTGTTCACCGTTTATAGGATCTATCCAGTCTCCCGATCCCTGTATGAAAGTTGCCTGATATACCACGTTGGCCGGAACATCCGGAGTGCCATTTCTATAAATGTCTTTTGCCATCTGGTAACATTCATCCGGTATCTTTTCCGTAAATAGTTTTGGCACAACTGCATATTGTCTTTTCTGATAGACAACTTCTTTAACTGTGTTTGGCCAATTCTTGCTTTTGACTCTGTTCATTACCACGGCACCGGTATAATATGCGGCCTTGCGTTCTTTGTCCGTGTACCAGTTTTCATGGTAGATAACTTCGGCAAGTAGTTTTATATCGTCCTGCTCCTGCTGCCAGCGTTCTAAAAGTATCTTTAGTATATTGACTTTCTTCTCTGCTGCCTTCTGCAAGTACAATGAAAGTCCGGCCAGTGGTCTCGATCCTTCGGTTGCTTCAGTTTTCTTTTTGCTTTCGGTTTCTTCCTGCTCTTCGGCGGCATTCGTCTTTTCAACTTTGCTTTTAGCATTTACCTTTTGATTGCAGCTGCCTATAATCAAAATCAAAACAAAGGTAAGGATAAATGCGACTGCTGCCTTTAATATTGTTTTCTTATTCACTTTGCGTAACTCCTTGTTCTTTCCACATAGTCTATAAATTTTGGTAGATCAATCAGATACGGGCTTGTGTTTCCCTTTGGCTTAAATGCAAACCTTTGACCTCTTGCGTTGCAATAGTCCCGGATTGTATTTTTGCTTAATCCTGTAATAGCTGCTACCTCAGCGACCTTGTGGTATTTTTTCTCCATATAATCACCACCCTACTTGTTGCACCGGTACAACTTACGCCGTAACTTTCTTTTCTTCTTTCATCCTGTCTTGTGCGTGTATATCATTAGTCGCCGCAGCATAGCCCAGTATGAAATCCCTTTGTTTTTCTGTCATCTTAGGTATAGCTTCTTTTAATGCTTCCAGGATTTTCTTTTCTTTCTCAGGCATATTGCTCACTCCTTTCTTTTTATAATTAAGTTCCTTTTGTTCAGTTCTTGTGCTATACTCCTATTCATAGGGCGGCGTTGCAGCACCGCCCATAAAGATTATGAAAGGAGTGTATGCGTTATGAAATGTAGCCAGCTGTTAACACCGGATTTGATAGACGAGATCCGTATCCGATACACCTCTATTGGTTGGGGTGAAGTCTACATTCGCTTTCCTGGAGAAAATCTCGTCTGCCTTACATTCAGGTGGACGAAGGAAACTGATTTTGTTCTTCCTGACATTTCAGATTTGCGGTTGCCCGCTCCCGAATTGCAATGACCTTTTCTGTTAGTTCCTTTGCTCCCGATACATCAAACATCAAATCGTGCCCAGGCTTATAGAACTGCCAATACTCAGCAGGAAGAGGACGACCTGAAAAATTGTTATCTGCTGCCGCTAACATAATAAAACCTTCCTCTTTAAGCTGTTCCGCAAACCTTCTATCAAACACCGTTATAACCGTATTGCAGTCGTAAGGTATATTTTCAATAATGAAATCACTTATGAACCCACTACTTTCTTTCATTTCAATCTCCATAGGTCTTTTTACAAAGGACTATTGCTTGTCAATAGTCCTTTGTGCTACTCTTGCCCGTAGGGTAAGAGTGCATTTTCCATTATCAAAACAATGTAGCTTGTTTTGATGTGTATTTGTTTTGTCACAAAACATAATAATATTATTTCAAAACTTTGTCAAGTGTTTTTTGTATTAAATTAAAACTTTTTATCTTGACAAATTTATTTTTGCGTTCTATTATTAGGTAGTAACTCATACCATTTATCATTGAAGGAGGTTTGATATGGAACTCGGAGAAAGATTAAGGTATCTTAGAAAAGATTTGTTAAACTTAACCCTTGATGCTTTTGGAAATAAAATAGGGCTGAAAAAGTCCACTCTTTCCAATATAGAAAACGGAACGTATAATCTTACGGATCAAACTCGTTTATCTATTACTCGTGAATTTAATGTTAACGAACAATGGCTATTGACCGGAGAAGGCGAGCCTTTTACTAAAAAGAGCCGCCAGGAAGAGCTTGAAGCATTCTTTAAAGATGTAGAGATGGGAACGAATGATTTTAAGACTGCCTTTGTTTCTGCTTTGGCCAAAATGACTGTTGACGATTGGGAAAGTTTAGAGAAGGTCTGTACAAAGCTTGCGGCTGAAGCCGTAGCTGAAGCAAAAAAGAAAGAACTCGAAGAGTCCGGCATCAAGGAGCTGGAAGCTATATATAAAAACGAAACCTTGCCAAGTCTATCAGAGAAGGCACATACAATATCGAATACTTCCGCAGGCGAAAAGAAGGACGCTTAAAATAGTTGTACCGGTACAACAATAGAAAAATGGGGTAAACATTATGAAAAAGAATAGCAGCGGCTATTATGAGAAGCGGTTAACTTATGGCCGGGATCCCGTCACTGGGAAACGTCTCAGAAAAGCTATAAGGGCGAAAAGCATCAAAGAGCTTGACCGCCTTGTATTTCAATTCCAGCAGGAGCAGAAAGTAAAGGCTTCTGTCCCGGATGATGATATTACTTTTGAGTCTTATAGTAAGCGATGGATGGAAACAAAGAAAGGTAAGAGTGTTAATACCGTCAATATGTACCGTCTTATGCTTGATAAACATATCCTCCCGGAAATTGGCCAGCTGTATTTTACAGAAATTGACCGCCAGCGGTTGCAGGATATAATCAATCTGAATTTTTCCCACGCTAACACCTGTAATAAGATCCGTCTGACGCTCCGGCAGATTTACGAGTCGGCAGCTGATGACGGACTTCCTAACACCAACATTAACTTTAAGAGATTGAATCTGCCGAAGCAAAAGAAGGTTGTTGAGAAAAGGGCTTGCACTCCGCAAGAAAAGGCTGCCATACAAACGGCACCGTTACCCGACCAGGAGAAAGCATTTTTATTTGTGATCTTCTATACCGGGCTGAGAAGGGAAGAGGCCCTTGCACTCCGCCCGGAAGATTTTGATTTTATAAACTGTACTGTATCGGTTAACAAGGTTGTCGTCTTTGACGGCAATCGTGCTATTGTAAATTACGACATGGCCAAGAATGAATACTCGCTCCGTTCCGTTCCGCTGCCGCCTCAATGCGTGGACTTCCTGAAGAGCTATACGGCAGGTAAGGAAGGCTTCTTGTTTAGGGATGCGAGATCTGAGATACCATACTGTCGGACAGCATATCAAAGTTTCTTCCGGAGAATAAAAAAAGGGCTTGTGCCGTTAGCTCCGACAGCTGACACACTGACCGCCCATATCTTCAGACATAACTATGCTACTACTCTTTACTATTCTGATGTATCTATCAAGATGGCCGCAAAGCTCATGGGCCACAAAGACACTACGATGATCGTTAAAATCTATGCTCACCTTGACGAGCTTAAAGAACGTGTTACCGATAAGCTGGCAAAGGCTTTTGACTGAGCGATTCTTACTTCTGTTTTGTGTGACACTTTTGTGACATACCTGAAAATCCCGATTTGAAAACCCTTGAAAAATGGGCTTCTTCGGACACGAGTGTGACACATAGTTTTGTACAATTTTGCGCAGTTTTATATAGTTTTTGCCGACAAAAGAGCATAATAAAACCCTTGAAAAGTGCCTATTTTCAAGGGTTTTCTTATTAACGGAGTGGGTGGGATTCGAACCCACGAGACGTTGCCGCCTACCTGATTTCGAGTCTAACACACATACCCTTAAAAGCCTTGTGCCGTAAGGGTTTCTCCGTTTTTAATGTGACATCTTTGTGACCTATGCAATAAAAATATGCCACCATTCGCACCATCTACCGTATCTTGCCGTGCTAATGATAGCATATCTTTACACCTATGTCAAATAGTATAATCAATGTGCAGCTTCGTTACTTCAGACTTTACGCTGTCAGCCCATCCGTCACCGCCCAAAGACTTGTAAGCCTCATACTTCGCCATAAAGATATCGTGATCTGTCTTTGATATCTTCCCTTGCTTCTGAAGTTTCTTACCGTCCTCTATGATTGCTGAGAGAAGCAAGAGACTCATTCCGTTTTCCAGCTTGCCTACTTTAGACTTGCGGTTGTTCACTGCCTGGAAGATCCCGGATATCAGAGTTGCTAAAACCGAGCTTCCAAGAATTGCAACTATAAATTCCATTTTAGCCCTCCAACAATTTCTCGATAGTCAGTGGTCCGCATATTCCATCAGCTGACAGTCCAACAAGTTTCTGATACTCTTTTATGCACTGCACTGTACCCTTGCCGCAGTCTCCGTCTATGCCGCCGCAAGCGTCTATTTCGGTCTGGAACTGATGTTGAGCAAGCTCGTATTGTACCCACTTGACTCCTTCGCCTTTGTTGATATAAGACGTGCAGCCCTGCTTCTTCGCATTGGCCGGACTTGTTACATTGGTCTTTGGTGGCTCAAAGGGATTGTTCCATGGCATCCCTTCTGTGATTATTGCAGTATGTCCTTTTGTTTTTGTTACAATAACGTCTCCCTCGTACAATGTAGTTCCAGGTTTATACTCTATCGTGGGCTTGAAAAGACCTGTTTTCTGAAGTATTTCTTCCTCATTGCCGGTATAGAATACCGGTATATCCTTCCCGGTTGCTTCCCTTATTACTTTGTTCACTAAAGTTGAGCAATCACAGTTACGTGGAACTGTCGAAGCTATTTCGTATTTGAATACGCTTTCTCTTCCATTTTCTCCATCGCTCTGTGAATATCCCAAACTTGCGTTATTACAAGCCTTCTTCATCAGCTTTGCTGCTTTCTTTGCATGCTTTGGCTTCTTGAAGCGCAGGATAAGCCAGCCCTTCTTGTTCATATAAAAATCCTGCATCCTGACCTCTCCGGTGTATAAGTCAGGAGTGCCCTTCTGTTTCTGATCACCGGGCTTCCCTCCGGTAGACCTTCCGTTTTCGTCGCACCATGCATTACCGATTGTCACCTTCATCCTTATCACCTTCTTCCTTCTTTTCTTCTGCTTCCCGCTTTCCCACCTGGGTTCCAAAGTAAAAAGCAATTATTGTAGTAAAAATACTTAAGAACTGTTCCGCTCCTATCACTCCTATCACCGACAGGTAGCTGAACACTCCGGTAAGCACAAGCGTTACCATTGATTTAACATCAATTAGTTTTGCCAGTTTCTTTCCCATGCTGCCATTCCTCCTTCTTTTTATTAAAAATGCATCGTAACTCCGTTATACATTTTCTCAATATATCTATACATTTCCTGCTCTGACCTTTGGTCTCTTTCAGTCCTTATCTTTCTTTTTCTGTTCATCCAAGCCGGAGCAGTTGATGGTGAACACTTCTTATTATGTTTTCCACCTTTCATAAATTTTCTCCACTTCTTTCTTACCGTCCATCATTTTATCTATATCCTCAATCTCCATATATTCCAGGAGCTTAATTGTCAGCTTTTCAATCATGCTCCCTTGTATCTTTATAATCTCATTCAGATTGTCCACCAGTTCCGCTATATCGTCCATCTTCCCTTTTCTGTCCTTCCTTCTCCTGCTTTTTGGCTATAGCCCTTAAGTATATCCCGTTTAATCTGTCTTTCAATTTCCTTGTGTCAGCGTGTATCATCAGTCCTTTAAGGCTCGCTACTCGCCTTTCAAATGCTTCTTTGTTTAATCTTCCGTCAGAGTACTTGTCGCATATCCCTTTAAACTCTTTCTTGATCCTCATTGTCGTGCTTTTCCGGAGCTTTATTCTCTTTGTCGTTATCCTCAGCCCTACAAATTCTAAACCGCACCGGACAGGTCTTATGCAAGTTTTCTTGTTAAGTTCAAGGTGCAGCTCTTCACTCAGGAAGTGTCTCACGCTTTCAAGTACCGTCTTTAGTTCTTCCTTCGTCTTTCCGAGTATCACTATATCATCCATGTATCTGACATAGTAATGTATCCTCAGCTTGTGCTTGCAGTACTGGTCAAGTTCATTCAAATAAATGTTTGCGAACATCTGGCTTGTCAGATTGCCTATCGGCATACCGACTTCATACAACCATTCGCCCGGCGGTACCTCTTGCGGGCTTTTGCCTTTCGGCAGTCCGAATGGTTCAGCCCTGCTATTGACTATTCCTCTTAAACAGTCCATCAACCTTTTATCCGTTATCTTCCGTCCGAGGATTCTTAGCAATACTTCATGGTCAACTCTGTAAAAGAATTTGCTTATATCTAATTTTAGATAATACCATCCGTCGCCCGGTTTTCTGTCGACCTGACGCATCCAATATTGTAGCTTGTGTGCTGCCTTGTGGCTGCCTTTGTGTACTCTGCATGCGTAGGAATCCTCTATCATCATCTTGTCAAATATCGGATTGATGTATTGGTATATAGCCCACTGTACAATTCTGTCCATGTACGGTAAAGCCATTACGAGACGTTTCTTCGGTATGCTAACCCATAGCTTCCGGTACGGCCCCAGCTCATGACTCCCATCAAGAAGCTTGTCACGGACCTGTAAGAGATAATCTTCAAGCCTTGCCGTAAAGCCCAGTACTTCCGCCCGGTATCTTTTGCCCTTCCTGGCGTTCTCATGGGCTTTAAGCAAACTCGGATAACTACAGATCGTTTCCCATGCGTTGTCTATAATCTTTGGTTTAGAATGTACTTCACTCATAAAAACCTCTGTGTGTGACGTTTCCGCCTCCACAGAAAATGTTATTTCTTCTCTGTTGAGAATGGAAACAGGCTCCTTATAATCTGTACTCTGTGTCAAGTCCCGTAAGACATAACCCTATTCTGTTACAGTAGCAAACAATATAGAATATAAGCGGAGCGACCGCCGATGTTGTCGTTGGCATTGGAACGGTGGTTGTTGAGGTTCGAATAGAACACACCGGCATTGGCACCATTGTTCCAGTTGCCCCCACGAATCAGCGAACGCTGTAGTCTGTCCCCCTATTTATTTAAGGACTGTATGTACTTGCCCAAAAGCTTTCCGATCTCGGCATTGTATCTTGACCATACTTCATACTGATGTACGGATAATGGCGGCGGATTTTTGCCGCTTGCCTCTTTATCGGCTGCAAGCCTGATAAGAAGCCTCAACCATTCAAGTTCTATGTCAAGCTCCTGTGTTGTAGTCTTTCTAAAATATTTCTTCTCAATCTCTACAACAAGGTGAAACATCCTGTTCATACAACTTCTGATATCATCGGCCAAATCTCTGTCTTTTCGTGGGAAGTTTTTAGTCAGTGGCCGCCCGTATCGTATCATTTCGCCTATCTTTTCTTTCAGTCTGAATGGCTCATAGCTTGTATTCGGTTCTTTTGGGCTTTCCATAACAATCTTTAAATCCTGTAATTATTTTCTTTAGGGGTTCGCTATCGCTCACCCTGTCAGTGTGTCGGGTATCAGTGTACAGTTACTCGATATAAGCGGAGCGACCGCCGACGTTGTCGCCGGCATTGGAACGGGGGTGGTTGAGGACCGAACAGAACACACCGGCACTGGCACCATGGAACCAGCTGCCCCCACGAAACAGCGAACGCTCCGCTTCGCCGTTATTACAGTAAAGCTGATCTCCGCCATAGGTGGTATCAATTCCTGTACCTGTAAGGTTTGCATCGGGATACATAGCTAAAGCCTGAAGTAAAAGGATAGCTGCGGCACTGATATCTGAGTCAACCTGCACATCCTTAAATGCACATCCGTTAGCTCCGGTAGTTCCGGTAATGCTTGTAACGTACTTCCACTTTGACGATAAGAAGTCAAGCTTTACACTGCCTGTAGTCTGGCCGTCATACTTATTGTTTGCGTCCCTGTGGGGAGTTACAAGATTTCCGGTAGCTGCGTCAATAGCTTTCCATGCGTTGCTTTCGTCTGAAAGGTCTGCGGTGTCAAGCGATGCGTTGTTATCTTCAAGGATCTGAAGCTCGCCATACTTTAAGCGAAGTCCGGTACACCATTCAACAACGTTACCGTTCATGTCCCAGATGCCCTCTAATGTTCCGTCATGCGACCATGTGATAGGGCCGGTTCCGGTTGCTACTCTCTGTATTCTGTCTGATGAATCTCTGGCCATGGAAGGAATAGCCTTGTAAAGTGTTTCTGAGGCATCCTTGCCATAGTTATTGTTGCCCTTGGGTTCGGTACCGTTCTTGTGGCACCATAAAGCGATTGCGGCCCACTCAACAGCTGTGATCTCGTGATGTCCTGCGCCCTTTGCCTTTGCGTATGAAACGAAAGTGTCAAGGTTTGTGTTTGCCTGGGGATCCTCAGCCGGTAAGCTGTAAGCTCTACCGCCGTAGTGTTTTGTCTGATACTTGCCTACATAGAATCCGTCAATCTCTACACCGTTGCGGCGGAAAGCCGGATGTACGCTTGTGTCGGCAGTTGAAAGTACATCACAAAGTCTAAACTTAGGGATGTATACCATAATGCTCGGCATTTCCTTGTCATCATAGACAATCTTGTTGCTGGGAGCTACGCTCTTTAATGCCAGCTCGGCCATGTCAAAATTTGCCATCTGTCTTTTTCCTCCTTAGTTAATATATATTCCGTCAATGCTGAACAGATAAAGAGTGACCTTATCCATATCAAGAGGCTTAGCGGTTCTGTTTACAATTTCTTTCTCCACCTCTTCGCCATCGACTGTCTCTGTAACTGTAGTAACCGTCTCGTCGTATTCCTTCTCCGGGATCTCTACCTGAGCTGCGTAATATCTTCCCTGTCCCATAACAAGGAACCCGTCAGCGTCAACCATAATGTCCTTAGTTACTACTTCGTCCTTCTGGTACCTTGCAAGATTGATAACAAGCTCGTCATCTGCAAAGCTGAGTTTTGTGCCGTTAACGTCGTATTCTATCTTTGTTCCGGCATTCTTTTCAACTACGTTCATTTTTTATCTCCTTCCGTTTAGTTAATCATTCCGCCTGTTATTCTCACGATAACATTTACGGTTGTTGCGCTGCCGTCATGGAGCAGCTTAAAGCCGTTCAAGGCTCTGTCCTTTACCTGGATATTTCCAAGTCTGCCACCGCTGTAAGAAACAACCTCTACCTCAACGCTGTAGTCTGTGTGTTCTCTGAGCTGTGATAAAGCTACGGTATTTTCCTTGTTGTTAAAAGGCCACGGTAAAGCGTTCATAGCAAGTGAAATGCTCTTAACTTCGCTCAATGTGTCGTAATCTTCCTGAATCTGCTTAAACCTGCTTATCTGCTGTGCAAGATAGCTGTCAAAAATACCGACTTCCACATTGTTAAAATGATCCTGGTCAAGAAGTGTTCCCGGCTGGATAACCTGGCCATGCTGATCTTCGACGTGATTAAGCCAAAAAGTCCTTGAATACATCGTCTATACCTCCTTCCTTAAGTTTCTATCAACGGGAATGTAAACCTTAAAAGGGCTGAGTTAAGGCTTGTTCTCACAAGGCTTATGGACTGCTGCCCTGCAAGGTCGCCTTCTACGTCATATACCCTGACTGCGGTTATCGTATCCGCTGCGCCGCTTGATGGACAGTTTACATACACGATTACATCAGTCCCGTTGAGTTCTTTGCTGTTGATTGTTCCGTTTCTCCATGTAGAGTTGTTTGTCTGATACTGAAACTTCACGATGCTGTTCAGTAATTCATTCCTTCTCTTGTTGAGAAACGTGTTGCTGAAAAATGCCATGCCTTTTATCTCCTTTCATAGATTACTTAATTCTCTTCATCTCCGCATATTGTTACTCCGCAAAGTCCGTGATTTGTACTATATGCTTTTGCCTTGCTGTTCCAGAGCTGTATTCCATTGTTGTTGCTATATCCTAATGTTGCCAACAAAGGCTGTGTTCCTGCTTCTTCATCCTCGCTGCATTCTAAAGCGTCTCCGTTATAAGCGTTAACCTGTGCCTGCACATTCTCTGTAGGATTGAGTGAATAACCCATTGTCGAGATGTCCGGTAATGTTCCGGCTTCTGGCTGGTCGCTCATAAACAATTCAGGTCTTGCCCCTACGTTTATACCATTGTCGTCGGTATATCCCAAAGTTGAAGGCATCCAGTATTGGCCACAAAGTATTGTGCCACATTCCGGCCCGGTGCTTGTCCATGCTTCGATTTTCTTTTTGATCTCTATTTGATGCTTTATCATGTAAGCGAATGAGTCTAAACGCTGCGAATACTTCTTGACTCTTTCAAGCTTCTTTTCCATTGAGACTTCATCTATATCGTATACCGGATTGCTTACGCTGTCGGATATATCAACGTATAGTCTGAAGTATCCCGGAGTGCCGTTGTACTGGTACCACTCTTCGACTTCTCCGCCGCCAAATATCGTTGTAATTAGATTCTCAACGCTTCCGGTAGATCCTGCTGTCAGGTATTGCGGCAAAGTCTCTTTGATTATCCTGCGTTTTGCCGCCGTAGTCAGTGACATATCATAATACAATGCGTCAAGCTCTATGGCCAAAAGGTCAAGTACTGCATCCTCCTGTTTGTCTATCGCTGCATAAAGTCCTATCCTTGTGCAATAGTCTAAGAATTGCCTTAGTGCCATGTTGATTGCGTATGATATCGCCTTCACTTCCGGCTGCTTTGATAGGGCATCCGGCAGAATTTCTTTTATTTCGCTGTCGTAAAGATTTATCATGCTTCCACCTTCTCACTTCAGTTTGTACGCTTTTCAGGTTTGCTTTTGCATTTACCCTGTATATGCTTCAAAGTGTACGCTTTTTAGTCTGCTTCCGTTCCGCCGTAATTTATAGTTACCGTTCCGGTCTTAGGAAGTACACTGTCAGATATTACAGTCTGTGCCGGGTATGTAACGGATACTCTCTTTGCTCCTGCTTCCATAACAAGCCTTATCAGATAATCGGGACTTATATCTCTTCCGATCTTTGCTGTCTGCCAGCTGTTATATTCTGCTACGGCTGCCGCTACATTGCTCTGTATTGTCGTTGCAACTGCACTGTCGCTTGCCGCTATGTAATATGTTATCTCAACATTGTAAATTGACGTGCTCGGTGCTGCGACCGTTATCCGATCCCCCAAAGGTTTTCTTATCTTTTCGTCTAAGTAGTCTGCTACTGCCTGTATCTCTGCTGCTGATGGCAAGCTTCCATCCGACATTGTGAATACTATATAAATCTCGTTAACGTCCGGTGTAGTAACTCTTACATCTCCGATGCCTCGCATCGACTCTCTAACCATGTACTCGTAAGCGTCCTCGGTACCTGCTGTAGAATAGCCCTTACCTAAAGCATAGATCCTTGACTTTAACTCGTCGTCGCTCTCCCTATCTGCTCCGCCGTATGTTTCTGTAGTGTTGGATACTGAGACCACATAAGGCATAGTGTTAACGATTCCGTTTATCTCACCTACAACAAACCCATTTCCTTTTGTTCCGGCTTCGGTACAGGTGGCAGCTACATCAACATAAGTGCTTCCGACTGCTATCTCTGCGTATTCGTCTGTCGCAAAGAATACATCGTTGCCATTTGTTACCCTACACCCTGCCGGTATGCTTACAGCTGAAGCCAGCGGTGCGGCTATTGAAAATCTTAACGTGCATTTTGCCGGTTCCTCGTCTTTTCTTTCCGTTCCTCTGAGTGCTGCAAGGTTATCAAGATAATCTCCGTAAGAGTAAGAAAGCAAGCTCATTTTTCCTGCAAAGTCCGCATACTGCATAGCCTGGAATATCTGTAAAGCAGCTGCTTCAAGAATAAGCCTTGCAGGAATGCCCTTGGCCAAAGGTACCGGGCTTTTCCCTGTCTCTGCTTCGTACATATCCTGATAGTCTTTTATCATCTTTGTGAGTATATCTTCACAGCTTATGTCCTCTATAAAGCTCACATCAGGGTAGTTATCATAATTCATTGTTAAGCCTCCTCGTCCTCTTCCTCGGTTTCTTCTTCCGGTTCGTAATTGTCATTCTTTATGAAGTGAACGTGTGGCACCATCTGGCCATCCGTCCCCGGTGTGAATGTTACATTGTCAACCTCTGCTCTCGGCTCATAGCGGTTAACCTTGTCTATAATCTCAACGCTTATCATGTTCTGCCCTATCGGTTCAGGATACCCAACTATACCGTCATAGTTGATTCCAAACTCACGGTCAAGCGGCTGGCTCCCGGCCCTTACTGATAGTAAGGTCTTAAGGCAAGTAACCACATCCTCAAACTCTTCAGGGCTAAAGCCCTCGTTATCTCCGTAAACTACTACATCTGCCATAAGTCCACCTCTACATATATTCCGATAAAGTCAGTGTCATTTTTGCCGATACAAGCTTACCGTCAAGTATGATCTTATCCCATGTCTCGCTCATGGATTCTATAACCCATTGATGCTTGCCTATCTTCTTGCCGCCTATAACGAATGTCAGCGGTGTTCCCTTCTCGACAGCCTTTTCTATCTTCTCAATTATCTTTCTTGGATTTACGCCCATGTCCGAGCTAAGCTGTATCTCTAATGATGTCTGCTGCCTGTCAGCTCCTAAGAACTCCGGCCTGGGCTTCTTGCCTATCAAGGTATGTGCTGTCCATCTTCCCTTGACCGTCTTATTCATTGACTCGAATGTAAGTATCTTTTTTGATGATACGGAAAAAGTTATCAGCTGTCCTAAGTTTCCAATCTTCATCCGTGTATCTCCTTCCGTTATCCTTCACAACCTACTTAAGTATATACTTAAGTAGTCAGATGTTTTGTAATGCCTGCTCTAAAGCTTCTATCCTCTCTATCAGATGTGAGAATGTCTCAGACTTTCCGCCACCCAATAACGATATATCGCCGCCTGCCGATAATGTCATATTGCCGCCGCTTGTCATCTGCATTGTTCCTGTAGCTGTCGCTGCTATATCGCCGTTGCCTGCTTCGATTTCAAGTGTTCCTTCCGTGGACTTGATTAAAAGGTCGTGCGTCTCAATATGGGATCCTTCCTCGTTATCTAACGCAAGCTCCCAGTCATCCCCGGTCATTCTCAGACGTTTTGTTATAAGCGTTGTTAAGTCCTCTTCCGTCACGCTCAGATAGGTTTCTTCCGTGATGTCTTTTCTGAAGATCTCGCCTTCTTCTAAGTCTGCCTTTACTTCGTTGTCCTGTGAATAGTATTTACCGAGTACAAATCCCGTAGAGCTTCCAGAATGTAAATGTGCCGTGAGTACCGTGTCGCCCACTTCCGGCATTAAATACTCACCGTTAAATGTAAGCAGTGGAAGTTTAACTGTTGCGTTATCGTTATCCTCGTAAACTACAATAACCTTTCCTTCTTCCGGGAATACCTGTGTGACTTCTCCGATTCTCAGATCATCCATTGTCTCGCTCCGTTCTTCAGTCCTTTACAAACTTCATGTTCTTGCCGGCTTTCTCTGATTTCTTTTCAACAAGCGCCAAAGCCTTCTGTGAAAATCCTGCACTCTTCTTTGTAGTCTTTTTGCTTGACTTCTTTTTCTTTGTGGCTTCCTTCTTCACTTCTTTTTCAGCCGCCGTCTCATTGACCTTTATAGCTTCCTGTACTCTATGAAGAGAAAGATTAGTAGTATATCCGCTTCCAGTGACATTATGTTTAACTGTATCAACATAGTATTTACCGCTTAACTTTCCTAAATCTGTTATCCTTACACACTGGCTGGCCGATATCCCATACTCGCCGGGTACTGTTATTTCCATTGTCTCGACTTTTCGGTTTGCCTCGTTTACTTTTGCCGCCGCCTGTAGCTCCGCATCGTATCTTGATGTAACCTGAGAATTGAAAGCGTACATCCTGCCTTCTTTTCCCATCGTGACTACAATCTTTCTGTCGGGATCCGTCCGTTTCTTGTCTGCACTGTTCCACTTAAGCGTTACTCCAGTATAAGTCCCTTCGACTGTAGTGTTGTAGCTCCATTTGATAAGCTCCTTCTCGCTTATATTCCTGACTGCTGCCTTTGCTTCATACTGCACGGGATCAAATATAACTATCTTGTGGTTATATGTTTTCATGGCCATGCCGTACTTTTCGCATAAGCTGGCAAGAAACGCACTGTCTGTCTCGTTGTTCTGCTCTATCTCTTTTATCTGAATCTGGTTTCCTTCGTAGTAAACCTTTACACCTGCTGCCTTTGCAACCTTGACCGCTATTTCCTGCAAGGTTGTTTTTGTCCATGTCTTATTGATTGGCTTGCTTTTGAAGTCCTGCATTGTCGGTGTACTGACTCCGCCTAAGCTGCACTCCATGGGCCGCCCTGAGAATGAGATATCGTCTATCAAGAACGTTCCGCACTCAAAGGCTTTTGCCTTCTCCCAATCCTTCGGGACTATCTTTATCGTGACTGCTGCCCCTCGCTCCGGCATATACTTTTCTATCCACTCTCTATCTATGTCAGCTATCGTAAGGCTTATGCTGTCCGATTTACCGCTTGCTACATCTGTGTAGCTTAATGATTCCAGGTTATCGGCTATAAGGCTTCCTAATGTCTTTCCGCTATCGGTATATGTGATCGTTACTCCGTTCTTTGCCATGCTGTCACCTGCTCTTATTTATTCGCAAAGCTCATATCCTTTGTCGGTCTTATAATCAGCTTCGGTGCAAGTGAGTCAATGCTTGCTCCGCTTTTCTTTGTCGTCGTTGTTTTCTTCGCTGTCTTTTTCTGCTGTGTTGCCTTTTCAGGAGTGATAAGAGTATCCTCTATACTGGCTGTGCTTGCCTCTGTATATCCGTATGTTATCTTAACCCCTGTCTTTCTCGGTTTATCTGCCATGCTTAAAACCTCCATGTAGGAAGTCCGTCATCTTCTTCCGGTAGATCCTCAATGATAACCTTAACCCCTGCCGGGAAAACAAAGTAATCAAAAAGCAGCTTTTGGTTTTTCTGCATCAAAAACGTAACTGCCATTTCGTCCCCGTAACACTTCTTTGCTATGGAGTCCCATGTGTCCCCGGATATAGTCTTATACGTTCCAGCCATTTTCTATACCTCCGCTGCTAAATGTCTCTTATTCTGTTTAAGCCTTCTTGTCTTTGGCTGGTGGGCTACAGTCGTTTTTATCCACCAATTAAGTAGTTCCCTTGTCTCCCTGTGATTCTCTCACGCTTAGCAAGCTGTAGCACAACACCACGGGAACCATCCAAAGGGCAGCTGTCCAAGGACTGCCCTTTTTCCTGTCCCCTCGACTTTTGTTAAGAAGGTTTGACATGGGTATTATCCCTGTCTCTATCAATAGTTGTACCGGTGCAACTTTTCAGTTTCGCCGGCATACAACCTTGATAACATTAAAATGCAAGTCTCGCCTGTTTCTTCAGGTATTTTTCCATCATAGCTTCAAATTCATCCTGTGATGTCTTTAAGGCACTGTCTAAGTCTGACTTGCTGGGTGCTTCGCCGTAGAATTGTAATACCGGGCTGTACTCTATCGTTGTCTCGCTGTTTCCGCCTGCGTTGATATCGTATCTGTCAAGCAAGCTTCCGTTCATAAACTGGCTTGCCTGCTCCCACAACTCAAAGGCTCTGCTGCTGCCGTCAAGCGGTATTACCATTTCCGGCCCATTCTCGCCTATCCATGAAAGCTGTCTCTTGTCAACAAGTCCGCCGCTTGCGTAGTGGCCGATATCTCCCGTCGTGTGCGTTTTCCACCATTCAGGATCGTTTACGTAGCTGTAGTCAATCTCAGGATATCCGAGTCTAAGTCTTAGCTCAGCTTCTACATCAAATCCGGCTTTAAACTTATATTTCAGTATTTCCAATGTTTCGTCATAGGCTTTTTGAGCTTCTTCCTCTACCGTGTACACATAAGTATTCTTGTTTTGCTTGACGTAATCTGAAAGCTGCTTTGCTACTTCTTGTGCGTTTTCGTCCAGTTCTCCGCTATCAATCATTTTGTCAAGTGCATTTTGAATAACTGCAAAACCGCCTAAGTGTCCTTGATCTCCTTCTGTAACAAATCCTGCTGCCATAATTTCGGCAATTTCTTGTTTCATTCCGTCAATCTGTTGTAGGAGATCTTGTTTTGTTTTTTCTGTAAGGCCCGGCGTCTCAGCTAAATCATTCAGTGATTTAATCTGAGCTTGTATATTCTCTACAAGCTCTTTAACCGCTTTAACATCAGTCCATGTAACGCCTGACTCAGCCTTGATATAGTTCATTATATCTACAAGATATTTTTCCTTGATCTGTTCATTCTTTGAGAAGTCGCTTAACAGTAAACTTTCTTTGCCGTAATTATCATTAAAGAACCTCGTCAAGCCTTCTTCTCTTGCGTTCATAAACGAATCTATCTCTTCGCCGTATGTGTTCTTTATAGTGTCCAGGCTAAACTCGACTGCCTTTTTTTCCTGTTCAAATATGTTCTGAGTTCTCTCTGCATTTAACTGTTTGATTGCTTCTTGGTATCCGCCTTCGCCTTCCAGTGGTATTTTACCTGCCTGATATGTAGCTGTTAATGCCGCATACTTTTTCATGTATGCCTCATTAAATATCTCTTTGTTCTCTTCAAGCACTTTGTTGACTTCTTCTTGTAAGTTCAAGAACGAATTCGGAGTAAGTGCGGCTCCGCCGTATTTTTGACTTAACAACGCAAACTGAGCTTCCTGCTGTCCTAAAGATATCTGTTTCTGTACTTCTGCCATTTGAGACTCGACATCTAAAATGGTTCCGATTTTGCTTGTATCGAGTAGATCTCCGCTGTACGCATCATTTACGGCTTTGGCCAACTCTTCTCCGAGTTTCTGCATTGTGCTCACATTTTCAAGGTAGAAGTCTCTAACCTTCTTTGATATGGCATCGTTGCCGGGGAAAAGCTGACTTACATTATATGCCTGATCTTCTGCATATTGGTTGTACATCTTGCCGGCTTCTTCTGCTGCCGTTCTTACTTCTTTTTGTTCTTCCTCGCTCAGTTCAAAGCCTAACTCAACTTTCCACTGTATCTTACTCAGCTTGTCAACTTGTTCTTGTATGTTATCGCCCAGCTGTTCTAAGTCCTCAAATGCTTCAAGCTGCTTTTTAAGCTCTTTCATGTTTCCGCTGTCAACAATCACATGGGCTGCATCGTTAAGCTCTTTCATGCTTAATTCAAGCGTTCCAAAATGTTCTGCAAGGTTCTGATCTATAAGTTCCTGCTCATGTAATTTATAAGCGGTTATTGCTCCAACTAATGCGCCGATAGCCGCCGTTACTCCGGTTATCGCAAGCGTTACCGGATTGGCAGCTTTAAGGAATGATGTTACGCCTGTTATTATGTGCGACGTTGTAGAAGCTATCTTGTATGCTGTAAGTGCGGCTCCTATTCCGGCTATGGCTCCGATGATTCCGTTTTTATTTTTTAATAGCCATTTTCCGGTACCAACTGCAAAGTTTACAACCGGCTCTAAATACTTCCCGGCTTTTCTCTTTAAAGTGGCCAGATTAGCAGATATCTCGTCAACCCACTTAGGGATGTTCTTTATATTATTTCTGATAAACTCTGTGAAGCCCTGTACATAACCTCTTAAGTCTGTACTGAATGTGTCGTATAGTTCTATTCCTGCATCGGTGACATTATTCTTCAGGATTGATAAGTCACCCTTCAGATTGTCCACCTTTACATTTGCCATGTACTCGGCAGCTCCGGCACTTCCATAAATTGCTTCCGTAAGCTTCTTGAAATCCTCGTCTGACGCATTAAGGATTGTCAGAAGTCCGGTCATGCCTCGTTGTCCTGCCAGCCCGGCAGCATAATAAGCTTTTTCTGTCTGTGTCATTCCCTCGTAAGCTTCCTTCTCTGCGTCGCTCAGTTCTTCAGCAAGCACTAAAGCGTCAAGCTCTTCTTCGGATAATGCTTCGTAATATTTCTTTTCCTCGGCTGTCAGCTGTTCAACTCCGCCGCCTGACAGTCCGGCTACTAACTGTTTGATCTCGTCCTGAGATTTTCCGGTTACATTCTTTCGCATCTGTAACATGATATCCATCAGGGACTTAATCTTTTCTTCTCCCGTTTCGGGATTTATCTCTGTAATGGATAACCCGAAAGCATCCATAGCCTTTTGTGCATCCTTTGTAGGCTTAACCATTCGTGTAAAGATGTTTCTTAAAGCAGTACCGGCCATGTTAGCCTTTACACCGCTGGAAGCCATCAAGCCTGTAGCTATTGCCACATCTTCAATCGTGAAGTCCAAAGCTCCTGCAACTGAACCGGCGTACTTGAATGTTGCGCCCATCTTTGCAACATTAGTGTTACTGTTCATAGCTGCCGCTGCCATTACATCTGCCATGCGTGCTGCTTCTTCTGCGGTCATATTAAAGGCTGTAAGGTTATCGGTTACGATATCCGATACCATGGCAAAATCTTCACCGGAAGCGGTAGCAAGGTTCAGCACTGGATCAATACCTGCTAATATCTGTTCTGTTTTCCAGCCTGCCATACCCATGTACTGCATAGCATCAGCTACTTCGGATGCTGAGTAAATACTATTGCGGCCCAGTTCCCTTGCCTTTTCTGTAAGCTCGTCCATCTGTTCGCTATTTGCACCGCTTATGGCTTCAACAGTACTCATAGCGGCTTCAAACTCCATACCGGCATTTGTGGCGGCGGTACCTATACCGGCCACCGCCACAGCTGCTAACTCCGCCGTTCGCTTTATAGTGTTAAGGGCTTTCTTCCCCACGCTTTCAATTTTATTAAACCCCTGGTCAAGCACTGAGAAGGTTTCATCGGCTGTCATCTTCTTCATTTTTCCGACTTCATTCTTGACCGATTTCACGGAATTACTGAAGGTCTTATCTATTTCTCCTGCGATTCTGACCATCAGTTTGTATTCTTTTCCTTTCGCTGACAACCTCGCTCACCTCTCTTATAGTGTCCACCCATTCCGCCAATGTCAGTTTTGACATCTCGTTAAAGTCTGTTTTAAGAGACATCGACAGTTGGATGTTTATTTTCCGTATCTGTTTTATATCGCTTAGTCCGATGCCTAATTGAATAAAAAAGTCCTTACTTTGTTCCTCACATTTCTGCACTCTTTCATGGGTAAAGCCTTAAAGAACTCAATAGGCTTTCCTGTTGCCCTTACTGCCAATGCCAGTGCATAGTCAAGTGACATCTCAGGAACTAAATCATCAGAGTTTTTCTTTCTCATAGCCCGGTCGATCTTTGCAAGGTCGGCACCGGTAAGCTCTTCAAGTCCGCTTAAATCAAGCTGTGTGAAAGTCTCGCCCTCGAATGTAAAAGGCTTCTTGAACTCAACTATAAGATCGTCCTCTTTTTCTTCATCGTCGTTTTCGTTTTCTTCAGCATCAAAGCCTAAAGCTTTTTCAAAGTCCTCGTCGTTCTCTTCTACTGCTACGCTGTAATTCTCATAATCTTCCATTGTCAAACCCTCTCTTTCGTTTGTCTTATATAATCTTTTGACCGCCATTAAACGGTCACTGTAAACAAAAAGTACCGGTTAAGCGGCTGGTTAGCCACTCAGCCGGTACCTTGGACAACCATCGGTCTGGTTAAATTTTTATTCTGTTTTCTGCTCAGATTAGCTATAAGCCTTAATCTTTGCCAGCATATCCTTACCGTTGATCTTGTAAACGCTGTTAAGCTTGTCGTACTCTAACATAACTTTTCCGTCAACCTCAATGAGATAGTAAAAAAGCTCCAGAGTAACTTTGCTTTCCATCATCTTTCCATTTTCCAGCTTGCCGGGATCAAAGCTCTTAAGTCTGCCTCTTTCTACAATCCTTACAGGTCTGTAGGTTAAAGCTCCGGTGCTTCTGTTGGTAAGCTGTTCTGAACCACGCATTGTAATAGCAACAGGCTCAGAAGGATCCATGATAGAGAACACATCCTCGTCAAGATTACGGAAGTTGATCTCCTGTTCTAAGCTGCCAAACTGTCCGGGTACGGAAGTCTCGTATGTTCCGAGTATTCCGGCTCCGTTGATAGTCTCAGTAATGGCATCCATTGTAGGAAGGGTTGTAGCTCCGGTTACACCGATACACTTGTTGCCCTTGCCATATACGTTGTAGTTATTGATAATTTCAGGTATCAAGCTCTGCTTTGCCATTATGCTTCACCTCCCCCAAGTGCCTCTTCAACCATCGAAGGATCGTACTCTAAGATATCAAGTACGTACTCTGCCGGTGTATAAGGTGCAAGGTACTCTCTGAATGTGATCTTGCCGTTAAGCACATCACCGATGTAGTTATCTTCCTGGCGGTACTCCATACGAAGTCCGGCACACTTATCAGCTGCAACAAGGCCGTTTGCAAATACATTCTCAGAATCAACAAAGGACTCAATAAGTCTGTAGTTTGCAGGATCATCAATCTTATCTGCATAAGTGATGATGAAACGGTTGCCCCACCATGAGAAGAATCTGCGACAACCGATCCATCTGTCTTTAGGATCTGTTGTGCCGGGATAAGCTGCTGTGTTGTTGCCCCATGAACGGAATCCGTTGTGATTTACTGCTGTAACTACGCCGATAGCGTTAAGCTCGTTAGCCTGGTCATCGGTTAAGTAAATCTCGTTTCCGAGTGCATCACACATAGCTGCTGCCTTGATGGGCTTGTTTGAAGGTGAAAGGTTAGGAACGTTCTCATTGTTGACATCTGTATATACTGCCATAGCTACATACAGTGCTGAGTAAGGCATTATCTTGCCAGCGTACTTAGCCATAGGCCAGCAAACGATCATGTTCTCATTTGCAAATCCTGCTGCCGCTTTCTTTGCCTCAACGTCGCTGTAAACCTGTGCGCCGCTTGCTGTAGCGTCGATATCAACTACGCACTCACAACGGAACTTTCCGGATACATTGTAAGCCTTTTCCGAAAGAGCAAGACCTACGGATGCTGTCTTTGAGAAACCGGGAGCTGCGATAAGTGAAGGAACCACATTGAGCTTTGTGTAAACCTCGTCAACACACTGGATACCGGTGTACTTTCCGGTAGCGGTTGTGTATGATCCGATTACTTCTGCTGCGGTTACGCCTGAAGGAGCAAGCTTATCACCTGTAACTGTGATTGAGGTTACGCCTGCTGCCGTAACTGTAAATACGGGATATCCGTCCTCGTTAAGCTCTACGGTGTAGTCGGTGTCGGGATCAAGTGTTGAGCCGCCGTTCTTTACCACAAGGTTTGCATCAATAAGTACACCCTTTGAAGTGCCTACACCAACTTTGTTAGAAAGTGTAATAGAGTCTGTGTATGTTGTCTTGTGGTTTGCGTTTGAAGGATCCAATACGTTAACGAATACTACAGGGCCAACGCCAAAAGCTTTGAACATAGCATCCATAGTGGCGCAAAGTGTGTAGTTTGCGTAATCGTCACTGTATCCTAATGCTTCCTGGGCCTCTGCAAATGTATTACAGAGTATAGGCGTGTTTACAGCCTTTGAGATGTCAGCTGCTTCATTGACCGGAGCTGTACCAATGAATACCGGTACGAAGCCGTCTGTACTCACGGGGCTGGGAATACTGGTAGGGTTCTCCTGAATTTTGATACCGTGATTGTAAGGCATTTCTTTTTTTCCTCCTGTGTTAATTTTTACCCCGTATGCGTTTACCGACATTCTTGTAAATGACCGCTAACGCTCCGGTTTGTTGCTTGATTTCCATCATAGCCCTTGGGAAGTCCTCTATCGTTACGAACATTTCCCTCATAGGCTTGTAGCTTTCTATAGCCTCATTTACCTTTGGCGGTAATATACCGTCCTTAAAGACTATAGCGTGTCTAATCAGATTCGGTATTGTCGGGCCGACATACATTAAATCCTTGACTTCTGCTTTGTTGTTAAACTCTGTCTCGACTTCCTGTGCCTCGTCCTTCTCTATCTCTTCTGACTGTAAATCCTCGGCTTTCAATTCCTCGGACTTAATTTCTTTTGCTTTCTTTGGTTTCATGCGTATGGATCCTCCTTTCTGACTGCCGCTATCGAAAAGTCAAGATTGCAAGCTCCGATAAAGTATGGATAATAATTATCTTCCTGAGCTACCCAATTCCATTCGCCTTTATAGGCAGCCTTATTTTTCAAGTTAGGATCCCGATGGAACCTTAAATATATTTCCTGGAAGATGTTTTGAAGATCCCTGTATCCCTGACTGTCGCTGTCGCCGTCCCAAACTCCGGCTATAAGGCAGACAGAAACTACATAATCGCTGTCCCTCTCGCCTGTGTCGTTACCTCGTATCAGTCTCACGATGATGTACGGTACCGGCATCTCGTCTTTCGAGTAGTCTAAGTCCAGCTTTGGAAGATCCTGTTTGTAAACGTTTATCGGAATGAGCGTACCCTTCTTGCATTTGTACCGCCATTCCTTAAACAGCTCTTTCAGCTCTTCCGTCAAAGCGTCTATCAGTTCTAAAGGTGTCATGTAAAACCCTCCGGCTACTTAACATACTTAGGTATTGTTATTCTGATCTGTTCTGATAATGTGCTGTAAACCGTGCTGTCAATTTTTGTCTTATATACTACTTCCTCGCCCTTTGCCTGAGTCGTACTGTATAGCGACTTCAAAGCTTCCTTGTGCGGATTGCTTTTCATGTGGCTTCCGGGTACACGTTCCGCAAGGGCTGTGTGGTCTGAAATTGCGCCGGCATTTGAGACATTGTGGTATTTGACTACGAAAGCCTTGTACTTGTCGCCCTTGCCGCCGCTATTCTTTTTCAGTGCCATTCCTACAAGATGACCACCTTTTTTGAGTGTCTTAGCCTTTATCCAACTCGGCGCACCTTTGCTTCCTGGGAAGTGAGTATCCGGCCGAACCATAAACTTATAAGTATCTGCCGGCCTTGAAGCTGCTATGATTGTGGCGTATAGCCTGCTTACTTTTGCTTTTTCTATCTTGTTGACCTTGTGGTATCCCTGCTTTCCTTCCTTTAGGGCATATCTCTTTCCTGCCTCTGTGTACATCTGCTTTTCAACCTTTTTGGCCGTGTTATTGATTGCAGTCCTTAAGATGTTCTTTGTCTTGTCTTTCGACATATTCAAGTCCATCTCCAGCTCAACCAATCCCTCGATAGATACCGTATAGCCAATCATAAGCCACCTCGTTAAGTCTCGTTTGAACCAAGAGAAATAGATATTATGCCGTACTCGTCCTGAGTGTCAGACACTAAGTACATATCTCCGTCAAGTATAAGCTTTGCCCCTACTCGTGGGAGTCCGTTAAAGTGCTTGTAAAACTCAGAGGATAAAACATAGATCATAACTTCTCGTAGAAATATTCCGTCACCGTGTAGGCTTCTGTTGTACTGATATCTCTTTTCACGGGATATCTGCTCGTAGTCGTCAACCTGGCATTTAAAATCTACGCCGTTGATTGTGTGAACGTCAGAAAACTCTTGCGTATTCAGGAACACGTCCGAACAGTCAGACTCTATAATATCCTTGAAGCTCGACATCCTATCTTCTCCTTCCTGTACTGTCCGAACAGCACTGTTTTATTTCTTGTTTCTTGCCGTTGTCTTAGGGACTCTTCCCACAAGATCGTTGCCGTCAATATCCTTTTCGCCGCTTTCAACCTTTCCGAAAAGTCCGGCCTGCGCTGCCTTTGGTTTTGCTTTAGCTGTAGTGTCAGGCTCGATAGAAGCCCATCGTGCGCTTTCATTCTGCAACCATGCCGCTACCATGTCTGCATCGTCAGCCGGTAACTCTTCTTCCGGATTGTAAAGTCTTGAACGGAAAAGTATAAGTCTATTAGCAACAAGCCTCTGTCCATCGTTAGAGTCAGCTTCCGGGGCTGTATCAACAGCCCCTTCCTGTGACTCTGTATTTTCCATGGAGAGATCGTTTTCCTGTGATATAGTCTCTTCAGATTCTACGGATTTAGTTATGGTTTTCTTTTTAGTAGCCATAAACTGCCTCCTTTATCATCCAATCCTAACAAGAACTTTGGTAGCTGAAGCTGCTGCGTCCTGAGCTGCGTATCCTGCTACGGGATAGTAAGTAGGTGTTCCGCCGCCATCGTTTGATGCTTCGGTGATTCCTGTTCCGTCCCAGTAAACAGCCTCGCCCTGTGTAAGTGCGTTTGTAGATGACTTAGGCATCTCAAATACACCTGTTACATGAACGCTGCCAACTTCTCCGTTAGGAATGTCGGTACCGATTACGCCGATACGGCCAGTTGCTCCGGCTGTAAGCACAACGATTGTGCCGGCTGTAATCTTTGAACCGCTGCCATTAGTATAATCAAGGCTTTCGCCTCTCTGCCAATAACTTGCTGTAGCCATGGTCTATTTCCTCCTTCCTTACGATAACGGATCTGCAACTGTGGTACCGGGATTCTTGATAGCACCACGGAAGTCCATAACGTTAACGCCCCAATCAAGGTAGATATCCCAGATAAATCCAAGCTGACCGGGAGCCTCCATACGACGGATGGTAGGTATCTCCTGACCGTTAAGGTAATCAACCTCGATGAATGATGTATCTTCTGTGTCGCCAATGAGGAACCAAGGCATTGTGTTGCCAAAGCCGCCGCAAAGTACATTGATTGCAGGATCCTCAACAACCTCGATTGTGTTAGCGTAACGATACAGAGGATTGACTGCCTGTGTATTGCCGGCTGTGTTAATCATGGGGCTATGGAGGATTGTGTAGATATCAAATGCCATACCAGCAGGTACAACCAGCTTAGCAGGTCTGATAATGATCTCCTGTCCAAACTGATCTTTCTGAGTCTGGAGTGCCATAATCATCTTCTGTAAAGCTGCCTGTGTGATGCCGGTACCGGTAGTAAGCACGTTCTTATGTGCTACAGTGAACAGCTGTGTTCCATCATAGATTACGGCATTGTTTACGATGATATCATAAACCTGTCTGTTGATAGTCTTTCTTGCTGATGCTGCGTATCTTGCCGGTAAGCTTGTTACAAGCTCGATATCGTCATTGATGAAAGCCTGTCTTGTCAGTGTGAACTGACGGCCGTATGTCTTTAACTGTCTGGTAGGAAGCTTCTCGTCGCTGGGCTTGTCTGCCTTAAGCTCTCCGCCTTCGGGTACTAACAGAAACTCACCTGTAGGGCCTGCAAGGTACTTGTTGTCAGTGATCTTGAAATCCTTAAGTGTTCCCTTCTTTGTGAAGCGGTCAAAAGTAACCTGTACCTTCTTGTGTCCCTCAACGTATGCCTTGTTGATAGCATTGTCAAGGATGCTAGGGAATGCTGCTGTAGGATTGAAGAACTGTCTTGAAGCCATTGAGTAAAGCTCGTCTGCGCTCTTTCTGTTAAGCCCTGACTCGTTAGGATTTGACTCAATGAATAAGTCCCTAAGAGACATAGACATAAGCTCCCTTGCGCCTTCTGCCGGATGTTCAATCTCGATTCCGCTTCTCATTACGAGTGCGTCACCTGCTGCCCTGCGGAACTTATCTTCTGCGCTGTTAGATACTTCTACATCTGTTGTACCTCTTGCTGCGATGGGCTGGCCATTCTGCATAAGCTGGTCAAGTACTGCTGAACGTACTGCATCAACGCTCATTCCGCTTGCTACATAAGTGCTTGCATCAAGATTGAAACTTCTACAGATGTTTTCAATCTCACGGATTCTGTTTCTCTCTGCAAGTCTTACTGCTTCAGGATCAGATTCGGGTGTTGCTGTGGGCTGAGTCTGCTGTCTTGAAGCTGCGTCTAATGCGTCAAGCTCTCTCTGACAAGTATCAAACTCGGCCTGCTCTTCAGCGGTCAGCTCTCGTCCTGCGGCTCTTGCTGCGTTGAGAAGCTCCTGCTGTCTTGCAATTAACTCTTCTCTTGTTCTCATTTGTTTTTCTCCTTCCCGGAAATTTTGTTTTTGTTTATTTGGAGCTGCTTTTCACAAAAGTAAAAGCCGCTTGTTCCCTTTGTTGCCTCGTCTGACTTATTACCTTCAGACTCGGTATTCTCTGTATGGTGTGACCTTCCGACTCCGACTGTAGGATCTGCCGGTATGCTGACAATGGATATCTCGTAAGGTGTCCACTTTGTAGCTATGTCGCAAGGCCCGGTAAATCTACCATCAGTGCTTTTCTTGTTTGCCGCTACCTCTTCCCATACTTCAACCATATATCCGACTGATACACCCTTTAAGGTTTTGTTTTTTACCTTCTGGAAGATAACCTCGCTCTTTTCGTCCTCGTCAAACTCGACTGTAGCCTTGCCTCTGAGGTCTTTAATCTCTGCGCTGATTATCTTTCCGATAACTGCATCCCGGTTATGATTGAACAGAAGTACGCCTATGCTGTTAAGCCTATCCAGATTAACGGCTCCTTCAGCATGGGATAATATCTCAGTCCCCCACCATCTGTCGTATGGCTCTTCGGAGCTGAATGACAATTCAAACCTTCGCCCGTTCCCTTCGCCTTCTACGGCTCTGATAGAGTTGATATTTAAGCATCTCTGTAATGTTCCGTTCTGTTCGGTGCTTTTGTTTCTCTCTGGCATCTCGTTTATCTCCTTTCCACACTTTCGCAAATGCGGAAATGTTAGTATCTATTTTTAAGTGTTGTCCAATAAATCGGACTACGCTTATTCTTGCTGCTCGCCCTGCTCTATAACTTCAAGGGTTTTCTGACCGAATAGGATTGATGTTAGGTCTATGCCTAACTTGCTTGCATACTCTATGACTTCTGCCATATCGTCAAGCTGCTGCCTCCAGTCCTTGCCGTTCTCTCCGGCTATTTCCTTGAAAGTCTTTTGTCCGGTTTCTAAAGCGGTTCTGTTGGCTGTGGATTCCTTTACGGGATCTATCCATGGCTTCGGTGCCTTTATCCAGTCATGGCTTAAATATCTTTCCTTCTCGCCTTCGTCCCAGAATTTAGGAATGTCAAGCTTGCCGACAAGTACAGCTGATATAACAAAGGTTTCGTATATCTCGTCCATAACCTCTGCAAGAAGCTCACGCTCTGCACTACAGGTTAAGTCATCTTCGATTATTCCCTGCCTTGCGCTGGAATAGTTAGATTCTGACATATCCCTTGACATAGCTTCATAGCTTATGCCCTGACCTGCGCCTATAAGTCTTTGCTGTAACTTTGTAAAGCTTGTAGCATCTGCCGCCTGCCCTGACGGGTTAACAACCTGTACTTCGTCGCCAGCGTTAAGCTCTTTAATCATACCGGGACTGAGCATCTTTCCGTCATAGCTTGTGCGTTCTGCTGATGCTGCTCCTGACCGTCCTATTCCACCTGTAGGTATCGACTTCTTGATAAAGACGGACAAACAAGCTTCTATTCTCTGCTTTACGGATATGGACATCATAAATTCGTTGACATCTCTTATCCTTGTGATCGTCGGTGCCATATCTGACATCTCACGGATCTGTGACGGTCTTTTCTTCGAGAAGTAGAATATTACATCATCGGCCTTTATCCATATAGGCTCTGTAATGGTAAACCCGTCTAAGTCATACTGTCTGATAAAATATCCGACAGGCTTATTCCACTTGTTGTACTCTATGCCGCCTACAACCTTGTTACCGCTGTTATGCGGTACCATTGTGTCGCTGTCCAGCTCGTCAACTTCCACCATCTGCAACTTGAACGGTAAATATCCGTCCGGTGTGTATCTCTTTACAAACAATATGCCGCCGTCCACCTTCTTACGGTGTACAGCCATTCTAAGCATCTGGCTAAGGCTCTGCGTTCCGGTGACATCGCAATTACGCTTTTTACACCATTTCTTCCAGGCTTTTTCAATAGTCTTGTTAAGCTCCGGTTCTCCGGTCTGTGCCTGTAAGGAATAACCGCCGCCTATGATGTTTCTTTCAAAGGCTCCAATAACCGAGTTCATAATATCGCTATTACGCTCTAAGTCTCTTGCCCTTGCCAGTACATTCATTCGACTATATCTGTCTGTCAACTCTGCCGACTGGTTATCAACTCGCCAATTCTGATTAGGTCTGTCATAGTCTCCGGCATCGTAGTTTCTCAGCCAGTCATAAGCTCTTCTGTATGCTTCACGCTCATAGGCTGCCTTCGGGCTAAACTTCGCCACTATGCTATCTATAAAACCCATGTCCGGCCTCCTTTAGCGTTTGTCGAATACGGCAACATAGCAGTCATCAAAGAAGCTTGTCTGATTCTCTGCTGCCTCTTGTGCCATAAGATCATTTCGTATCTTGTACAGTTCCTTAAGGTCAGCTCTTTTCAGATAACGGGATCCTATCTTGTACTCCTGACCTGCAACCGCAATCTTATATATGGCATTATTAACTTCCTGAAGCAGCTCCGGTGTTGACATCAACATTGTGTTCTGAAGCGTAATCTCCTGCGTATTTCCTCCTGCCATATTTTCACCTTCTTTCCTGCGGTCTATCTATCTTATCCAAGCCAGTTATCATGCTTTGATAACCACTCGCCTTGATTATATTTATCTTCTGGTTGTTCCGGTTCCTGCTTCTGCTGTTCCCGTCCTACTTCTTCCTGCTCCTTCAAGTGCAAGCTTCGGACTCCCAGGATGTCGGCAGCTGCCATGTTGTAAACTTCAGTATCGAGAAAATGGTTGTCAGCGTGTGAGTGCTTCGGCTTCCACACCTGCTTGACTTCTCCGTTATTGCCTTTGACGTTGACCTTTTCCTCTGCCGTAACCTGATTACAATATTCATCATCAACGCCGTTGAATACCATCCAACTGCCTTTACCGTTTGGCTTCTGCATTCTTCCGGCTATCATGTCTTTATATTTTCCGCCGTCAACCAAAACAAGAGTCATTCCGTATGCGCTGCTTCCCTCTTTGTTTATCTTCGACAACTTGTAATGTGACAGCTGAGCGTGTGAAGATCCTTTGACGGGTAAAGCCCACTCTGAATGTTCCATGCAGAAATCGTAAACATCGTCTGTCTGATCTCCGGAATCCACTAAGCATAACTGTACAATCATCGGTGTACCGTCCGGCTTTTTATATTCCAGGTTCATAACCCTGTCTATCTCTTCAAAGGATAATGCCTGTCCTCTTGTTATCAGCTGACTTGTAAGGAAGTCTCCCCATGCCCTTATGCTGTAGTACAAGCTTGTTTCCTGTACATCGACTCCGGCTGTAAGTATCTTCGCCCATTCAGGTACAATAAATTCGTCAAGCTCCGTCTGTCTTTCTCTTACTAAGTCAGCACTCGTCTTTAAGTGGGTATCCTCCCACGGCTCCGCTAACCAGCTGTTGACGAAATTCTGAAATTCCTCCGGATCATCCTTCGACTTCAGAAATTCACGGGCTATATCAGAAAACCGAACAAACGGACTGTATAGTGTATTCATCCAAAAAGCTATTGACTGCGGTGTTTCCTTCTTCTGCTTTACTACTCGCCATTCGCCCTTTTTAAGGATCCTGTTTTTGTCGCTGTCCGTTATGAAGCATCCGCAAGCCTGACACACATAGTTTGCAAGTTCGGCCCTGTCCTCGTGCGTCATCCCCTCGCCTTTAGGAAATCGGATATTGCTAAACTTAAGCTCTATGTATTCCTTACAGTGCGGACACGGTACAAAGTAATGCTTCTCGCAATCTGCTCTTTCCTTTGCTTCCCAGATGTGGCCGCTTTTTGTTGTCGGCGTTGATGTCATATATATCTTCCTGTTTGGGAATGTCTTTGTACGCTCCCTTGCAAGCTTTATGGGATCCGCTTCTTTCTTGCTGGCTCCCGGATATTTATCTACTTCGTCAAGAAACAAGTACTTGATTGGTTTTGATGCAAGCCCTGACGGTGAGTTACTGCCGACTAAAGATATAAACATACCGTCAAATTGCAGCTCTAAGAGTTCTGAGTTGTCGTCGTATCTCTTGTCAAGCTCCGGTGTAAGCTTTACCATCTTCTGTACTCTGTTCCTGGAAGTCCACTGTGCTATTTTATCCGTTGGGTAAACAATCATTGTCGGTGACGGGTTCTGTTCGATTATGTAACCGATCATGTTAAGCATCGCTTCTGTGCCGCCTACCTGTGTAGGTTTGCAGAATATGATCTCTTCGGTCATATAATTGTTAAACTCGTCCATTATCCCTATCAGATACGGCGTTGTCGTGTTGCTCCAAAGTCCGGGGATTGCTGATGTAGTAGCGTCAAGCATCCTTGACTTCTCGGCCCACTCGGAAACGGTCATATCTTCCGGCGGTAATAACAGCTGTAGTACATCGTACCAGTACTTCTTTACGATGAATTTATCAAACCTTATCCTTTGCGGACTTTTTCTCATTCAGCATTCTTCCCTTCGGTGTAGGTATTTCTTCCTGATCTTCTTCGATAACCGCACTCTGTACGAATCCACGCAACAAAGATGTCGTTATCTCGTTAAGCTCTTTCTCGACTTCCCGGACTTCTACCGGTTTAAGCCGCCCTGTAAGTCTGCCTGTGATCCTATTGGGTATGCCTAAAATGTAATTCCGCAACTGTATAATCATCCGGCTATATTCAGCTTTTGCCTCTTCGATAGAGATATACTTTCCGCTGGCTATGTCCGTCTTAAGTCTGTGTAGTTCTCCCTGTGACTCTTTTAGTGCTACTTCTGCCTTAAGCTTCTGTACTGCTAACTCGTCAACAGTTTTGTTCTTTTCTCTGCCGTTGGCTTTGTCGGAGAGAAAACCGATATATTGTTTAAGGGTTGCTACGGTCGGATACTTGACCGCCCTTCCCTCTTTGTACTGTTTGATCGTCCCGTCTGATACAAGCTGCTCTACCCGTCGGGAGGACAAGCTGAGCAAGTTTGCCAGCTCGTCCTTCGTCAAATACGCTCCCAGTGTCGGTAATTCTTCCGCAAGTTGTACCGGTGCAACTTCACTCTTTTTGTAAACTGCCTTCTTCGGTACGGTTTTTTTAGGTTTGCGCTTCCGGGTAGTTGTTTTCTTCGCTGTCGTGGTGGCAACTGGAACATTTATATCATGGGGCTTTTCATCAATCGTCTTTGTTTTGGTCGTCTTAGTGGCGGCAGCTTTCTTTGTAGTTTTTGCCTTGACCGGCTTCTCTACTTCTTCAACCTTGACCTCTTCAGGCTTTGCCTTCGCCGTTGTCTTTTTGGCGGTCGCTTTCTTCGCTGCCGCTTTCTTGGCTGTGGTCTTGGTAGTCTTTGTGGTACTCTTCTTTGTTGCTGTCATCCTCTATCCCCCAAAATAGATTGAGGCAGGGGTTTCTTGACCTCTGCCTCATAATTTATTACGGTATCATAATAGCATAATCGATACTACCTTTGTGTACCTTTTTATCCCTACGGGATAAAGTCTGACAATTTGCTCAAATCGTAACGAAATGTATACAAAATTTCGCACTTTATCCCCAAAAAGCTTGCGCTCTCCCCGACCCGCATGGCGTGGGTGGGGCTGGGAAGTACCTTGACCGGCCCCAAAGTCCCCCTTTAGGGGGACTTTGGACAGGATCAGGCTTCCTGGGTGGTCGGCTTTTCTACCTATTAAATGCAATTTTTCAACCTTCCGGGCTTCCAGCTGCCGCCGGCCGGCTTCCTGCCGTGCTTCCGGCTATGCTTCCAGGCTTCCAGCTGCCGCCGATCAGGGCCGGGCTTCCGGCTGCTTTTTTGTGTCTTTTTGGATCCGATCCGGGACTCTTTTCTATAGTCTGTATTGATCTAAAGTTATAAGTCTGATTTGATGCTTTTGTTTTGTTGTTCCTGCTGCCGTGCTTTCGGTACCGGTGCCGGCCTTCTCTGCTGCTTCTCTACTGCCGGGGATCCTTCCAGGCTTCCAGCTGCCGCCGGCCGTGCTTGCTTGTTTGCTTGTTTGGTTGCTTCCAGTGTCGGCAGCTGCCGCCGGCCCTTTGTTTGCTTCCAGGCTTCCAGGCGGCCGGGCTTCTCTGCTTCCGTTCCTGCTGCCGGTGATCTTCCAGGCTTCCAGCTGCCGCCGGGGCTATGCTGCCGGGGCCGGGCTTCCTTCTCTGCTGCCGGGGTATTTTCTTTTTTTGGATCCGGTAAAGCTTCCAGGCATCGAAGACCTATATCAGACTATATATAATTATAATATATACAAAACTATTCAAGATCATTTTTCAAGTTGTCTTTTCTTGCTTCCAGGTCAAACGATCCCACTTGTAAATTTTTTTATTGCCGGGAATGCCCTATTTTCAAGGCTTCCGGGAATATCGGCAAAATATTTTTGAATTTTTTTCAAAAAAGGGGTTGACAAACAACACACAATGTTGTATAGTGTAGCCATACCAAACAACACACGGCGTTGTTTAATACAAAACAGGGGGTAAACATTATGGCAGGATATCAAACACTTATAACAAACTTACAGAACGACTTTTCACTCAATAGCACGGCAGCAACTAAAGCAATCAATAAAGAGGTTGCGGAGCTGCTGAAGGTTACGGATCCAGCGGCTATAACATGGGATAGCCTGGAAGGTTTAACAGATGCGATTTATCACTACTCAAAAGACGGAGCCGCAGCCCTGGAAGATATAAGGCCGGAATACAAGCAGATAAAAGACTACTTAGCAAGGACAAAAATCAAATACAGCCCGGCAGATAAAGCGGAATTTTCCGACGACTGGCAGCGTGTTAGATGCTTAATAGGACTCAAAACAATGTCAAGCAAGGAAGGGATCGAAATCACAATAGCACTTCAGGAAATAAACGAAATTTGCGGCGTGATATTTGATACAGAGTGCAGCACTCAGCAGGGATTTATACAGCTTGCATCATACCTACAGCACAGGCCCGATTATAACAAGCTTTTCGTTAGCTCTCTAAAGTCTGCCGGCTATGATCTGCCGGGAATGGTAAAGGAAGCAATTACGGCACAGCAAACACAAATTGAAAAGATAAAGGCAAACGACAGACCGGCGGCAGCTGCTAAAGTCAATTACAGGATAGAAGAAAATAAACAATACAATTCAAAAGAAATCTACTTTGACAGGATCCCTTCAAAAGCAACCAGGGAAGCACTCAAAAAACTAAAATTCAGATGGCATAATCTAAAAAAATGTTGGTACGGATTCGCAACACTGGAAGCAATAAAAGCAGCTTGTTAAAAAATCAGCCGTGACGGTGAAATCCTGCCGGGTTCGACTCCCGGCGGCGGCCTTCCTTCAAAGGATTAAAAACACAAAAGAAAGGTTAAAAAACAGGTGGATATTATGACAGCTTACACAATCACAAACAATGCAGCATTTGGATCAAAAGAAATCACATTTGACGGGATCCCTTCAAAGGAAATCAGGGAAGCTCTAAAGGCTTTAAAATTTAAGTGGCACGGGATCAAAAAATTATGGTACGGATACGCCGAAGAGTCCGAGCTTAAGAAAATATGCGGCGGTAACGTAGAAGCTCCAAAGGTTGAAGAAAAGAAAGCCGAGCCGGTTAACAAATATGGCGTAAAGGTTGGTGATTACTTCTCAATGTCATGGGGTTATGAGCAAACAAATGTTGACTTTTTCCAGGTTGTCGCCCTTGTCGGTACATCATCGGTTAGAATTAGAGAAGTTTATCCGGAAATGATCGCAGAGGATGCAGTTTCCGGAATGTCGGCAGATAGAACATACAGACTCGATACTTCAAAAATTTGTCCGCCGGCTCCCCATTCGGTATTCATAAAGGATCAGGAAAAAGGGGATCTGAAGAGATTAAAGTCTTACATGGCAGACGGTATAAGCAATCCGCAAATAACAATGACATCATACGCAGATGCTCACTATTGCAGCGGCGAAACAGAAAAATGTTATGAGAGCTGGTACTATTAAAAAATCTGCCGGGCTGGTGTGAAGCTTCCGGGGTTCGATTCCCCGGGCCGGTATTAAAAAACTTTTAAGGAGGCAAAAGTTATGATTTACAATCTTGTATATGAACCACTTAACAAAAATCACGGAAAGATCCTACTTGGGAAATATGACAGCAAGCATTTTGACAGTATTGAAAATGCTGAAGATTGGGCAAAGGATAAAGAAATAAAGCCCGTATCTCTTGGGGCTTGGGATGATGATATTGATTGTTTTCGAACAATTAAAAAATATTAAAAATATGGAGGCAAATAATATGGCAGATATCAAAAAATTTGTAGTTGGTAAAAAATATTTTTGCAGAAGCATTTGCGATCATGATTGTGTTTGGAGCTATACAATAACATCCAGGACGGAAAATACAATCACAATCACAGATGATAAGGGCAAGGTTAAAAAATGCCGGATCAACAAATATGTCACTGAAGTTAACAAATGTGAGAGTGTTTTCCCTCTTGGCAGATATTCAATGTGTCCTACACTCTCCGCAGATCACGAGGAACCGGCAAGTGAACAGCCGGAAGGCTACAAGGCAAAAATTTATTACATTAACGGTAAGCAAGTATCCCAGGAGCAGGCGGCCGAGCAAAGAAAAATCAATGAAGCAATCATGCAGGAAACAGATCTTGAAAAATGGCTTAAGAAAATGGTTGAAGCAAGATTTATATTTGAAGTCTAAGGAGGTAAAGATTATGGATAACAAAAATTTTGAACTGATGGGCGGATATCTCGGAAACGGTTTAACACTTTTCAACAAGGCGGAACGTGAGGCCGACAGTTACGATTATAAAGTCATCGGGCATATTTCGCCCGGTGGCCATATCAGCTGGCGATGCGATAGCGATTATATTAAAGCTATACCGGTAAACGATTATTTAAAAATTCTCGACTGGTCGGTAGAAGCAAAAAAGAATTTCCGTCATAGCTGGTTTGAACTTCCAGAGCTTGAAAGATACATGAAAATACTTGATAGAGTTTACGCAGAACTTTACAAGCTGGAACCCTGGCGGCAGCTCTTAGATGAAATGGATCTTGACGACGGTCCCGGCTTCCATACAAAATTTGTTCAGCTTGAAGAGTATTATCTTAACTACTACGCTTAAAAAATTATTCCGGTAACGCTTGACAAAATAACGCTTTGTGTGGTAAATTTAAATAAAGCCACACAAGGCGTTGAGAAAGGGGTAAACACTATGGATTTAAAAATATCTGAGATAAGAAAACTTACCGGGCTTTCCCGTATAGCTTTTTCAAAATTTTACAACATACCTTTAAGAACTGTTGAGGATTGGGAATGGGAAAAGAAAGAGCCACCGGTATATGTTAAAAATTTTCTTGAAAGAATCGTCAAAGAAGATGTTGAGGCCGGCATTTTTAACAATCCTGCCTAAACGGTTTAAAAAATAATTGCACTGGCCAACTTAAAAAGTTGTACCGGTGCAACTTTTTTATTTTAAAAATCATTCTCGCCGCCGTTCTTACTCTGTAAGATACACATTAACAAAATTCCTGCAAAGCCGCCGCCAAAAAATCCTATAATCAACCCTACTACAAATTCCATAGCCCTACTCCTTAAAACTTTTTATGGTGATTTTGACCTTCTCAAATTCTAACAGGCTATAAAGCCCCTGCTTCCAATACCTTTTTGCCTGACTTGTGCTTATATGATTTTCTTTACAGACTTTATCCCAGCCCCAGCGGTCAATATAAAGATTTTCCATGATGGATCTTGATAAAGACTCTTCCGGCAGATAGTCTAACAAATTCATAATATCAGTCAACTTTCTTTCTGCCGTGTCGATCTGTCCCTGTATCCGTTCAACTATTTCATCAAGCCTAAAAAGTATATCAACGCTGCTGTCCTTCTTCTTTCCTTTGCCGGTCGATAGCTTCTCCGTCCTGACCGCTGACAAAGGATTCTTAAGCTCTGCTTTTATCTCTTCCCTCCTACGCATAAGATTTTTCTTTGATCTGATGCAGTCTTTGTATTGATACAAATACTGGTTAAGATTTCCGGCCTCGTCTGATAGCTTTTTATCATAGTCAATTAGTTTTTTCTCTGTACCCATCTTTGTAAACCTCAAATTTTCTTTGTTCTCCACTTGTCAGCTTCCGGGCAAGTTGCAAAATGTGATATACACCCAACTATCTGGCCTTCAGGATTTTCAATTCCGATTGCTATTGTCCCATCACCTTTAACAAAAGTCTTTGCGCCTTTGTCTTTCATGTCTGCAAGATCAAAAAATATCGGCTCCGCATTGCAAGGCATCTTCCGGCCCGTCTTTGTGGTGATCCAAATTATATCTGCTCCGCAGCTCCTACACTTCGTCATCCCTGCACCTCCGCATCTAATATTGTTGGGGCATTCTCAATCTTTTCACAGAGCATCTTCAACCCTTTTTTGTAATCTCCGTCACACATTACTATTTTAAAATCAGTTAAACCTAATTTGTCAGCATCAATCAACCTTCCGTGATTCTTCGGGATCGCAATACTACACTTAACGCTCTCGACCAATCTTTCTCTCTGAAAATTATCAGAATGTCCGTGTTTAATGTCAAAATAATCTAAATCCGGTATTTTAATTACTATCTGCATCCCTGCCTCCTTCTCTTAGCTTCTGGCCACAATGTTTGCAGTAAAAAGCACTTTGGCCAACTATACCGTCACATACCGGGCAATACTCGTGTCCGTCATCGTGGGGCTTTGTACCAACGGCAATATCCTTTTTCATCATCCTGGAAGCCTTTAACAATATGTCGCACATTTCCGTTGACAATTCCATCAAACCTGTTTCTGCTGCCTCTCTGAGCTTCCTTGCCGTCCTGCTGCCCGTTTGTTCTTCATCTGCCATATCAAACGGGCTTTCTGTGAAGTCTTTTCTTTTCTTCTTCATTCGGTTATACCGTCCTTGTACTTTTTTCTTCCATCCTCGCATAAGCTTTCCGCTTTTCTCATGCAAGTATAGCCGCAAAACATTATCAAGTGGCTGTTCCGGTGCAGTTTGTAAACCCAGCCGCTATATAGGTGTGTTGAAAATTCTTTCAGGCATACCGGGCATCTAAAATATTTTATCCCGGATACCGTTCTTGGATTGTTTGTTTTCTTCAGCCTTTTAAGAATTGCTTTGTCTTTCTCTGCTTCCGTTTGTTCCTGTCCTGCTGCCTCTTTCATTTCAATTACTGGCACACTCCGATCTGATCTTCTCAGTACGCTTATAAAGTCTCTGTGCGTACTTCTTGTCGATAAGGTTATAGTCTTTGCACATCTCAGAAACACCCTTGCCAGCGTCAAGCTGCTGTTTTATCATTCCGTCGGTCAACATCTGGTACCGTGCTTCCTGGTCAATAATCAATTCATCATCTACGGGAGCTATTGCTCTGCCGCCCTCGTTTGCATATATCTTTTCCAACCCTTCCATTGTGTCCATCTTTTCTTTTATCCTTCTGGCTGCTGCATCTTCCGGTGTCTCTGTCTCTGACATATCAATCATATAGCAGTTATCAATTACAGCTGTTATCTGTCTCTCAGGATCCTTGACTCCGTACTTCTCCGCTATCATCTTGATTATGTCTCTCGGCTCTATCTTGTAATATACTTTCATATATCCTCCAGCTCTATTTCTTCATTCCAAAAATTTTTAATATCTTTCTCAATCTTTTTCAAACCCACAAAGCAAACAAAATTCATAGCCAATGGACACGCCCCGTTACATTTGCCGTCCTTGCTGTGCTTGTTGCATATATCATCTTTTTGTTTCTTCGTCAAAAGTTTTCTTTGTATCTTCATGTTTCCTTCTTTCCCGGCAGTATGCACATTTCCTCTTTAGCTCTCCGGTAAAATTCTTTGTTAATCTCGAATCCGTAAAAATTTCTATTAAGCTCTAAACAAGCCCTTCCAGTTGTGCCGCTTCCGAAACAAGGATCTATAACTACGTCGTAAGGATCCGTAAAAGTCTCTATTAGTCTCTTTAGTAGATTGACGGGCTTCTGTGCCGGGTGTATCTTTGGTATTTCTTTTCCGTCTTTCTCCCACTTAAACCAATTAAAAACCATGTGGCCGGTGCCTATTATGTTCTTTCCGTTTTCATCTACCTGCAAGCCGTTTCTAAACTTCGGTAGTCTGTCCCGGTAAAATAATAATGCATACTCTGTTGCTCCTACAACTCGCATATTGGCTTTCAGGACTTGCGGACTGTAGTTTTTGATAAACACAAGCGGTATATACTTTGGGAATCCGTTTTTAGCTGCTGCCTGAATAAGTGTATGTGTCTGTTCAAAACTACAGAAAACAATCATGCAAGGGCTATTTGTACTCCGTCCCCTGGCTGCCGGCTTTGTATCCTCTTTCTTCATCAAGCGGCTACAAAAATGGAAATACTCAAACAAATTAAAATTAAAGTCTGATGTAAAAGCCGCTTTGCCGGCAAGTTTGCTTTCTCCGTTCTTGTTGTCGCCTCCGATATACCACATAGGATTGCTGCCATAGAAATTATTTCCAACATTGTAAGGAACGTCAGCTATTATAAGCTGTGCCTTTTGTACCGGGTAGCACTTCCAGCCCTGCATCGAGTCATTGTATAACTCACATTTCAATTTTCTTGGGTGCTGCTGCCCCCCCCCTCGCCTCTATTGGCTTATCATCTGTGAATAA
>Ga0247611_10001373_pt1 | contig 43517 bp, 46 predicted proteins | sample 177DNAGHGhighgp2_FD_192422 | JGI IMG/M metagenome (GOLD analysis project Ga0247611, IMG submission 192422) | Sheep rumen microbial communities from Palmerston North, Manawatu-Wanganui, New Zealand - 1770 DNA GHGhigh gp2 | ecosystem: Host-associated > Mammals > Digestive system > Stomach > Rumen... | reverse complement strand
GATACAAAGTAGCCGATTTCCTTCCTCTAGAGTAGGTTTCATTATTACTATTCCTTTCTTATAAGTTAAAACAAATTTGTTCAATTAGCATAATAATTTTATTAGACTACTGATTGTTTATACGGTGCCCATAAAGCCGTACTTCCATCAGCAGTATAAAGGCCTGTTCTAGCCAAATCAACTACAATATCAAAAGTAGGGTCGCTACCGCCACTTCTTTCTAGAAGCCCAATATTAAATCTCTGCAACGGGGTTCCTAGCGCAGTAGCAATGCTATCTTGAGCCGATTGGGAATTGCCTAGCCTATCAGATACCGTCAGTCTATTAACTATTGGATTATCACTTAACGTATAATCCAAATCAATCCACTTGTTAAAGTCAACTATAATGCCGTTGTTTACTGTTAGGTAATTTGAGCTAGTACCTGAATAAACGGTACCTTCTTCTACGTTAGTAGCCTTTTGTTTGAATATTGGTAAGTGCTGTATTCCTGATTGCCAATCTCCATCTACGGTAGATAGCTGGCCTAAATAAAGCCCTGAGCTACGAATGTCAGCTAAACTAGTAGCAGAAACTGGTACAATTTTATAGCTAAGTTTAACCTTTAAGTTATTACGATAATTGGCGGTTACTATGTTTAAGCTACTACTTGAAAGGTACCTATATACATTATAGGTCGAACCACCATAACCCGGATAGTTACCAAAGGTAAATTGCTGTAGCGTATCATCGACATCAGCAGATTGAACTCCGATAGCTAAACTAAAATCGCGAACAAGATGTGTCATAATGACACCATCATCTGCTAGGCTAACAGTTCCAGTTCCGCCAACTGCGATAGCGCTGTCACACTTAGCCGTTAAGCTGTTTACGTCAGCACTAGCCCAGTCGATGATTTCCCAACCGCCTACGATTTGGCGAATCCATACCTTTTCATTTTGCTGTCTATCTACGCTAGAGTTATTAACAACTGTTAGGGTTGTTGAACCTCCACCAACAGAAGATGCTGCGTTAGTAAAACCGTAGTTATTATATGCTATTGACATTTTAACTACCTCTTTTCACATCTATAAGCGCACATCTGCCAGAATGCATTTCGGTCATAGCTACTTTACAATAAACAGTTAAAGTACTGCTAGTACCATTATAATCAGCAAAAGGCGCGAAATTTCCGCTAGCTGCATCAGCAGTGTCAAACATTACATAAGCTATTGTATCGTGATTCGGTGGTGTTGCGTGTAGCCACTGTGATGTACTCTTATAAGGATATACAGCATTAGTGCTAGTATCTGGGTTAGGTTCATTACATAAGTAATTAAACGTATGAGTAAATCCTCTGATATCACCATTTGAGTTATTTTCTAGAGTAGTTACTCTACTATTTAGCCTTGATATAGCCTCGCCTTGTTGAGAAACGGTTTCTGAAGTGCTAGATAAGTCACTCTGCTTAGCTAGCAAAATGCCATGCGGCTCTTCAGTAGTATGCAACCGCAATGTCTTGCTATCAGTACTGACGGTTATCTCTCGGTTTAGCCCATTAAAGGATTGCGCTTGAGTATTCGTTAACCCAATAAATTGTCTTCGTTCTTTTGCCATTAGTTTTCCTCCTCAGTTTTGTATTTGCCTAGCACTAGCCAAAACGTATTTACATCGCCCCAATAAGAAAAGCTATTTTCATAGGCAAATGTTTGTATCGAAAAGCCAGTTGTCGATTGGCTACTAACAGAATTGCTATAAGCTACACCCCAATCGGCGAAATTACCATTTATGGTAGTAATAACAAAATAGCTAGTATCTGCCATTTCAATAGGCAAATGAACTTCATTATTGTTACCTCCTCGGTATTTACCAAATTGTAAACAATAACCGTTTCCTAGCTTAATAGCCGTTCCATTACCATTTTCGATAGTGTCGCTAATACCTAAAGATTTAATTAGGCTAGTAAGAACTTCTTCGCCAGCCTGTGACAAATTGTCCAAATCAATGTTAGCCTTGGTAGTTAAACGTCTAACAACTGCAATTACGTTAGGATAAAGATTTACATTAGTCTCACTGTCGTTGATTAACGAAACTTTATTAGATTTCTTTTCATAATCGCGCATAGCAGTGTTGATGGCATCTGGTGTTGCGTTAGCCATATCAGCACGCATAAGCGGATAGCCACCTTTAGTATTGCCATCGTGAAGTCTTAGCGTTTCAGCTTGCATATCTACTGTAATTTCTCGGCTACGCCCTGTAAACTGCTCAGCTTCTGCGGTAGACCTATGTCCTACAAATTGTCTACGCTCCGTCATAGATTAAACCTCCTTGAATAATGTTTACTTGAATTTGTTTTATGTGATAATAGCCACCCGCTTTTTCAGTAGCTAGCTTAAAGCCATGGTACAACCCAGTAGCGTAACTGTTATAGTTAAACCTATCTCCTACTATGCTATAAGGCTCGATATCATAGATATGTAAATTGCGATGTCCATAGCCGTCTGATGAGGCTGTTAGTCTAGTACTATAATTTGGACTAGACAAGAAGTCGATGCCCATATCAATTGAATCATCTGGTAGCGTTTCCATATCTACGATAATATCAGGAACTTCTTGCATATCAATTGATTCACTATCTCCGACCGTTTGCTCGTGAAAGAGGGCAAAGCCTGTCATTACTAAGCTAGTCTGCAAATCCGCGTCAGTTGGCGTATTGTCATTATTAGGATAATGATATAGCCCAATGTCAATAGACGAGTCTAAGTTAACTAACTCGCCATCTACTTTGTATTCGCTATAAACACCGAACTGATTACTGACAATAGCATAGCTAGTGAAAACCGTAAGTTGGATACCGTCAGCTGGAATGTTAGCCATATCAATAAAGACGTCTTCATCAGCTTCTAAGCTATCCATATCAACTCGGCTATCTTCGGAAAATCCGTTATCGGACATATCTACGAAAATATCATAAGGCGACCAGTTCATTTCATAGCTTACCTTGTAGCCGTTTGGAAATGCAACATCGTCAATGACCGATTTGTACCGCATTAGCCAATCAAAGCAACCAAAGATATTAGCGTTAATGCCTAGCTTTGTCCAGTCGTAAGTTTCTAACTGAGCTCCCGCAGTAAATGTTGTTAGCTTATACTCCGTATCCGTTGAATAATCCATTAGATAAGTAATGTAATTACGGTTATAAGCTATGTTATAGTTATTGCGATATTGCTGAGTAGCCATTTCTGACCAACCAAAGTCCTTGTTAAGGATTCGAACAGCACCATCTGGGCTAGCTGTTAAAGAACGGTATCCTCGGTAGACCGGCTTTGGTACATAAGCTGAGCTTATGAAATAATGGTTTCTGTCGAATTTACCCCACTTGGCTAGCTCTACATCCAACACATAAGCTACTGAATACGGTGACGCCGTTATGCTATACTCTGCATACGACAATATTATGCAACGTCTAGTGGCATCGTAGTTAAGTGCAATTGGTAAGCTATAGCGACTTTGCAGCAAATACTTTAGCGTAGTACCTGTAAGCCATTTGCTGAAATCCTTTTCTACGATTTGCGGATAATCTCCGCTAGTAGCGTAAAGACCGCTCTTAGCTAGGAAAACGTGTGAGCCAGTTCCGATTTCGGCTATTGCCCAAGCATTAACTGGAGCATAGTCGTTTGATGTTAATACTCTATGATTATAAGGATTTGGTGTATTTATGGCTTCTACTCGGATAATACCTGCTGTCGTATAAACCATAAAGCCTATTGTGTTGCTCTTGACGGCTAGCGGTTTTCCACCTATTAGCGAAAGTGCTTGGAAACCAGCGCCTGTTTCTAGGCTAGTTTCCAAATCTGTGCCATCTCCTATAGCGGACCACGCATACGTTGAACTGCCTAAAATGACCAAACGACCGCCCGCCGAGCAAATTGAAAGTGGCTCGCTAGGCACGTTATCATAAACAAACTTTCCGCTATTCTCATCTAGGCGGTATCGCCACACACCAAATCCTAGCTTACAGAAAAACCAATCGCCACCTACATAGGCTACCGACCAAGGGTACTCTGTTGTAAGTGGTTCATTAACTTTAACTAGATAATACCAGCCTTCCGTTTCTTCGTCATAGCGCATAATGCCATATAAGTTACAAATTACGAGAGCATCTTCCGCTAGATTGAATGGCTGACTATTGAGCAGTAGCTTAGGACTCAAAGGTCGGTCAGTAAGAACATCGCTACCAAATGCAGATTTGTATCCGCTAGTAGTTGGCATAAAGTTCTTTCCGTCGACTACTGCCGGTTCGGCTAATTGCTTAGCATCAAGATAGGGCGTGTATGGCCCAATAGTATAACTATGTATGTTTGGCATTAGCCTAATCCTTTCTTATTTCAAATAAAATTCAAACGCAACTGGGTACGTTTGGTCGGCTGTTAGAGAAACCTCAGTTGGAAGTGGCGAGCTAACAGCCAGTAGCTTACCCTCAGTACCTGAGCTAGCATCTGTTAAAAACATTCGGCTAAACGGAGTCCAATCGCCTGTCGGATAAAACGTTACTTGCTGCGAACGTATGCTTAGGCAATCTGTTTGTTCCTCGACGTCTAGCCAACCTATTGCCGTCCTCGGAGCTGCTAGCCTACCATAACCATCTCCGCTAACTTCTGTAATGTCGGACAAGGTCATTTCTCGGCTAACTTCGCGGTTTGAGCAAAGACCTAAGTAATAGTTCTCTGGCAAACCGCTAGTATCACCTCTAAGGACATCATTGAGGATTACTTCCTCAAACTCCTTAGTTATCATTTCTTAGCTACTCCCTTAATAAGTTTGTTAGCAACAGTAGCCGGTTCAATCTTATTAGCCGATTTATTCTTTGCAGCTAGGAAGTTGAAACCGCATACATTAGCAATAGCTACAATAGCATTATAACCTATAATGCCAACATTAAGAATCTTTTTAATCATAGCTAGGCTAACTTTGCCTTTAGTATTAAGTTCTTTAGCCTTAGGAAAGATTGAACTAATAATGGCAGAACCGCCAACCAGTTCTAAAATCTTAGTTAAATAATCAATAATAGTGTCTAAGTTAGTAACAATACTATCCATTGTTTCCTCCTTGGTTATTAGCGTCTGCAATATGCTCCGCTAGTTGGTTTGTTAGGCTATCTATCTGAGATTGCATTTCATTTAGCTTAGCCATTAAAATTAGGTTATTTGATGTTAGTCGGTTTGCCCACCGAACTAACATTTGTTGTTGGTCTTGCACCGTGCTTGCCGAGAAATTCGGTATAAACTGGTTCAACGTCGCCATTGTGTTTCCTTTCTAGCTGACCTATACGATAGTCTAAGAACTCCAACTGCGTGTTTACCAGCTCTTTATAAGCTTCGCTAGCAACTTTATAAGTATCTAGCTTATTTGAAGTTGCCGCTAAGTCACGCCTTAGTTCCTTAGTTTCATTAGCTAGCTGGTCTAAGCTATGACTACAATACCAAAGCAATAGCGGAACTATTATATAACGTATCATTGTTCCAATAGCCGCTGTAATTGCCTTGTTATCATCTGTCGTAGCCGACTTCTCCGGTAGACTCGTATCTTTCAGTCGTCCTGACATATCGTAAGTTTTCCTTAAAATTAGAGTATTCAACTTTATTGCGTGGGTCGCCTAAAACGGTAAATACTTTTGTATTAACTCCGCTACAAAGCATACCGTCATAATCGGCTAGCAGCCAATCAGAAACCTCATCGCGTGCTGCTTGGTCCAGTTCTTCACTTCCTAGGCTAGTAACATAATTGCCGTACCTATCTAGATAAAGCCACTCGCCGGTTCCTCTATTATACACTGCTGGTCGTTTACCAACTTCATAATACTTGAATCGCTTAGGAGCTTTAGCGTAACAGATTGCAATTTCGTGTAGCCCACTTTTGCGATAGAATACATAGCTATTGCCAACGCCATAATAAAACTGCTCGCGCATTGCCTGCCCTATCCCCGGAGGAATATTAGCTGGGAAAGCATCGCGAGGGTCATCGTAGTAGCCGTAATACTTTATTGCAAACAATGCTCGCAAGTCTTTAGGGCGTTCCCAAACAAAGATTTCGCTAGGATTAGCTCTATCATAATCTTGATTTAGCAAAACTTCTGTTTTATCCCTAAAGAAGAATTCGCTACAATGACACATACGAATTACTTCGTTAGCGTAAGCAATAATATCTTCCTTAAAATCTGGGCGATTGGTGCGTCTAACAACCATATCTACCAGTTCGCTAAACATTAGCTTAGGCCTTTGGCTGGGCTAACGCAAACAAATTGGCAGCACTTGGTTTACTAGCTTCAGCTTTATCTTCTTTCACTTCGCTAGTTTGAGCACCTACTTTAATTCCACCTTGGTTAGAAGCGGCTTGATTGAGCTGGGCTACTACAGCAGCTTGCTTATCATCAGCTATGCGAACATAGGCCTGTAAGCTAGCATTGCTAAGTAGGTTCTTTTTAAAGGCGCTAGCCTCTTTCTCGTCCTTAAATTCGACTTTAGCTACGCCATCTTTGAATTCGATTTTGCCAATGTTAGTCAACATCTTCAATCTAGGGTAAGAACTTATTAGTGTAACAATTGTCATTTTAATTCCTTTCTAAGCTAATGAGCCACAGGCGGGCAAGTGCTAGTGGCTCATTTGTTAAATATCATTAGGCTAGTGACTAAGCAGCCGGTTCAACGATATTGGTCATTAGACCAGCAGTCTTTTCACAGGCATATTCCATAGTCAATTCAGACGTAATGGTCCATTTCTCGCCGTCCATTCCCGGAGGAGTAGAATCGGTGATTAGCGCATCGTCCATATAATCAATGCAACAAGCACCCGGATGGTAGACTAGCAAGTTATTGCGCCAAGTCGGCGAAGCGTTGAACATCGGGTGAGTCAACAAGGTTAGGTCACCAAATGCGGTGTGAATGGTATTAACCTTGAGTCCGTAATCGGTTTGACCAACAGTGATGCGGATATCATTTCTGTTGTAGACTAGCTTGTTAATTACGCTAACAACGTTATTGCCGCAGAATGCTACACGTTCTTGTGGCTGACCATCGATGTTGTATTCATAAAGCTGGGCTATGAAATCGATTAGGTCAAACCAAGATAGCTTACCATCTGCAACGTTGGTTACATTAGTCTTAATCATATTTACGATACCGTCCATAGTCGAATCCTGACGACCATCGGTAGTAAACATAGACTTAGCACCAAATAGCAGAGCTCTTTCGATGTCTTTAGCGTGATTAGCGATTGCATCTTGTTTGTTCTTAGCTACTTTGTCGCCTGTGTGCCATTCAATCTTTTCGGCAGTACGGCTGTTAGACCAAGAATTTCTGAAGATTTGTGAGTAGTTTAGCATCGGATAACCAACAGTCATCATTGGCTGAGGAGCATCAGAAGCTTCTTCAAATGCGCTACCAATTACGAAAGCGCCTACAGCGTTAGTCGAACCATCAATAGAGGTAATCGACGTGCCGGCGAAACCACGTTGTACGGTAACAGTCTGACCTGCGGTAGCTGTAACGAACATTCTTTCGCCAGTTGTTTCAACAAACAAGATTGACTTAGGTAAGACCGTGCCGGACTTGAACGTGATAGTCGAACCAGTTCCAGCATTATTAGTAATTTCAACGTGTCCACTATATTCCTCTTCTTCGAACCAATGAACAATTTTAGCATTTAGTTTATTCCTTGCCATACCAGACGACAGAGCTAGCATAGGAGCGGTTCCGCTATAGCCATGTTTGTAGATTCTACTAGCGAAACTATCCATTCTCTCGCCGTTGATACCGCTATTGGAAGTAAATATTCCCGGTAACATTAGTTATTTCCTCTCTTTAAGTTAATTAAACAATTCGTCCAGTGCTGATTTGCCTTCTAGCGAACCAGTTCTACCAGACTTAGGTTGATTTGATTGCCCGATGCTTTCCGCTAGCCTACCAAAATAGGCATTAGTAGCAGCGATAGCTTCGTTCTTGGACATACCTTGGCGTAGGTAGCCAGACAAAACCTGTCGCGCTATTGGCTCAACGGCGGCATCTTTGGCATAAGGGATTGCCGTTTTCATATCAGTTAGCAGAGCATCAGCTTCTTTGTTGGTGTTTAGCTTAGCCATCAACTGATTTTCAAATTCAGACATACGTGCAGTCATTAGCCTATTACTGTCTTCGATGGCAGTTTTATAAACTTGCTGCATCATTGTCTGCAATCCGCTATTGAAAGAATCAACGTCGCCTTCATTAACTTTGTCGAAAATGTCTTTTGCTAAGCTACCGAACTGCTTTTGCTTGACGATATCGGCAAATGTAACTTGAGGCTCAGAAGCGGTTGTTGGGCTAGCAGCCTGCTTTCCGCTATCTTGCTCGCTGTTCTTATCTTTAGGCTCACTAAACGGATTTGTAATGTCAAATTTATTTTGTGTAATGTTGTGAGGAGTGCTAGTCGGCTGATTAGTAGTATTACCATCAGTAGCTTGACTATCACTTTTGATGTCAGTATATTCGTAAGTCATTTATCTTTTCCTTTTAATATGGTTATTAAATCTTCAGTAGCTTCAATAGCACCACGATAGTAATTCCACTTGCGCAAGAATTCTTCTGGGCTAGGAAAGCTTGCTGGGCTAAGGTTGAGGAGTCGGCTCTGGTAATAGCGCAGGGCGTCATCGTACAACGCGAAAAGAGCCGAGGTTGCACTCGGCTCTAGATGGTCTAGGGTTATATCCTTATTTCTATTTAGCTCAAATCCAGCCATAGGCACCTCCGCTAACGAGTTATTGCAAGGTTTGCCTGAGAAGGCTGACCAGTGGGTTGTCCCGCCCCGCTAACCGATGCCGCTTGCTGAGCATAAGCTAATAAGAGCTGATAAGCTAAGTCCTTTTGTTGCGGGTCTAGCTTATCAAAAGGCGATTCAATTTTAAATTGAGCTAGGTCCAAATCCAATCCCATCAAGGTAGACCAGTAACGTACTAGATTAGGTATGTTAATGTCGGCACTTATGTTAGGGACTTGAATTAGCGAATTGATAATATCACGTAAACGGTCCGCAGCTAGGTCTTTATCAATGCCACGAAGCGCTGAGCTAATCTTCAATTCAAGGTCTTGACCACGAAGCTCGCCAATCGGCACCTCTTGAACAGAGCCATCATCTAGCGTAACTTGGACAGAGTCCTTAAACTGTAATAGGTTATAAACCGATTGATAAATCACTGGGCTAATGATAGAAGAATTCAATAGCCTACCGATTTTAATCGTGCGCTTATCTGTTTCGCGGACTGTTCTCTGCGCTTGCCATTGGCTAACACGTGATAGCTGAGCAAGACTTTGGCGAGAATCCGTTGGCAGCAACGTTTGCATTAGGCTAATGACTGAACTGAGGTCACTTAGCGTAGCTGCCGTATCAGGTGCATCATTAAAGTTGGCTATGAACTGTCCTACGCTACCTCCATCGCTGACGTCAACTGGAACGTAGATAGACTCAAACTCATTCTGTCGCTTAGAGTTAATAACTTGCCGCATATCTACACGATTTTTGTCATAAAACGTTACACCGTAGAGTTGCTTACGATAGCCGCGCTGTTTGGCGTTGATTAAGAAGCTAGCGAAATTCTGCATAGGTATCAAGGATTCACTGTAGCTTATCATAGATTCGCCTAATGAATCGCAGGTAGCCGTAGACAATACAATCGGCAATCTACCATGAGCGTTTTCCATAGGCTTAGCGGAGATGATTCGTTTACCTATTAGCCTAAACTGCCAAACTTCGCTACCATTGTCATCGTTTAGCTTAAATTCTTTACTACGTAGTCTAACGTAAACGGTTATTAAGAATATGCACTTATCAGGCGACATTGTTACGCCGAATAGGTTATCAAGTTGCTTAGTTTGTGTCTGTTTTGGGCTAGCTACTTGATTGCGGAACTCAGGCTTATAGTTATAAACTATCAAATCGTTAGTCGGCACCCAGCTATCTTTAACGTATTTAGCAGGAATTTCGCCTTGGTCTATCAATTCGTTTAATTGGCTAATACCTATTATTTCGCTATAACCAGCATAGTTACCTATGCTAGATACTTGTTCAGGGTTTACAGACATATCGTAAAACGTATTACGCATATCAAGGGCTTTTAGCTTATTGCCACTGAAAACCGGCACATTTCGGCTAATAACTGCCTTACCTGTTAGCTCATCGTTAGATATCATGTTGCCTGTGATGTTAGTCCATAGGACTTCCAAACCGCAAAGGTCATAGCGCAGAGCATCACTGAACGCCTTATGGTATTCGTTAATATGGCTAAATTTATCTGCGCTACGATTGAGTTCCTTAGTCACAGCTATTGCCGCATCTTGTGAATAATTTTCTGCGTTACCAAACGGCTCATACATCTTATCAGTAGGCACTAGCATATCAAGCAACGCAGTTACAGCAGTGTCAATTTGCGATTGGCCTAGCGCAAGGTTAACATCGGTTACTTTAGCCGACCTGCCTTTGCGATTTTCTTCGCTAGCCTTTTTATCTTCGTCATTTAAGTCAATAAAGCCTAGCAATTGCTTATCAATGTCGTCCATTCGGCTAGCCCTACTATCAGTCTTATAGTAAGAATACTGTATTCGGCTAGTAATATATTCGCGGAGGACGTTGTAATCGGCCCAATCTAAATCCAGATACTCGCCGATTTTAATCCTTCCGCTAGTAGGCTCGGGCTTTTCCAAGTCTATTAGGTTAGTTTCATTTTCTGCCATTAGCTTACACTCCTTTAAAGTGGTGAATAATCGATTATTGGTGTAGTTGGCGTCAGTAGCCTATTATGACTACTTGCCATTATTTCGGATAAATAATTTTCAATCATATAAACGCCGTAGCTTTCGGCATCTATAAGGTCATCGTCGTTTTGCTTTTTCGCAGAGTCGTAGGCTAGCAACTGCTGCGTGGTAGTCAAATCACCTTTAGTCAATGTGTATTCGTGGTTACGTAAATAGCCTACCCACGTTGCAATACGCGCGTATTTGCTCCGCTTCTGGGTTGGCATTTGCTTAACTGTTAGCCTAGAGACCATTTCGTTGCGCCTCTCTATATACTCAAATACATATTTAATACTAGCCTGATAAGCTTCTGATTCAATCCCTACTACGCTAACGCCCCATTTATTGGCATAATTCAAGGCTACGTCATATAGCTTGATAGGGTCAGTAGCTATTGCCGACCAGTGGTCCACAATCTGCCATTTTTCATTGACGAATCCGTGAACGGCTAGCGAACACTTATGCGCCGTAACGACATTTTCGCTAATAGCAGGGTCTATGGTAATGAATCCCGCAGCTAGCTGCCCCGGCAAGGCTGGCTCTCTAAACTCGATTTCGTTAATTGAAATCAATTGGCTACCTTCCGGTATGATGATATTCATCATTTCGCCGAACCATTCAGTGGTCAGGCCATTTTTAGCGTATTCCTCATAATCGTCCCTTAGCTTATCGATCGGCCACATCTCAGGCCATAGCGGAGTACCATCACTGTGAATAGCTGAGTAGCGCATTGAAAACCATTTCGGCGAATCGCAGTGTTCCGCTACCAAACTATTAACGCTCACAATGTTGCCGATTTGGATAACCCGCCCTGTTTTGACGTCTAACGCTTTTAGCATATCACTATAAAACCACTGCTTTAGCTTTTTATAAATTTGCGGATTGTTGTTGTCTTCTCTATCTTCAATATCGTCGCAAATTGCTAGCTGAATACGCATATTATCAATGTTGGCACCACGGACTTGTTGGTTAGCACCACGAGCTCTTAAGTTACAAACCTTGCCATCAGGCATTATGAACTTATAAACGCCCTTGCCTTCCTGTTCGACTAGCCACTGAACTTCGCCAAACACCTTGCGGAAGTTATCACTTTTCATAAATTTGACAATAGCTACCACTGACGGAACGGACAAATCCAGCGTATGACTAAAATAGAATATGTTTTTAATAGCTGTGAACAGTAGTATGTAAACACAGGCTAGCCTAACTAATGTAGTTTTGGCATACCCACGCGGAACTGCAAACACCGATTTTGCAACTTCTAGGCTAACCATTCGAGCGAAGATTTCAATGTGGAAATCGGGAGTCGGGCTAGTCAACTCATCGCCTAACAGCAAGGCTATAAATAGCTTATAGTCATAACGGGCGCGCTCCCTAATAGCTACTGCATCAATTTGCACGTCTTCGCTAGTATACTCACTATCTTCCCAGCCGGTATAATTTTCATTAAGATTTTGAGTCATTTAACCACTCCTCTAGGTCTAAGCTAATATCGCTTCTAACTGGCAAGGCTTTAGCTGAAAGGCTGCTAACTGGTAAGTCCCTCGCGTCGCCTTGTTGCTGTAAGCTAGTAACATCCCTGAACCCAAATGCGTCCTTAACCGTATTCACATCTACGTTATCGTGCATCTTTTGGGTTACCACTGCAGAACGTTGCAGTTCTATTTGGCTAGCTGCAGAAACTTGGTTCTCGGTTTTAAGCTGCTGCATAAATACCTTAGGCAAATTCAAAATCGCAATATTATTAGTATTAACTTGGTTATAAACCTGACCGGTTTTGGCAGCAATTAGCGCATCCTCTCGACGACGGCGAACTGCCTTGTTAGCTACTGCCGCAGCTTTGAGTGCATAATCTGGGTCAGGATTGAATTTTAATTCCTGGGCTACTGCCTTGAGCGCGAGGTTCTCTACTGTATCCCAATTCGCATCAAACGTTGCATTGGTTTTAGCTCGCTGGATTTCCGTTTCCGAAACTTTTAGCTTAATGTCCTCACGACTGGCTAGCTTAGAATAGTCATCTTCGGTCAATCCCAACGCATCCATTATTACTTGCTTAGGCGCACCGCTAGTCCTCAATTCAATAAACTGGGCTACCAACTTTTCATAGTCCTTGGCTATTGCTACTGCTTGCTCATCACCTGTGTAGGCTAGCGTTCGCAATTCAGCATCCGTAAGTCGCGCTTTTTCACTTATTAGCTTATTGGTCATAAAACCGCCTTTCGTTAAAATCGGGCTTCTCGCCCTTAGTTGCTTTAAGACTTTCTGGCTTTTTAAAAAATGTCAATAGTTAAGTTCCTAGGCTAGTAAAAATAAAGACGGTGTCGGTTCGGCTCCTAGCCCTGATGGCTTGTGCCTTGCTAGCCTAGCTATTTTTATTGGAAATTTCTGGAAATTATCTGGGTGGTAGATTTATTTTAGGCTATCGGTGGGGGCGGTGGCGGGGGTTCATACCCCGTCAATGTATGCGGCTTGTATAAGCTATTTATTACAAGATATTTATCGCGTAGGCACAAAAAAAAGCGGCAAGCCGTCAAGCCTGCCGCCGTTTTTAGGTTAATAATCAGAATAAATCGTCAAGCGCGCTATCGTCCGCCGCGTCCTCGGATTCGTCAAGAGTTGCCGTTAGTCTTGTGTCGGCTATCGCTTGCAAGTCCGCCGTCGGTTTGCCGCTTGCGGTAAATTCGGCTATTTTATTTTCTAGCCACTTGCCGAAAATGCTCGCGCCGTCTTTCTTTACGCAAAACGGAAGATATTTAACCGCGAATGCCTCGTTATTTATAGCGGTTAAAATTGTCCGCTGTGTCAACAATAAGCGCGCTTGCGGCAATTTTGCAAACTTCGCTTGTAAAGCTTTCGTCAATTCGGCAACGGCTTTCTTGAACTCTTCGCCGAATCCAGAGCCGGCGCGGCTGACTTGTACAAAATCGCCGATGTCGGTAGCAAGTGTAAAACTGCGCCCGTCGGCAATTGCAAGACGCTGATTGTCGCGAATCCGTTTTATCGTACGGATTTCAAACTGACTTTTCAAATAGTCGAGCCCTTGCGGGTTGTCGGCTAGCGCTTCGAACGTCGGAACGTAGCCCGTTATATAATAGCTGAGCTTGTCCTTTTGTTCGGCGTCGTATTGCGGTATAATGAATAAATCATAGTTCGCGCCGTAGTCGATTAAGTCGCCGTTATCGTCAACAATTTTGTTGACATTATAAACGGTTGCGCCGCTTGCCATAATTTCGTTTAAGCGGCTAGCTATATTTTCCACATTAGCACCGCTGATTTTTTCCACGCTTTTCGCGTTATTTGTTCTTTTTGTAGTCATTTTATAAAACTCCATAAATAAAGGTTGTACATAAACGGCTTGCGCCGCTGGTTATAAATTAAAACATAATTATATAAAGTCAATAATTTTTTACTAGCTTAATTTATAATTAAGTAGCAATCTAAATCGGCTATCAGATTTTTGTTGGCGTCGTAGTCTGCTTTTGCAATCGTTACCACGTCAATAAAAACGGCTAGCCCTTTTACATATTTACATAGTACGATAAAGTAAATCGGCGTATATGCTGTGTAAATATGCAATTGATATGCTGTGCGCTTATCGTTATTTATAAGCTTTAGTATTTTATAAAACTTTTCCAGCGAATAAAGCGCGCTTTTATATTGTCCGTTCATATTTTCCTCCATATTAACAATGTTTTACAGCCGCTTAATATCATTAAGCTAGTTACAATATAATATATAAAACTTTTCTTGTCAAGTATTATTTTGCAATTTTTTTATTTTAATTTTCTTATAAAAATATAAGATTTTTCTTATTAGTCAATCGGCTTGTCGTCTGCTAGCCAAATATTATATTTATCTTATCAATAATAAATTTCTTATTAGCAATAAGATTTTTCCTACGGGCTGTGCCGCCGGTATATCGACTAGGATTAACCAAGGTTGGGCAAACAATTAGGCTAGACAACTAGGATTACTGCTAGGCTAGCGACCACAATTCGCCACCTCTGAAAGCACTATTGAGCCGAGCGCTGCTGGCGGAATGCCAATGGCTGATGCTAGGCTAGTAGGTTTACCTAACATTGATTGAAAATTGATTGATTGATTGGTTGATTGAAACCCGCAAAATGCCCTTTTCCGTGTAATCTTGATATTAACCTGCAATCAATATGCAATATTTATATAGGTAGCTAAGCTAGAGCTAACGCTTGACTACCACCGAGGTAGGTACCGGTTTACTAGGCTAGTAAAATTTGAGTAGCCCTAAAAGTTGTTGCCATTATGCAGAGCGGAAGCTATTAGGCTAGAAGCCTATACTATTATTACATAAGGTTGATTGTAGATTACTTACACATTACAGGGTAAACCTTTCGGCTATTTTAATCAATCAATCAATTATTTGTAATGTTATTTAATGTAATTAAGCTAGCTACCTAGCCTAAAAATAATTAACAACCGCTAGTTAAAAAGACTTGACAATTTTATAAAAATATGTTATACTGGTGTATAAGCTAGAAAAAGGCTAAGGGCTGAGCCGAAAGGTTAGCACTAGCCCAACGGTTGAGCCACTGAGCCACCGCCCTAGCTTATGAAACCAAATAGCTATTTAGTTTTAATTTTACTAGAGGAATAAAATATGACAAACAATTTTGAAAAGGCTAGCCCAGCTGCTAGCGAAGATGCACTGGCATCTATAAAGAATTACTTGGCTAACTGCTACGAGTTCGATATCCTAGACTATAGGTGTCCTAAGACTGGTAGGCTAACACGTCGTATCACCGACGAGGAACTGCTTAGCTTATGGCAATTAGCCGATTACGATTTAGTTAAGCTAGCCGAACGCCTTGAGCTTCTGCATAAGCACTGCTATTCCATAAAGTTTGATTGGGTTATTAGCGACGATGAATCGTTAGATAGACTGCGCCTAGCCCAGCCGCAAGAGTTCTTCTGCTTTGCGGTTCGTGAGCTACTAGGCTATGGAGATTACTGGCTTAGTTATCGCTTGCGCCATAACGGCAAGTTCACTAGCGAAGGCGAAGTATTGCACTCGTTAGAGTTCTGCCGATTCGCCGAGCTAGCTTACAAGTTCTTCGAAAGCGAGGCGGGCTTCGCTATGCAGAACAGCGGGCAGCTAGCCGAGCTCAATGAGAAACTCTTATTGCTGTTAGCTACCGGCAGTATCACCGCTTTGCAACAGCTAGTCAAACAAGACCTGTCATACGACTGGTTTATTAACCTATTGACTAACGGCACGGCAGTTGCTAGCATAGCTAAGCTATTGAATCAATTGATTAACCGCTATAAGCTAGCACACGGCATCGGCTTCCACGATAAGCTAACGTTCAACGATGTAAATCGCCTAGCAAAGGTTGCCCGTCAGCAGGCACTAGCGGAATCCCGTGCTAAGACCGAATGGAAAGCTAAGCTAATTGCTCAACAAGCTAGCTATTTCCAAAAGACTAAAGCTAGCAGAATCCGGAAATCTGCATCGGCTTCGCTAGCAGACCAACAAACCGAGCAGCTGATAGCCGAACTGATGCTAGCCAATAACGACAAGGCAGATTACATCAATCAGCTGACAATTCAAAGAGCTAGCCTAATATTTAATGACAATTCCAACGGGGTAGCGAAGCTCAATAAGCTAGCCAAACAGGCATTAGCTAACCGTGCAGAAGTAGCCAAACAACAAGGCTTAGGTTGCCAACCATTTAAGCTAGCTAAGCCAATCGCGGTTAAGCCAGTGGCTAACGCCGAATCGGTAGCCGCCGAACATGGAGGGCAAAATGATGAGTAGCTTAATAAATTCCCTAGCCCAGCAATCGTTCGACGCTAACGACTTTTTAGCCATTAACGTTTTTGATAGAACTAGCTTAACCCTTAAGACCATCGTCTACATCAGTAGCCCAGCAGAACTGCTTACTATAATAGCCAAGCAGCAACTCGGCTTGCCATTAGCGGAACAGCTTTATAAGCTAACAGACTGCGGCAACACCGAAGGATTGCGCTATATCTTTTGTAGCCAAGAGTTTATTGCTAGGCTATTTACTCGTGAGGATTCTGACGAGTTGCTAGACCATATCCATATTACAAGACCTAGTCTATTAGACTATGACTTATTATCGGAAGCTATTTCGGTAGCTTACATCAACGAAAACGGAGGAACGAATGTCAACTAGTAAACCTAAACAACCAATGAAGCCGCTAGTCTTTGACTTCGCTAAAGCATTAGCTAAGCTAAAGCAACAGGCGGATAGCCAAACGCAAACGGCTACTGCTACCACTGCCCCGACTAGCTCAGCTACCACTACTGCCATTGATTCAATCATTAGCGTAGCAAACGCCGAGCCGCGAGCCGCCGAGTCAGTAGCTAGCCTAACACTTAACCCGAACCAATCGGCTAAGCAAATGCTAATCCACGCTACCCGAATTGAAGCAGCTAGGCTACCAGCAACCGCCGAGCAAGGAGGGACTACGGCTAACGTAGTTACCAATGTAATTGCTACTGACCCTACTAGCCGAGCGACCGAGCAAGGCACCGACGAATCAGCCTCAACCACTAGCGATAGCGTAGTTACTGCTCCTAGCCCAGCAATTCAATGGGACGAAAGCCAATTAGCTGCTATCGATAAAATCTTATCTAACCAATTTTGCTGCCTCATCGGCGCAGCTGGTAGTGGAAAGACTACAGTCGTTAAAGAGATTGTTCGCCGACTTCGCGAGCAGGGCGTGATACAGCCGCTAGACTACCAACGTTGCAACGGTCAATCAGTTAGCCGATTCAACATCTCGTTCTGTAGTTTTACTGGTAAAGCAGTTGAGCAGTTGCGCAAATCTATTCCGCCAGAACTGCAGTGTTGCTGTGAAACTATTCATAGCTTATTAGAATATGCGCCTGTGATAGTCGAAAAAGTTGTAACCGATTCCGATGGCAAAACGGCTATTAAGAATAGCAAAATCTTTGAGCCGAGGCGTGATGAATTTACTAAGCTAAATCAAAACATCATCGTCATTGATGAAAGCGGAATGGTAGGAATCGACTTGTGGAATAACTTATACAAGGCACTGGATTTATCCAATCCTAACCTAAAGATTATTCTCATCGGTGATATTAACCAGCTACCAGCAGTAATCGGTAAGTCCATCTTAGGCTATGCCCTCAACAGCAGTCGCTGGGCTACCGCTTGCTTAACGCATATCCACCGACAAGCTATGGACAATCCAATCATTGCAAACGCGCACGCTATTAAAGATGGCAAAATGCCAATAGCTAGCGAACCTCTGTTCGACGCCGAAGGTAATCCTGCGCTACGTAAGTTTCAGCTTGTTGATATTGGTAGCTTAACAACTACCGAACGCCAGAAAGTCAAGGACAAGGCTTTGCCGCTAAGCTACTACGATAACAAGAATAAACCGCAGTCGCTACTTCGTAATGTGGTAAAGGTTATTGCTAAGCTATACCAAAACAATGCCTACAATCCTGAGGTAGACCAAATCATTGTACCGCAGAATGTTGGTATGCTAGGACAAGAGATTCTTAACCAGCGCCTAGCGCCGCTATTCAACTCAGCTAATGAACGCAGAGCCGTTCGTGCTAGTTATGAAACAAAGTTCCTAGCCGTAGGCGATAAAGTTATGTTCACGAAGAACGACTATGACTTAGGTATCCTCAACGGTATGACGGGCTATATTAAAAACATTAGCTTAAACACAAACTATCCTGACTACGCTATTATAAAAGCCTACGAAGAACGGGATTTTAATGATAAGTCTAATAGCTTTATCATTGATACCGAGTCGCAAGAGCTAGCGGAGAAGGTCCTCGATGACCTAGCTAAGATGGAGGAAAAGGCTACCGACGACCCGACTAAGACAGCAGAACAGGAAGCTAGCCATATTGTAGTAGTAGAATATACTCCGCTAGGTTCCACCGAGCCGGCAGAGATAGCATTGCATCAAGTCGGTGCTATCCGAGGATTGTTGCTAGCTTACGCCATCACTTGCCACAAGGCACAGGGTAGCGAATACCGCCGAGTGATTGTGGTAACCTGTTCGGCTAACAGCCAAATGCTTTCTCGCGAGTGGCTTTATACCGCCGTAACGAGAGCTCGCGAAAATTGCGTGCTAGTTTACAACGACTATTCCGCTAAAGGTATCAGCTCGGCGTTACGTAGACAGATAGTCAAAGGCGAAACCATCGAAGAGAAAGCCGCAAACTTCTCGCTAGCGGAATCAGCAAAAGAATCTACTAACTTACAACGTGGGCTTATACCTCTCGGTATATTCACTAACCAAGAACTAGAGTCCATCGGGGAGGTAGCTGAATGATGCTTACGCTAGAGAATATAGTTATACTGCTAGTCGCTGGGCTAGCAATATATGCAGTCGTTATAATAACAAAGGAGGATTTATGATGCCAAAAAATAATATTAGCCTAATTGATTCTAACTCGGTTGACAGCAATAGCATACCTGCTGACATTGCCAACCTGTTAGCTAATTACAATTATAACCTTGGTAAGCTAGCCGCTTTTAAGTGGGCTTGGCTTGTAGCCAAAGACGATTTACTCAAGCATAGCTTACGAGTCCGTGCTGACGTAACCAGAGCTAACCTAACCAATTTAAAAAAGGAATTAAACAATGCCCTCAATAAAACTAAATATGAAATTCGCTAGCTTTGCCGACATCTGTAAGCTAGCTGAAAAGCACCCACTGCCATCACTGGGGTTTAGACTAAGACCACAATTAGCCTACGACCCGAAGATTGGTACATCAGATTTATCCTTAGTCTATGACTACGCCAAAACGGCTATGTCGTCTGACTGGTTTTATGCAGAGCCTAAACTAGATGGTGTGCGCGGGCAGTTCGTTATAACCTATGACAAGGTTAGCAATAGCATAGCGGCTTGCTGTATCTCGCGAGCAGGGAGGGTCATTGATTCTGTCCCGCATTTGCTAGCCCAGCTCATCAACGACAAAGCCCTTGCGTTTATGCAAAAGCATTGTGCAGATGGTGCAGGTACTAGATTAGTAATAGACAGCGAACTACTCTGTCGCCCACGTGGTTGGGACTACGACCGCGACTACGCTAAGAACCCTTGGGCTACTGCCGAGTTCCGCTACATCAATGGGCTAACCAATCGCAGGACGCCCGATTCGGAAACAGCTAGACTATTCGCCTACTGCTTTCAATATTACTTAGCCGACTTAAATGGCGATGACGTATATACATTTAGCCACTTAGAATGTAGCCATATTGTACAGCAGCTAGGCTTGGAACCAGAATGGTGGTGGGATGCCCCTAGCTTAACAATCAAAAGCACTTCCGATTTGAAAGAGCAGGTTGATTACTTCGCTAGCAGACACGTCGAGGGACTAGTCTTGAAATCGCCAGACTATCGTCATCACCCTTGTCGCACAAAGCATTGGCTTAAGCTAAAGTTTCGCAAACGTGGGACTTATAGGCTAGTAGATGTAATCTACGGCGAGGGAAAATGCTTAGGAACTTGCGGTGCTATCCAAGTCAAAGACGCTTTAGGACAGACTACGCTAGTAGGTACAGGTATGACAGATGCCGAACGTGATGAGCTAGCCCAGCTGGATTTATCTAACAACCGTTATTACGTCGACATCAGCTATATGACTAAGACTGGAACTAGCCTACGAGAGCCAGTCTATGAGGGACTCCGCTACGACTTGACCAACACTGACACAATAGTAGACCTGTTTGAACAGCGCTAGTTTAGCTAGCCTAGTAAAATGTAATTGACTTTTAAGATTTTGTAATCTTATAGTTAATATGTAATCAATTTAATTGAAAGGATTTATCAATGTTAGATACCAATGATTCGCAAATCGTGCAAGCGTTAAGTCAACCGCTAGCCCAGAAGCCTGAGCAGGACGAAGTCTTGTACGTTACATTTGGTTTTCCTCATTTGTTTAGCTTTCGCATTATGCAATTTGGAAAACCTAGCCCAATACTCAAGGACTTCGTTCGTCAGTTAGGCGATGCGGCAGAACTTATGCAAATATTTATAGAGAATAGAGATGGTAAGCTACTAGCTTTGCACGAGCCAGAAAAGCAAATCCATTTTCTTCAAACGACAGTAGTCGAGTATAGCTATAAGCCACTATTCCGCAAGGCAAAGTCTAAGCTAACAGAAGTTCTAAACTTTGATATGGCTGAATGGCTAGCCAAACCACGTACTACCGTAGTAGCTACGCACCCAGTCAATTACTTAGTAATGTCGCCGAGTGATAAGGCTGCTAGCTTAGCAATGAAGCACGTTATTCGTAATGCTTTAGAGGAGAACCCGAATGACAATGACTAAGCTAAAGAAGGTCAAAGGCAATTTGGAATTAACCGAATTGGTTGAACCTACTTATAGGCTAGTATACCGAATTCCGCTTTCTAAGAATTTGCAAGCGTGGGCTACTAGCGATTTAGAACAATTCATACGAAAGTATGCACAGCTAACAATGACTAGGCTACCTATCATTAGCGTAGCCATAACTTGGGAGGGCATCAAAAATGACAAATAGTCCAGCAAATGCAGTAGCAGTTGAACTTGTTAAGCCAAAAGATTTCCTAGTCCAATTCTTGAAAGACACGAAAGAGTGGGACAAAATCTGCATAACAAAAGTTTATTATTTCAAAGCCGCAAGGGCTGAGGATATTACTAAGCTAATAAACAATATGCGGGTAATGATTAGTCGAGTACGCAGTAACTATAAAGCCAATGGCAAAGCCGTACCGCCGTTTAGATTTACTAGCCTAGTAGAAAAATTAGCGGACTTAGATTCTATCTATAAAGTAACACTAGGTAAATCCAACTCCGCAACAAGCCAAAATAAAATGCTAATAGAGGAGTTATTATAATGACAATTAAACCTTTTGTTTTTAAACCGCTAGCAACCACTAGCGAAATAAAACCGATTGAGCCTATTGAATCTAACGAGGACGGCAACAAAGAAGCTAGCTCAGCAGAAGCTATTAAGCCAATCGATTCTGGTAGTAGTATAACTGGGCTAGACCTGTTGGACTCGGTTCCTACACCGATGACCTATAAGGAACAACTAGCGGAAATACCATCGCTAGATGATTTGGCTAATGAGTTTAATAACCCAGAACAGCCAGATGCTTTTGATGATGCTGCGCTAGCCGCTGTCCACAAGGCGTGCTTGCAGATTGAATCGGCTATTGATAACGCCGAGGAAGTCCGTACTCAGCTAACATTTATTATGACGGAACTTAAGAAATATCCAGAAACCGCCGCAAAGATTTACGATTGCGATATGGCTACTATGGTAAGGGCACTCCGCCAGAACTATAACGTAGTAGCATTTGCTAAGCAAGCTAACAAAAAAGCCAAAGCGGAAAAGGCTACTAAGGTAGCGGAAACGTTGAGCAGTTTAGAAGCTTCTGGGCTATTTGATGGTTTGGATTTTTAACCTAGGAGGTTACAATGGATAAACGAGATAAAGCTATAATAAAACTATTGGGTGCAATAGCTACTCAGCTAGCTGTAATAGCAACTAACATTATAGTTAATAACGCAGATAAGATAGGTTATGGTGCTAGAAGAACTAATATGTTTAAGGACGCTTACAGAATATTGCAAACCAATGTAGATGCAATAGATAAAGTAGTAGAGGAGGCAACTAATGACTGATAGCTTAGATTTAGAAATGGAATCTCGCGAGGGCTTTGTGGAAAGCGGTAAGCTAGTAGATGACATCTTGGCTAACAGCCAGTTTGACAAATCATTTATACTAGACTACCCGTTCACGTACTTCGTAGATGAAATTCGCTTGTCGCATTCGACGTTACAAACGCTAGAAAGCTGCCCTCGTAAGTTTGAGTTTAGCAAACTGTTTCAGAACCCGAAGCACGAAGATAGCCTAGCAACTGGATTCGGCACCGCTTTGCATCGAGGCTTCCAAGATTGGCTAATCAACCACGATTACAATCACGCGGTTTACCAAATGATGTTGGCGTATCCGTGGGAGCTAGGCGAATCCCCGATGAAAGACCGTAGCGCAGAAGGGGCGCTAGCCTTGCTCGATGAGATGATTAAACAATTTCCGGAAGAACGCTACGAGCTAGCTTATATAGAAGATGCAGACGGCAACAAGCTGCCTTGTGTTGAGGTACCTTTTAAGCTAGTGTTTGATGAGATACCGACTTTGTCAATGACTAGCCGAACCGCAGAGGGCTCCGCTTGCAAGTTCATTCCGCTATTCTATGTAGGCTATATGGACTTAGTCCTTTACGATAAAGTTGAAAACAAGTTTATCGTCATAGATATTAAGACGACTAGCGACCGGCTAGAGGACTTGAGTCCTAAGTATAAGTTCAGCGACCAGACAGTTCCGTATGGGCTAGTCTTGAACAAACTTATGGGATTGTCGATTGATGAACTAGAAGTCGGGTACTATACTGCTAGACCTAGCCTAATGGACCCAAAAGTGGAACTCTATAGATTTTATAAATCGGGCGATGACCTAGCGGATTGGGCGAAAGGAATGACTAGCTCATTAAACAACCTAGCCTATTGGTTTAAAAACTGCTACTTCCCTAGAACACGCAACGGTTGTAGCTTCTTTGGGCGAACCTGTCCTTATTATAATTATTGCCAAGACAGAAACATTAAGCGCACTCAGATTCAGCTAGCTTATGATGGCGAGATGAGTCCTGCGCTACCATTTGAAACTTGGTGTGAAGTTCATATTTCATTAAAGGAGATTATCAATGGAAGTAATTGCTAAACTAACAATCAAACCTATAAGGTTTAAAAGACCAGCGGTAGTCAATACCGATTTGTTTGAAACTAGCTTAAAGCCTAAGTTCTTTAATACCAATAATACGCTAGCAATGTTTCCGCATCGTAAGCGTTGCCGTTTGGAACAAGCTATGCTAATATATGGTAGCCATATTATGTACCTTAGCGCAGTATTGGAAAAACCTTTAACTGCGTTTATGGCTAATAGGTCTTGGGCTAGCTATTGGTTTCCTCAAATCTGGGAGAGCGCATTGAAAAAGGCTGGGCTAAACAGCAAAAGCTTTGTTGATGCTGGGCTACTTAAAGCAAAAATGGAAGACTTGTCGGTTAGCGTAGACGCTGACTTGTTTGCCATTTTTGGTGAGCTATACGACAATAGAATATTTAATCAAATTAAGAAAGGAAAAAGAAATGAACGTTAAAGATAAGCTACAAAGTGGCGTGCCTTTGAAGGCGTTAGTCTATGGCTATGGCAAGACTAGGAAAACTTCGTGGGCTGGTAGCGTAGCTAAGACGCATATGAATGGGATTTATTGCGATTGCGATAATTCGATTCCGGTGCTGGGTTCTGTGTTGACACCAGAAGAACAAGCTAGGCTAACATACATTGACATATCAGATGAGGTAGCCAGTGCAAAAGCAGGTTGGTTTATTGCTGCGCTAGCAAAAGGCAAACCGTTTATCTGGGACGAGGTCGACCGCAAGGTTGTTAAGTCTAGACCAGCCAACCACGATTGCCTAATCATCAATCCTAACCTATTCACGTCAAGCGATTTGTTAATAATAGATAGCTATACTCAAGTAGTCAATAGCTTATTTATACAATATGCTCAAGAGAATAGTATTGACTTGTCTGAGGCTAATAAGCTAGAATGGGACGACTATCGTTGGGCAGGTCAGTTAGCCACGTTTTTATTAACTAGCCTAATGGCATTGAAATGCTCTGTTGTTTTAATCTCTCACGTTAAGACCTACGAGAAAAAGCGCAAAGACCGATTTGGCAAAGAGGAATTGCTAGGCTACCGCACACAGCCTATCAGTGTTTCTAACGCACACGCTGAGACAATCAGTAAATACTTCGGCGAGGTCTATTACTTCTTCAAGCAAGGCACTGGTACTAAGATTTCGACTAAGACTTCTGATAGCTTAGACTGCGGAAGTCGGTTCCTCGAACCAAAGGACTGGAACTACGATGAGCTTAGCTTAGAAATGATTGCCAACAAGTATAATATTAACAAGCCTAGTGAACTAAAGGCATTGGCGGCGGCTCCTGCTAGCTTAACAGATGAGGAGTTCAATAACCTAAAGGCGAAAGTATTTAACACGGCTAATACCACAGCTACCTCCTCGGCTAGTCAGCCAACTGCACAAGCAGGTTCTCCGGTTATTAAGCCAGCAATGAGCCTCTTTAAGAAAGGGTAGGCTAATGACTGAAAAGACGGAACCTCAAAAGCAAACTGGTTTATACCAATCTTTAGATGGTAAGCTAGTTGCAAACCTAGTGGCTGTGCATACGTATCCATCAGATTATAAACCGTTTCAACGTCAGATAGCCCAATTAAAGAATGTAGTAAATATAGTTGGTAAGCTATACGCTGATAGGGTTATAATGCTGAGTGGCTATTTGGGACCGAACATACCTAATGAAACGTTTTTCAAAGCTTCTAGCTTAAATGAAATAGTTAATAACGTTTTTGAAATAGCTAGCAAATCAGAATCGTTTCCGCTAAGTGTTAATTTATTTAGTTTCCCTAACAACAGCTTAGCTAAAGTGACAGTTGTTACGCTAGTGATAGCTAAAAAGTCTTAGCTAGTAAAATTATCTTGACAATTATTATATTATTAAATAACTTTTTAATTGTCAATTATGACAAATGTTTAATGTAATTGTTTTTATAAAGGAATAATAAAATGACTAATGAAAATATTGAGATTGTTGAAGATGACGCTATTAACTTTGGCGACAAATCAATGGGACTAGCCGATTTCTGCAACGTAGATGTTTCGGAAATTGAAGCTAACGAAGGATATGATATTCTTCCGGCTGGCGCATATGTTATGCACACAGATTCTATCAAGGTTAATACGGTAACTCGCCGTAACCGCGATACCAACGAGGAGTTTAAAGTTCCTAACGTATCTATGATGTTCGTGATTGATGAAGTTGTAGCTACCGTAAATTACGATGGTGATGAAGGTAAGCTAATTGGTCGCAAGCATAGCGAATTTGTAGCCTTGCCGACTTTCGATGCTGAACAGTTTACTAAAGCTGTTGGACGCCTGAAAGCTATGGCTAGCCGAATTGCTGGTCGTGACAAAGATTACAAATACGCTAGCATCCCTGCTATCTTAGAAGATATTGCTGGCAAAACGTTTAATGTTAAAATTAAACACGGTAGCTATACCAACAAAGATGGCGAAAAAGTAAAGACTGAGGACTTTGACCTCAAGTCTATTAAGCCGGCTGAATAAGCTAGCTGAGCAATCGTAAGATTGATTCTTGTTTTTCATATGTATTTCCTTAGGTAGCCGAGTGAAAGGGTGGTATGTCCACAGGTAGTTCGGCTACCATTTATGATAGTTGATGACTTTGGTGGATTTGTCGCCAACTATCACCTCGATATATGACTGGCTAGGTTACGTTAAACTATTTGCCGATAGGTAGCCTAGCCACTGCTTAATGGTCAGCTGGCGGAATTGGCAGACGCGCTAGATTTAGGTTCTAGTGAGCAAAGCTCTTGAGGGTTCAAGTCCCTCGCCGACCACCACTGTCTTACGGAAGTCATTATGCGAATAGTATTGACTTTTCTCCTAAAAAGGTTGGCTGTGGCACCGTGGCTAGCCGAGTTGCAAACCTCTCGGAATTAAACTAACGGTGCATTTATTTTATAATCTTAATTATTATAAGCGGTTCTTTAATGAGTAGCGGAATGGTTCCATTAGCTTAATAGTTCCACTAGCAAAGTTTGTATTTTTCCTTGTATTTTGTTGACATAACCTAATGCTAGCTAATTGAGGTTCGATTCCTCAGCTACTCCGATTTAATTTTAATTTTGGGAGTTTATAAATGACAGTAGTTACTAATGCTAGAGTAGTAATGTTAGTAGATAACAGCTACTCGCTTCGTATGGTAAGCGCTTTTGAACGGATAGCGGAATCGTTGCCGCTAGCTTATAAAATCGTTAGCTTTAATGTAGATAAAATCGGTAGCCTAGCTACCAACAAAATCGGCAAATCAGGGAATACCCTAAAGACTTTAGTAGCCGATGAAACAAAGCGCCAGAAATTTAATCAGCTACTGGATAAACTTTCGCAAACTTATTCCACTAAGATTTTTATTGTTGCTTGTGAATCCGCTAATTTAATGGTTAGCGGATATTCGTCGTTAGACAAGACACGTGGAAGTCGTTATGATTATAACGGCTATAAGTTTTTCATCATTGATAAGTTGGATAAACCTTATATAATAAATTATGGCAAGTGGGTAGCCCAGCAGGATTTACTAAAGGTAAATAGGCTAGTCATTGGCAAGCCTAGAGCCTTTCCTAAGTTTAACTATGAAGTAGCTAGGACAGTAGCCGATTGCCAAAGATTCGCAAATGAAATGGCTAACGCAGTATTTATTGCTTGCGATATTGAAACTAGCGGAAGTCCTACAATGATAAGCTGTATAGGTTATACCGCATCTTGGCTTGATGGTCGTTGGAAAAGCTATGTGATTCCTTTTATTAACACGACTAAGAAAGGTAATTGCCATTGGGCTAGCTTAGAAGAAGAGGCAGAAGTTTGGGAATGGACTAAATCAATCAATGCTAATCACGTTAATAGATTCATCTTCCACAACGGACAATATGATGGTAGTTACCTAGTCCGCTACCAAATCCCTTGCACTAATTACCTTTGGGATACTATGCATATGTGGCATAGCTTATATTGTGAGCTACCAAAATCGTTGAAGTTTGTAACAAGTTTCGCTAATGACTATTATCGTTATTGGAAAGACGAAATTGGAGGAGGCGAAGACGATGAGAAAGGTGCTAAAGACAAGAGCCGAATCCCACTTACTAGCCAAGGAATTGAGCGTTACTGGCGATACAATGCGCTAGATACCTACAATACTATGTGTTGCTTTTTCTACCAACTAGTCCTGTTCCATCAGCTAGACTACGCAGTTAAAAACTATTCAACCGAATTTGGTTTACAGATGTTTTATTTGGGTGTAGGCTATCGAGGATTTAAGACGTTGAGGTCTAGGCTAGACCAAATCGTGAAGTCCAAATTCGACGAGGAATTAACCGAATTGAACCGGCTCCGCTACTGGATAGGACAGCCCGATTTTAATCCTAATAGCTCACAACATAAAGCCGATTTGTTTTATTCTATACTAGGAGCCGAGCCTGTCAAGATTCATGGTAAGCTAACAAAGTCAACAGACAAAGTTGCGCTAGGACAAATTCAATATCAGCACCCGTTGATAAAACGATTCGTAGACCAGTTGCATAAGATTACAGTGCCTAATAAGTTTATTACCGATTTTAGTGACTGTAAGCTAGACAACGGACGTATGCTTTATAGCTTAAACGCTGCTGGTACCAACACAAGTAGGGCTAGCAGTAGTTATTCGCCTTTCTGGATTGGGCGCAATATGCAGAACATTAACCCAGTAGTCAGAGAATCTATGGTAGCCGACGAAGGCTATATCCTGTTCGATGTAGACTATTCACAAAGCGATAACTATTTTGTAGCTTACGAATCCGAGGACCCGAAATGTATTGAGGTAGTCTTGGACCCTCGTGATACGCACTGTATTCATACGGCTTTCTTCTTTAAGAAAAGTTATGAGGAAGTCTACAACGACCCGAATAAGAAATCACACTCTAGCTTACGTAGCGTAACAAAGAAAATCGTACACGGCTGTAACTACTCTATGCAAGGCAGAACTATGTTCTTAAACATTTGTGCAGAGATAGGCAAGGAAGCTCTGTATAACGCTGCTGAAGCGTTAGGCTACAAAGAGCCTTGGTCATTGCCAGATAATAGACTAGTAGAATTATGCGATAAGCTAAGGGCTAGCTATTTTGAACTTTATCCTCATTTGAAAGATTGGGATAAACGGCTAGTTCAAGAATGTGTGTATAACAAGGGTTTGCTTAGTACCGCTTTCGGATTTACTCGCCGATTCTTCGGTAACTACGTAAGCGACTTAGCTATTCAAAGAACAATGTCGTCCTTAAAGGGACAAGGTGGCACTGGTGGAAACATTAACCGTGCAATGTATCAATATTACTATGGTAGAGGAGATGGCAAGCCTAGCTTATATAGCCAAGGTTTGCGAATCCAACTACAAGTTCACGACTCTTTAGTCGGCGAAGTTCCAGTGGGCAAGATGGAATTGCTAGATGAGCTTATTTCCATAATGGAACAGCCGGTTACTATTAAGGGTCGGGAAATGCACGTGCCAGTCGAATGCGACGTCGGCTTTACTTGGTCTAAAGCAATGCTAGGCTACAAGAAAGGCGACGGCAGTAAGCATTTAGCTGAGCTCGTGCAATATGAGAACGATAAGTTTAGAAAGAAATACGGAGAACCGCCGTTAGTAATCTAGCTTATTGTTTTCACTAGCCGAGGAGCATTATGCTCTTCTTGTGATAACAACTAACAGAAGGAAAAACTAATGCCTGTAGTTATAAAAGAAGGACCGTTCGGCGATTATGTCGCTGGCGAAACGGCTAACAACATTGATAAGCTAATCGAGATGTTAACTCCCAGCTCGGAAGCTAGCAAGAAGTTGATGCCGGAGCCGGATTTTAGCTTGCCCGATGACGAGGTATGTCGTTTGATTAGGGAAGAGCTAAAAGCCATTAAAGCAAATATTTAGTATTAGCTTAGTGGTTTTATTCGGCTAATGTGCGAGAGCGGTAACGTGAGTGGTAGTTAAGCTTGCGTTGCCGCTTAAGCCGTTGTAGAGGAATAAGTAATGAAATTACACAATGAAACAATTAAAAAATATCTTAGGCTAGTAGCCAAAACTGAGCCTCCTATATTGCACCACATTTGGTCATTGGTATCTATGATGAGTGCTAACCTAGGACGTCGTTGTTGGTTTGAGTTTGGTCCAATGCCGATATTGCCTAATCAATATATTTTGCTAGTAGGTGACCCGGGAGTTCGTAAGAGCACGGCTATGGGGCTAGCGAAGAAGCTGATTAAAGGTAATGGAAGTATTAGGCTAGCACCTGACGACACGGGCGGACAACGGCAAGGTTTAATAACAGCTATGCTAGACCAGACTGAAGATGTTGCATCTATGCTAGAGGGGCTTGAGGGCGTCGACGAGGACATTAGCCCAGTAAATGTAGACCCCGAAGATAGACATACTATGTATTGCTTTGCGAGTGAGTTCGCTAGCTTTATCGGACAAGGCTCTTATGAAATGGTAACGTTCTTGACTAAGATGTGGGACGGCGAGGATCATAATTATACGCTAAAGAATAGCAAAGCCGTTTTGGAAAAGCCTCTGCTAAATCTTTTAGGCGGAACTACGCCTACTGCGCTAGCAACCAGCTTACCTATGGAAGTGGTAGGGCAAGGATTTCTTAGTCGAGTAATCTTGGTTTACGCAGAATCGTCATTGAAGATAGCCAGACCGGAACCGCTAGCGGAACAGCCATTAGCAGAACTCCGCGAGATTTTCAATTATGTTGCAAATAACTTTAGCGGACCTTTCAAGGAAACTAAATCGGCTAGTAGCCTACTCGACAGCCTTTATCTTAAAGAGCATAAAATAGAAGATACAAGATTTGTGTATTACCAAACTAGAAGACACACGCATTTAATTAAGCTAGTGATGGCAATGGCGGCACTTCGAGGTAGCCAAGAAATAATCAACGAGGACGTGGAGGACGCAGAGGAATTGCTTAGCCTAACAGAATCAGCGATGCCAAACGCATTAGGCGAGTTCGGATTAAGCCCTCTTGGACTAGCAAGGCAAAAACTGCTAGACTTTATCAATCAATCGCCAGACCCGTTCACGGCTAATAACCTTTGGTCGTTAATGCAACGTGATATGAAAATGGTAGACTTTACACAAACACTAAAAGATTTCGTAACCGAGGGAAAAGTTTCCGCTTGGGAAGACGGCGATGTAATTCGCTACGCTAGGAATATGAAAAAGCGTGAAAAACAAAACAGCTTGGAGGATTTATTATAATGTTGAATAATGATAATAATTGCTATTGCGATTTTTGTAAGCATAGGCTAATAAATAAGCCACATCATAATCATCTAGTCATACTGCCTGACCAGTATGGCGATAACTATTTCTGCTTTTGCAGTATGGAATGTGCATTAGCCTACTGGCAAAAAATGGGTTCTTTAGAATTAGACGGATTTCATAGCCTAGCTATGACAAACGAATTAGAACGGCAAATAAAATTGACGCCGTTTTGGAGTATTAGCCGAGTAAACCCTTATCAGCTAACTTTATTAGCCCAGAAGGAGGTGGAAAAGCATAATGAAAAAGCCGAATATAGTTGAACAACGGCACGATTTTGAAGATTACCCAGCTAGTGAACAGGAAAGGGATTACCAAAGATGGCTAGCAACTCAGAAAAAGGACGTGTATGTTCTGCGAGTTAGTGGTATATGGAACTGTTTTATAGCCGATGGTAGGAACCCAGTTTCTATTAGCGGGGAATATGGACAGGACTTAACTGATTTTATTGGCGAAATGAAACCAAAGGTCAAGCGACTGTTTAAGCTAGACCCTAAATTTCACTGCATAAGAAATCAGGGAATAGAGGAATACTTGCGAGAGCGAGTAGAAATTAACAAACTATTGGATAACAGGAGTAACAAAAATGGAAGATAATGATAATAGCGTCGCTAACGATGAGCGCCAACTTGATTTCCTAGGCTACTGGGACGGTAGCAAAGTCGTCGATAGCGAAGGAAATGAAGTTAAGCTAGAAGATAGCGAACGGCAACCTTGTGAGATTTGGACTAGGGTTATGGGCTACCACCGCCCTGTATCAGAATTCAACAAGGGCAAAAAAGAAGAGTTCTATGAACGCAAATGTTTTACAGAAGCTAAAGCAAAGGAGGGATTAAATGAATGAAGAGCTAATGACTAGAAAACAGATTCTTGAAAAGGCTATTAACTGCACAACTGGTCAACGACAAGAAGACTATGGCACACCGGAAGATAACTTTTCTAGAATAGCTAGGCTATGGTCGGCTTACCAAGGCGATAAGTGCTACACTGCGGCTGATGTTGCAGTAATGCTAGCTTTGCTTAAAATTGCACGAATCAAAAATTCGCCAATTCATATGGATAACTGGGTTGACTTAGCGGGCTATGCTGCTTGTGGTGGTGAGATAGTTGAAAAGTCGCAAAGAGTTGCTTATAGTTTAGATTGTGCTTTAAAGGAGTAGCGGAATGATAACTAGTGACGTTTTTAAATTTACTAAGCTAGCAGAAGGTCTTAGCCTAAAGCCTTACAGATGCCCAGCTGGTAAGCTAACCATAGGCTACGGGCATAACTTGGAAGCCAACGGCATCAGTGAGGAAATCGCGAATCAGCTACTGCACGAAGATTTAGATAAATCAGAAAGCTATGTGCTAAAAACGCTAGGTCATTTGAAAGAGCCATTTTATAGCATAGCTGTTGATATGGTATTTAATCTAGGTCCTAAGGGCTTCAGCTCAATGAAACGGCTAAACAAGGCATTAGCCGACCACAATAAAGATGAGGTTCTTACTGAGCTAGTGGATTCAAAGTGGTTCCTCCAAGTTGGTTACCGCAGTAAAGCTATTTGGCTAGCAGTTTGTTGGGGTATGACTCTTGGCGAATTGGTATCCGCTTATGGCGATTTGAAAACGCTAGCTACCAAATACTTTCCATCGGCTTATTGTCAATGGTACGCTCAGATGGGTGGGCAAACTACAAGAGCTAGGCTAAAGGCAATGCACGAAACGTGCTCAGCGGCTATCATAAATAGCAGTAAATAACTTAATTGTTCTAACAATAAACCCCGCAAGGCGTTATGCCCTACGGGGTATTTTTGTATCTAGCTATTCAATAATTTGGCTATCAATGCTATTAGTTCTAAGTTTGAAATATTCTATTAGCTTAGTACTATTTTCAAGCTTTTGCTGATTAGCCTGCTTTGCAGCATTTATGCTAGTATTAATATTACTTAGTATCTCGTTTTCGTTTCTAGTCAAACAAGCATCAGCTATAAGCTTTTTTAGGTAGCCAGTTGATAGCGTATTAGTTCCGTTAAGCTGCTGAATTTGCATAAGTCCTTTGACTACCGCATCATATTCACCTCCTCTAATAGCAGCTAGCATAGTCTTACGAATTCCAGCTACTTTATTAGTCCTATATGCTTGTTCCACTTCACTACGATAGTGTGCGGTTCTAGCTCTACTTTCATCAAGCGTTCTGAAATTCATTAAGCTAGTTGCCCACCAAAGGGCATTACCTGTTTGTCTAGAATCTATAATTTTCTTACCGTATTTATCGGTCTTATAGCCTAGCAAAGCATTTAACACACCTCTTACTGGAGTAACCGGAAACGACCTAGCCCAGATTTCTTTTAGCCTAGTAGCACTAGATTCGTCAGAACCGGCTATCGCATCAATAGTTTCGCTAATTCCATTGATTAGATTACCTACAGTAGAGAAAACCACAGGAGTTCGCGTGCCCGGAACGGCTAGCTCATTAAAATCGCCCTTAGATGAAAAGTCTATACCAGTCTTAGCACTAGGTATACCATACATTAGACTACGCATAGTATCATCAGAATAGCCTTTTTTGCGACCAGCCGTATAGAAGTCATCATTACTTCCTAGCGGAAAGAAATAATTTTCCATTAGCTTAAATCCCGGAACTGATTGAGCACCAAACATAAACGTTTGAGTAACTAAACCAGCTAGGTTAGCAACCTTGTCTTTGGCAATAAAGTTTCTAACAACTTGCTGTGCTAGGTTATATGTATAAGTATACATAAGACCTCCTAGGCTACCAGTAGCTTGTTGCCATAGTTGAGGTTTGTTATTAGCAGCATAACTACCAATGTTTCTCTCAGAAAAAGTTTTAGCCATAGTCATAGCGCTTTCGTGAGGTAAGCCCATTTTCTGTCCTAGCCTATATCCTTGCATAAAGGTAATAGATTTTGAAACTTCCTCGGATTTATCTGCTAGTCCAGTAGCCAAATTGAGGAACTTTCTGCCTGACTTAGTAGCCAAATGGTCGCCAGTATTAAGGAATGCTTTACCTAAAATAGACGCCGGAGTGCTAAGCCAGCCACGTTCTCTAGCCTCATCAAGTACTTTGCTAGTTAGCCTTTTATCGTTTTGGAACGTATTAAGCGTATCTAAGAAAGCACCATTAGGGTCAACGTGAAGATTGCCATCTCTATCTAGCTTACCCCAAGCACCAATTCTTGCTTGGAATTCCGCTTCCGATTCTCCTAGCTGACGTTTGAAACTAGCCTTTACAAAAGGAATTGTCATAGGCAATGAAATAATATTCATAAGCATATAAGAGAAATTGCCAAATCTAAGCAACGAAGTAGTAGCTAGTCTATTTAACGTAGCGGCTATCTCTTTACTTAGCATAGGCTTTTTGATATTTAATTCTCTAGCCAGATGCTCATTTATTAGCCCAGCAATATCATCGGTGGTTCCATACATAGCTTGCATTTCTTTATAATTATTAAAGAATTTAGTCGTATCACGAATACGTCCTGCTTTAGCATCGGCGAATGCTTGAGCTCTGCTTATTTCACTTAGGTTATAATAACGCTTAACGCCTATACCAAAAGTATCTAAAAGAGAGTCAATAGCTTTAGGAACTATATGAGCACTTGCATCTATAGCACTATCTATACCATCGTAGACCGATTTAATAGCTGAGGATAAGTTTTTATTATCCTTAAATTTGCCAGCATTCATTCCTAGCGGAGAAGCCCTGCCCTCTAATGCAGTGATGTAATCTAGCATAGAGTTATATCCATCAGAACCTACTTCCATTCTAGCAATAGTCGTTTTTGCTTTACTTAGTTGATTCCTAAATATAGCACTTCTAGTTCTAGTAGCTATTTGTTGTAGGTTTCTGTTAAGACCATTTAGCAGTTCTTTATAAGCAGCCTCGCCAGTTATGTAATAGCTAGTACCAGTTTTACGAACACCGTCTGTTGGCTTAATTCTTAAGAACTGGGCTATTTCATCGTTGTAGTCTACATATTGTATATAGTTTTTAGTGATGTCTTCACTAGCAATCTTATGATTTATATGCAATTCTTGAGCAGTTTTAACCGAATAGCCTTTTTCATCCAGCTTGCCTAATGTCATTTGTAGCTTAGCCAAATCATTAGCCTCTTTTTCGGTATTGCCCACAATGTAGATTCGCGAATCAAATCCACCAGTATCATTAGTCTTGCCTATTACACGAATGTATTCACTACCGGTTAATGACTTAGGAGGCATATGTCCACGTTTGAATACTACACCCTCGTAGCCTAATGCATTATTAAGTTGGTTATCGGATTCGTTAACTTTAACGTTAAATTCATCTACTAGCTCAATAAGTCTTTTAGCCTTGTCGCCTATTATAAGCGGCTTACCACTATTGATATCAGGCATATAGCCTCGCATAGTTGTTTGCATCTGGTCTACTCCGCCAACTTCGGTATGCCACTCGGCTACACGTAGGTTGTTTTTCCCCTCTAGCTTAATAGCCCATCTGCCATCACCAGTAGGTGCGAACATTCCAGCAGTTGTACCATCGTCTAATGCGCTAAAGCCGTTTCTTGATTGTTGCATAAACTGTGCAAACTCATCAGTAGCCTTAGGGTCTTTTAGCATACCACTGTCACGAATATAGTCAACTATTGGGCTAATCTGTTTATTAAGCTCTACTCTAATAGAAGGTCCGACAGAGTTTTCTAGAGAAGTAGCCGCCAAGTTGGTTATATTGGTTTCTTGACGAATGTCTTTGTTTAGCAATAGCTTACCAGAGCTGCCCAGTAAATCGGTTCCTAGCCCAATGGAATTAGGACCGCTACTCAGGTAGTTGTTTTTGTACTGAGGTGAGCTAACAACTAAGTTAGTAATTTTAGTTACTAGACTATCAGGGTTGCTAGTCAAGCCTTGCATAACCATTTCATTTTCAAACGCAATATTTAGCATAGCTTCGCTGTTGTACTTATCAGTAATCATACCAGTATCATTACGCTTAGCTAGCAAATAATTAGGATTTTTCCTAAAGTATTGTCTTTCTTCGGAAAGCAAATTATTTACTTCAGCTAATGACTTATTAGGATTTATCAAGTCTTTGACTACGTTGTTTCTAGTATACAGTCCTGAGCTTTCATTCATAGAAGTGTAGCCGGTTAATTCCTCTAGCAGAGCATCTTCAGTAAACTGACCAGAGTTTTTAACAGCCATAGTCTTAGCATCTAGCTGTCTATTTATAAAGAACTCTCTAGTAGCTTCTAAACGTCTTGCTTTAAGAACTTGTATTAAATCAGGCTGGTCTGTGCTAAACAATAGCTTAGCATTATTAACAGACCTGCTAAAGTTTTGCAAGTTGTAAGCTTCTAAGAAAGAATCCGCACCAGACCTACTAGCTAAGTCTTCTAAATAGGCTAGCTGGTAATGAGGTGCATTATCTAAGTCAAGATAAAATTTGCCGTTTTTATTAGCGTTAGCTACAAATTGAAAAACAAGATTTCCGTTGGCATCTTTAGTTCTGCCTAAACTAGATTGTAGCATTTTTTCTTGCAGTTTCCAGATATACTGATTAGCCGAAGTATCACTGTAGCTTACCAAATGCTGGTTGCCGTTTTCCCGTTTTAGTGTAGCTAGCCCAGTCTCGTCAACAAATATATCATATTTATCGCCTTTCATAAAAACATCATCACTAACCTTGCCAGTAATTATGTTAATTTTCTGGCTCTTATCTGTTCCAACTCGGTTAACAGTAGCTAGCTTAATTGTTTTAGCAAACTCTGGGCTATCAACTTCACGAATGTGTACTTCATTAGCTGCACGAATGTTGCCATCAGCATCTATTAAATCATATAGATAATCACTATTATCATAATTATTCTCTAATAGATAATTAGCCCTTTTAGCAGGGTCCGAAATTTTGGCTGCTTCAGCTTCTACCTTAGCCCTCTTTTTAGATTGAGCAGCTAATATATCATCTAACTCGCTTTGCTTTAGCGGAGTCTTATCAATTTCAACAACGCCTTGTAGCACATTAGGGTGATTATACTGAGCCTTTTCGATAGAGTCCTTGGCTAGCTGCGTAGATTCGGTATCCTTTTTGAGGTTCTTAGATAACAAATCATTATAGATATCCCTTTTCTTTCCTCTAACATCATTGATAAGGTTATCATAATGCTGAGTAATAGCCGGTTTGTTAGCGGTTTTTGCCTCAGCTAGCGCAGCATTTTTAATGTCGTTTAACATCATTTCATTATAGCCATTGACAGTTGCGTGTTCACTAGCGTTACTGCCTTTATAGCCAAACTGTGTTAGCATATCCGTATTTTGCTGGTTAATAGCTTCAATAGCGTGCTCACCTACATCGTGCTGTATAGCGCTGATAGCTAGCTTATCATTAAGTTCTTTATCAGCAGCTAGAGCAGCTCTATTATAGATGCGGCTTAAGCCATACATTCCGCTACCAATAGTAGTTCCTAGCCCAATTGCCATAGGTAAGGCACCCATCATTAGCACTTTGGACATAAAACTGGCTTCCTCAGGGAACAGCACATCGTGTTTGTAGCCAGAAGCATACAATGCAGCCTGTTCGTAGCCTACTAGCTTAGCAATGTTAGGTGCTACTTTTTTAGCCATATTAGCAGTCGCTTCGTTAAATGGAGTTTTAGCTGTGATGGGAACTCCTGCTTTAACTAGCTTATCAGATTCGTGTTTAAGCACAGCGCTAGACTTTTCTAAAACGTTATTGTTAACAAAAAATTTATCTATCATTTTATTGCTAACACCTGCGTTTCTAAGCCAATTGGCAATCGGTCCGGTTTTACTAACAGCAGTTGAAACTAGCTTAGCCCCTTTGCCTAGCACTATAAAATCGCCAGCAAAATCGTAAGCGGTTCTATTACGTTCATAGCTAGTAGTATCGTACGATTTCTCTTCATCACTAGATGAATCCGGTAAGAATACCGTAGGCCATTCAGTAGGCGAGGTAGCATTGCCGATGGTATCAATACCTTGGCTAATACCTCTAGTAAGGTTAGCCACATCAGCTTTATAATCAATAACGGTTCCTTCGTCTAGTCCAAAAATAGTTCCAACCGTATCGCCGCCAAAATCGGCTAAGCTTTCAGCACCTGCTAGCATAGTATCAGCTACTTGAGTTACAACAGGAATACCAATTGATTCTTTGGTTTGTTGGAGACCTAGGTTAGCTCTACGGGTATATTCTTTAGCATCCTCGTCGCCTTCAGGTGTTCCTTTTAGCTTACTAAATATAGCCATAATTCTGTTGTCTAGCCAACCCTCAGATTCAGTAGAAGGCTTTATGCTAGCACCTACAGAAGCTTTGCCTACATTAGCAGCCATTTCGGCTTTTTGTTGTTCCCATTGAGCTTGCTGGTCAGTAGAAAGCAAAGGCTTAGAGGTTTCATTTGTTGCCGTTTGTTCATTGCTAGCGGAATCGTCGTCTAAGTTAGTAAAAACTTTTCCGCTACTTTCGACCATTTGAGGTTCTTCTATTCCTAAATCAAAATCCATATTATTTTCCTTTCCTTGATTGGTTAACAACCTGATTAGCTATTGCTTGGTTTAATTTGGTTTCAGCTTGTTTAATCCTAGCGTATTCATTTATTTCAGCTAATGATTTTTCAATATTAGCATGAAGCTTTTTATTGCTTTCATCAGCAGAATCGCTAGCGGTTGTAATAATAGCATCTGCTTTGTCATAAAATCCAGCCGATACCATAAAGGTGGCAGCTATGTTATCAAATGATGCAGTTTTAGTTAAGTAGTCCTTTTTCCATTGCTGGGCTACTGAAGGGCCATAGCCAGCATAGAATAGCTTAGCTATGTTATCAGTGCTTACACCATTATCGACTAAGAACTTCCCTAAGCTAGCATTATCACGAAAGTCTCCGGGTCTTGTTCTAAGGCCTAACTGATTGCCAGCTTGCTTAGCGATTGCATCTCTGCAATATTGTTCCCAGCTACTCTTAAGATAAGTATCATAAACTTCGCCTATAGAACGTCTAACCTTATTGCCGTTAGCTAAAGTAGTCGTAACAACAGGTGCATAGTCGTTGTTGCCATTTATATACTGGCTTAGTAAATAATTAGAATTAAGCAATTTATTGATAAAGCTGTTTTTAGGCATACTACCAGTTGCTACCTTACCACTATTTACATTGTTCAAAACACTAGTTAATAGAACATTAAAAGCATCTGCACTATTTATGTTATCTAACGATATGTCTTTTTGTGGATTTTGTTCTTTAGCCCACTCGATAAATTTTTCTCTTTCAGAATAATCCATATCATTAAATACATCAAATGCAAACTGGGCTAGGCTATTGCTACCTAAGCCAGGATTTACCACAAAATTATTAACTAGCATACCTTCAATACTATTGGTAGTAACTGATTTGTTATTATTACCAAAAGTAAAAGTGGCAGCTTGGCTTTCTGCTGCTCTAGGCAATACGCCGTTGTTAGCTAAACGTAATGAAGTAATAGCTTTACCTTCTGGGCTATCAACATCATTGACGGCTTTCCATCTTTTATTAACAGCCTCAACCATCTCATTTAGTTTAACAACCTTACCATTATAAGCAGCCATTTGGTCTAAGTTATATTCAGCTAATTCTTCAACCGAAGGCTTGCTGACTTCATCTAAAGTCTGGCGTATCATACCAACTAGGTTAGTCAATTTATCAGAACTAAACTTATCACCAGAAACGTTCTGCATTACAGGTAGATTATCTAGTAAATCCTGAGCATCTAGTGATGCATTTGTACTATTTTTAACCACGTCCATAAATTGTATAGGAGTTAGTCCAGCAGCAGTTTTAAACGCAGTGCTTCTTCCACTACCTTCTGAACTAGTAGGACTACCAGCTCCTCTAGCAGTTCTAGATTGCTCTACTTTTAGCTTAGTCAAATTTTCAATAACTTTGCCAGCATAACCTAAGCGTGCTTGCAAAACGTCAGACCTCATTTTTTCTTTGTCAAAATCTAGCTGTTGTACATCAAATGCAAGCTTATCATTTTTATAAAGCATTTCATTCTCGTGCTTAAGCATATTAAAGTCTAGTCTTTGCTCGTCTAACCTTTGCTTAGGAATATCAACCTTATTTAGCTTTTCTTTCTTAAAAGCAGTTTCTTCACGCTTAGCACCAGTTGCTTTATCACGAGAAGCGTTAGTAGCCATAGTAGTTTCTGAATTTAATTCAGCTATAGCTGCATCTACTTCTTTTCGCTCATTAGCTGACATTATTTTATAATATTCTTTTTCACGTTCGTCTGCCTTACCGGCTTCAGTTACTGCTAGGTTAGCAGTACTTACAGCATCATGATGAATACCGGCTAGTATCTCTCTAAACTTGTTTTGCTGTTTTAGCACATCAATGTAGTTTGCTCTAGCTTGATTCTTATTGGTTTGCGCGCGTAGCTTATTCTTTTGCAAAGCGTCCTTTTCAGCGAAATATTGCTTTTCCCAGTCTAGCGACGGTTTAATAACTTCATTAGCCATTGGGTTATAACCAGCAGTGCCGAAAGCTTTTTGCAGGGTTAATTGATCATCTAGCTCATCTTGATTTTGCAGCTTGCGTACATTAGCGGAGGCCTGAGCGGCATTGCCCAATTGTTTAAACGTGTTATAATCATCATTGAATAGCCCAACAATATCACCAATAATTGGTGGTAGAGAAAGACTTTTCATAAACTTACCTTCAGCATCGGCTACCTGATTGAGGTATTCTTTTTGCTGGGTTAGGTTATCAATCTTGCGGTCCGCTTGCTGTTTAGCTAGCTGAGTATCTGCCAATATATTAGCAGCATTAGTCATCTTAGCAGTTTGCGGTGTTTGAAATTGGTCGTAACGATTTCTGACCGATTGCTCAAATACTCCAGAATCTATTGCAGTTGCTAGCGCATCAGCCGAATTAGCCGAAGCAATATCTTGTTGGGCTCCCGCGGCTGCATTAGCTAGCGCACCCTCAAAAGCACGAGAATCTTGAATATTGCTAATAAGTTGTTCACTAGCAGCACCGTAAAGCGGGTCACTTTTATAAGTAGACTGGCTAGCGTAGTCATTGTTTATAAGCGCCTGGACTACAGAAGGCGACACATTTAAATCAGCCATAGACTATCTCCTTTATAGCTATTAAGATTGACTTTGTCCTTGTTTTTGGCTACCGAAGTTAATCCCCCACTCAGACTGGCGTCCTTTTGTTAGGTTAGTACCTGTCATTTGACCACCTTTCAGTAGCTGACCCAAATTCAAAATGCTAGTATTTGATTGGTTATTAGCATCTAGGGCACTCGCGAGGGCATCTAACTGACCTTGCTGATTTTGAGCCTCTAGCTGAGCACGCAAACTAGCTAAGGCAGATTCGCGGTCTAGAATCGCTTCGTTCTGAGCAAGGGCTACTAAGCTATTAGCATCAGAGCCGGCTTGTCGGGCTAGGCTCTGATAATTTTGCCCTGATTCAATTTCGGCTTTTCGCCTAGCTTCCGCTATAATCGGGTCTACGTCTATGTTGTAATCATAAGCCTTTTGCGAAATTGCATCAACTAGCCCAGCAGCATCACCATAGGTTAGCCCAGCTAAGGCATCAAGGAACTTATTTTCAACTGCAGACTGAACCTTATCAGACCACATTTTTTGTGTTTCGCTAGTAGAGGTTCTTCCTTTGCCTTGCTTATAGCCACCACTAACAAGTGAGCTAGCACCTCCGGCAAAACTTCCTAAACTTACCATTGTAAAAATCCTTTCATATAAGTAAAGGAGGTATTAAGTAGCGAATTAAATCCATTAGCTTAATACCTCCAAAATGCTATTTAATAAAGCTTAATGCCCATTCAACAGAATATCCCATATTATTGATTCTAGAGAAAGCTTTTATACCTACGGTTATTTCTCCTCTATCATCTATATAATCAGATATAACAGATATAATACCAACAGGATATGTTGATGCAATATTCCACTCACTAGTTTCTGCTAGCCCAATACACAAACATTTGCCTGTGCCAGAAGTTATAGCATTTTTAAGAAGAGCTTTTTCAGCTGCAGATAAGCTACTAACATTGATAGTAGCTATGCCTACTTGAGAATACTTATAATCGCTATATTGCATATTGCCGGTAGATAATGCCCAACCATCAATTTCATATTCTGCTCTAGCTTTAAGCATAACATTATTGAGTTCACTACCACCTCCACCAGCAGCTAAGCTAATGGATGCGTCAGTGCCTTGATTGGCGGTAAAACTACCAGCTAGGCTATCTCCTTGATAAACGCTAATAACACCATTACCAACATCGGTCTTTTTAGCATAATCGGTTAAGGCACCTTCTAGCAGAGCCGGAAGCTGTTCGGTAACTACCTGCTCTACTATAGGTTGAACGGTTGCACTACTAGCCATTTCAATAGGGGCTTCGCCAGCACCAAAACTAACAGAGACAGCCTTAGTATCTTTGTCTAGTATAATCGATTTATTTTCGCCAGTATAATTGTCGATTATATCTATCCTATCTTTTGTTGCGGTTAAGTCAGCCATAAGCTAATCCTCCTTATTGGTTAATATTATCAAAAACTGACTCGTCAAAGTCGTGGTCTACTATAATCACAGCTTTGAAGTCAATGTCGCTAGCCGGTGCAGAATTGTTCTTGCTGTAAACAGTAAATTGCAGCGTAGCTACATCGCTAGCATCATTATAAACAATGCTGTTAGCTTCTACAAAAGCAATATCACCAGCAACCGACTGAGCAGCAGTTAGGCTAGGAATGATAGAAATCTCTCCGCTAGCAAAGTTTTCACGGAACTTATTGCCGACGGATTGGTTAACCGTAATCTTATACGGATAAGCCGTTGAGGTTTCAGAATCGCTATTGGCTTCCCAACTTACAGCAGGTAGGCTAAGAGACACTCTAGCCAAGCTGTTGCCTAAGCCGCCATCGGCATATAATCTACCGTTTTTAGCATCAATATAGCTATGTGGTGCATAAACTACTTCGCTAGTTTGCGTTTCTGGGTTAAATCTTCTTATTAGCACAGCAGTTTTGTACGGATAATTATAGCCATATTGTGCAAAGTTTTCACTACTAGAGCCAAATATGTACATTTTTCTAGTTGCTAGACTAACAATGTCAAAGTTTTGCGCATTGTTTGGTCCATAAGTAGGCAAAGTTTCCAAAGTAGCTATCGTAACGATTTTAGGAAAACTACCTAGGCCAGGAACATTTTCATTGCCAAAGTATTGGGTTAATGTCTGCCAACCTTGTTGAACGAAGTCAAGCTGCCAATCTTCATCGCTAATAGCCGGCAAATCGCCTAGCTGTACGAAGTAGACTCTTTCAGGAAAATTGTTAGGTTCGCCATTTACATAGGCTTGCGGAGCCTTAAAATAGCTACCTTGCGGATAGGTTTTAGTCCTATCATATTCTGGCGCATTTGCAGCATCTCCGCTAGGAGTATCACCGCCGCCAATTTCGTGATAGCCAGTACCATCACCAAAATCAACTTGTAGCTTTTGATTTTCCACATCAAATTTAATCTCTTTATTCTCGGCATTGTATTCGTCGATACAAAGTAGCCGATTTCCTTCCTCTAGAGTAGGTTTCATTATTACTATTCCTTTCTTATAAGTTAAAACAAATTTGTTCAATTAGCATAATAATTTTATTAGACTACTGATTGTTTATACGGTG
>Ga0247611_10001372_pt1 | contig 43538 bp, 40 predicted proteins | sample 177DNAGHGhighgp2_FD_192422 | JGI IMG/M metagenome (GOLD analysis project Ga0247611, IMG submission 192422) | Sheep rumen microbial communities from Palmerston North, Manawatu-Wanganui, New Zealand - 1770 DNA GHGhigh gp2 | ecosystem: Host-associated > Mammals > Digestive system > Stomach > Rumen... | reverse complement strand
GGGAGCCGTCGGATCGGAGGGTGATCAGGCGGGCGCCCTTCGGGAGGTGATTGTATTCGCCGTTGGAGCCGGAATAGCGGCCGTAGCATAGAAGCATCTGGGGTGAAGATGCCCGATCGGGGTCGGGCATGACAGACTGAGAAGAGTCGGGTATAACGGGGTAGAGGGCGGCGAAGTCGTTGTCGTGGTCGTGGCCGCAGAAGGTGGCGAGAAAGCCGGTCTGGCTCATCGCATCGAACATGCCTGAGTTGAACTTCGGGCAGCAGACCCATTCGCCGAAGGTGCCGGTGAAGGTGGAAGTTTTGCGGCAGGCGTTTAGGTCAGGGTCGAGGCCGGCGAGGCGGGCAGCGTCGGCGTATTCGGGGAAGGGAATGTGGAAGAAGGCGATGGAAGGGGTGTCCGGGTGTTGGCCGGCGGTATGGCGGACCCATTCGACCTGCTCGGGCTCGAACCAGGCGTAGCTGAAGGAGCCGTTGTAGGTAGAGTAGGCGTGGGAGTCAAGGAAGAAGAGGTAGAAGGCGGGGGCGCGGCGGATGTAGACCGGGATTTCGAAGTCGGCGAGGGTGCCTTCGGCGTTGAGCGTGTTGATGCTGTGTTTGCCGGAGGTGATGATGGGGGAGAGCTGGGCGAGGGTGAGGCCGTGTTCGTGGTCATGGTTACCGTAGACGATGGCCCAGGGGCGGGCGTAGGAATCGAGGCGGCCGACTATCAGCTGCATCAGGGAGTCGGCGGGGGAGGAGTAGAGAAGATCGCCCGTGACTGCGATAAGGTCCGGATCGGCCTGGCGGACGAGGCTGTCCATTCGCGTGAAGACGTCCGAGACCTGGTCGGGGTGGAAGAGCTGGAGGTGGAGGTCCGTAAACTGGAGTATGCGGAAGGTGCCGTCCGGGCGGAAGGTGAGTTTGTCGGTCGAAGGGGCGCAGGCTTCGATGAGAGTCAGCAGGGTAAAGATTACAATGACGAACTTTTTCATACTGCGAAGTTAACAAAATCATAAATGATTTGTTAATGCGGTTTATATTTCGTAAATTTGGACGTCGGATTGCAGGCTTTTGCGATGCGGTCCGAAAGCGCGCCATTACCTATGTGACAGGCGGCAGCGAAGCTGTGTCCCGGGCGGAAAACGAGGGGCTGCTAACCACATATCAATCATACATGAATAGTTCAAACGACCTGAAGATCGCAGTAGCTGGAACCGGCTATGTGGGGATGTCTATAGCTACTCTTCTCTCTCAGAGGAATCACGTCACGGCAGTTGACGTGGTTGCGGAAAAAGTTGAGAAGATCAACAACGGAGTTTCTCCGATTCAGGACGAATACATAGAGAAATACCTCGCCGAGAAACAGTTGGATCTCTGCGCAACGACCGATTCTGAGAAGGCCTATGCTGATGCGGACTTTGTCGTTATCGCGACTCCGACTAACTATGACCCCGTTAAGAATAGCTTCGATACCTCCCACGTTGAGGAGGTAATCGAGCTGGTTATGAAGGTCAACCATAAGGCGGTGATGGTAATTAAGTCGACCGTGCCTGTTGGGTATACGCGTGCGCTAAGTGCTAAGTATCCCGGCGGGCATTTCCTTTTCTCTCCGGAGTTCCTTAGGGAGAGTCATGCGCTTTACGATAATCTGTACCCTTCACGCATTATTGTCGGGCACAATGGTTTGGAGAATGAGGCTAAGGTGTTTGCCGGACTGTTGAAAGAGGCAGCATTGAACGAACCTGAGGTCCTGATTATGGGCTCGACGGAAGCTGAGGCGGTGAAGTTGTTCTCCAATACTTTCCTGGCTCTGAGAGTGTCGTACTTTAACGAGTTGGATACCTATGCCGAGGTGAAAGGGCTGGATACCAAGTCGATCATTGAGGGTGTCTGTCTGGATCCTCGTATCGGAACTCACTACAATAACCCTTCATTCGGATATGGCGGATATTGCCTGCCGAAGGATACAAAGCAACTGCTGGCGAACTACGAGGATGTTCCTCAGAATATGATGAGCGCAATAGTCGAGAGCAATAGGACGCGTAAAGATTTCATTGCGGATCAGGTTCTTCGTAAAGCTGGTTATTACGACTACTACAGCGCCGGCAGTTTCAATGCGGCTCGCGAGAAGGATGTAACGATTGGCGTTTTCCGCCTGACTATGAAGGTTGGTTCGGATAATTTCCGCCAATCCGCTATTCAGGGAATAATGAAACGCATCAAGGCAAAGGGTGCGAAGGTGCTTGTTTATGAACCGACTCTGGAGGAGGGCTCGACATTCTTTGGATCGGCGGTGGTAAATGATCTGGCTAAGTTCAAGGCCCAGTCCGATGCGATAATCGCAAACAGGTATGATTCTGTTTTGGACGATGTACAGGATAAGGTCTATACGAGAGATATTTTCAAACGCGACTAAATGAGGCGATTAACGGCATACTTGATAGCAGCGCTGATGCTGATGAGTTGCGGAAATCCGCAGCTCTGGAGGGCTGCTGTCGGTGAGCCTATAATCCCGGTTCACGGAGATACCAGTGATCTTGAACTCACTGATTATCTGCCTAGCGTAGACCTGGATAAGATCCCGCATCCGGTGATTGAAGGTGACGGAGGAATCGGAGTGATGAAGGTCGGTCCGGTCGCGATTCCGATTGTCCCGAATCTTCCTGTTGTTCAAGGCCTGACGACATCGGGGATTGAAAACGGTAAGATTGTGTTGAGATCAGACAGGGATTGTGAGTACAAGGTTTTTGTGCAGAATCTGCTCGTCCAGAACGCTGTCGTGGATGGGGCGATTGAACTCAAGCGGCTGCCGAGGCTTAAAGGTCGCAGTTGGCTGAGAGTGTTCGCTTCGGATGGTAATGTCGTGATGAACGACCTCTTGATTCCGCTTCAGAACGGAAAACCGGTCTTGAATGCAGGTCAGTTGAATAGACACGATCCTCAGGCGCAGGTACTTTACAGCATTCTTGTTGACAGGTTCTTCGACGGAAATACCTCGAATGATGCTCCTCTGAACCGGCCGGATGTGGATCCTCGCGTAGACTACCAAGGCGGTGATCTTAAGGGTATTACCCTGAAAATCGAAGAGGGCTTTTTCGATACTCTTGGAGTAAATACCCTCTGGATTTCGCCTATCACCCAGAACCCCGAAGATGCGTGGGGACAGTACCCGGATCCGAAGACTAAGTTCTCGGGATATCACGGTTACTGGCCGATATACAATACCAGGATAGACCACCGTATGGGAACGGACGCCGAGCTTCGCGAGTTGCTCAGAACCGCCCACGAACACGATATCAACGTCATCCTGGATTATGTCGCGAACCATATGCACATCAACTCGCCTACGCTTAAGGAACACCCGGATTGGGTAACAGACAGCCTTCTGGCGGATGGCCGCAGGAACTTTGAGCTGTGGGATGAGGCGAGGCTGACGACCTGGTTTGACAGGCATATCCCGACGCTCGATCTTGAGCGTGAGGATATTTGCGAAGCGATGACAGACACGGCTCTTTTCTGGATTGAGAACTACGATTTCGATGGCTACAGACACGACGCCTGCAAACATATTCCGCTGAACTACTGGCGTATGTTTACCCGCAAGATGAAGACTCGCTACCCGAACCGTTCGCTCTGGATGATAGGAGAGACCTACGGAAGTAATGAGTTGGTAAGTTCGTACGTTAAGACCGGAATGCTGAATGCGCAGTTTGATTTCGGAGTGTACCACACAGCAGCATATGTGCTGGCCAACTCAGGAGAGTCGATGAGACGCATCGCCGAGACTATAAACGAATCTCTCGCTGTTTACGGAGCACACCATACGATGGGAAACATCTCCGGTAATCACGACAAGACGAGATTCATCTCGATGGCCGGTGGCGCTATAGATTGGAACGAGGACGGGAAGTATGCCGGCTGGCACCGCGATATAGGTGTTACTGCTGACGGCAATCCCGAGCGTGAGTTGATTGCCTTTAAGAAGGCATTGCTTCTCGAGGTTCTGAACCTAACGATTCCTGGAGTACCGTGTATCTACCAGGGTGACGAGTACGGTCAGCCAGGAGGAAATGATCCGGATAACAGGAGGATGATGAGGTTCAGCGGGCTTTCGAAGAACGAGCAATGGATGAGGGGTGAGGTTGAGAAGTTGATTGGAGTTCGCAGGTCTTCGATGCCGCTGCTTTACGGCGACTACAAGTTGCTTTATGCTGATGACAATGCGCTCGTTTATGAGCGAAACTATATGGGCGAAAAGGCCGTAGTTGGGCTTAATAATAGCCCAAAGCCTTTCGCGAAAGATGGAATTGAAATAGAACCGTACGGATATGTTCTCATTGATTAAGTTACCCTATGCGCTCGACGCTCTTGAGCCAGTAATAAGCGCGAAGACATTGGAATTTCACCATGGCAAGCACCTTCAGGCTTATGTGGATAATCTGAATAAGCTGCTCCCCGGCAGCGGATTGGAGGGGAAGTCCCTTGAAGACATTATTGTCAAGACGTCATTGCCGGCTTCGACCGGCAATCTTAAGGCCATATTCAACAATGCTGGTCAGGTGCTGAATCACGAGATGTATTTCTTGCAGTTCGCTCCCGCAGGCGTCATGCCCGGCCCGACCGGGCATCTTCTCGCCCAGATTGAAAAGCAGTGGGGAAGTCTCGACGACTTCAAAGCCGACTTCGAGGCAAAGGGCGTTGGCCTCTTCGGCTCTGGCTGGGTCTGGCTTCAGGCAGACGCTAATGGTGAGCTGTTCATAGGACAGTATGCTAACGCCGACAACCCCGTCGCTCACGGCCTGGAGCCTCTTCTGACCTTCGACGTCTGGGAGCACGCCTACTATCTGGACTACCAGAACCGCCGCGCCGCGCATCTCCACGAACTGTGGAAGATTGTAGACTGGAATGTCGTGCAGCAGAGATATCGTTGATTATAGGGGAGTTACGAGATTTAAGGTCAAAAATTTTGACCTTAAACATGTCGCTGACAAACTGCTTGAGTTGGCCAAACAGATGCTGAAGAATCAGTGTGGGGAGTATTTGATGAGAATTGTGGAAGAATGACATTTCTTCTAAGGTCGTTTTTTTCGACCTTAGAAAAGTATAACTTATTAATAATTAATCACTATGAACAACTTCAAAACAAAAGGGCCCCGAGATGGCACAGAATTAATTCAGTTTAAGGATGTAGAGAGCAAGATTGCGGTTATTCGTGGTCAGAAAGTTATTGCGGATGCGGATGTCGCAGAGTTGTATGGAGTCGAGACTAAGCGAGTGAATGAGGCCGTAAGGCATAATCCCGAGAAGTTCCCGGATGATTATATGATAGTCTTGACTGACAGCGAGTTGCGTGATTTGCGGTCGAAAATTTCGACCACAAATGTGTCAGCGATGAACCGCAATTCAACAAAAGTTTTTACCGAAAAAGGTCTCTATATGCTGGCGACAGTCCTTAAAAGTAAGAGAGCGACCGAAGTCACATTTGTGATCATTGAGACTTTCTTCAAAGTGCGTGCGCTCAAACAGGAATTAGTCGCATTGCACGAAGAGAAAGACAAAGAAAAGCAAAAGTCCAAGATGCAGCACTTCGGCGAAGTCCTCAGCGAAATCGTAATGCCCGACGCCGACACGACAGAGACTGAATCAACATTGGAATTGAACTTTATAATAGGGAAGTTATCACATAAGGTGAAGAGAGTAAGGAAATGAAAGGCATTGTTCTCGCCGGAGGCTCCGGCACCAGACTATATCCAATAACCAAGGGAGTCAGTAAACAGCTTCTGCCTGTTTACGACAAGCCGATGGTGTACTATCCCATCAGTGTGCTGATGCTGGCGGGAATACGGGAGATATTGATTATCAGTACTCCGCAGGATCTACCGGCCTTCCGCCGCCTACTGGGAGACGGGTCTGACTTCGGAGTTTGCTTTGAGTATGCTGAACAACCTACTCCAGATGGTCTTGCACAGGCTTTTATCATAGGTGAAAAGTTCATTGGAAACGACAGTGTCTGCATGGTCCTGGGAGATAATATCTTCCACGGAAACGGCTTTATCGAGATGCTCCAAAATGCGGTTAGAGATGCTGGAACTGGAAAGGCAACGGTATTCGGTTACTGGGTATCAGATCCTGAGCGCTATGGAGTCGCTGAATTCGACCGCGCAGGCAACTGTCTCTCAATCGAGGAGAAGCCGGCAAAGCCTAAGAGCAACTATGCGGTAACCGGACTGTACTTCTATCCGAACAAGGTCGTGGAGGTCGCGAAGTCGATCAAGCCTTCCGCCCGCGGGGAGCTTGAGATTACCAGCGTCAATCAGAAGTTCCTGGAAGACGGCGAGTTGAAGGTTCAGGTCCTCGGCCGCGGGTTCGCGTGGCTCGACACGGGCACCCATGACTCCCTATCGGACGCTTCGATTTACATCGAGACGATTGAGAAGCGCACAGGCTGCAAGATCGCCTGCCTTGAGGAGATCGCCTTCCGCAGCGGCTGGATCAGCGCCGAGCAGTTGCGCTCCCTGGCCGCCCCGATGCTGAAGAATCAGTATGGGGAATATTTGGTGCATTTATATGAACGTATTAATTGATTGTTGTTTTGGGCCATTCTTTAATTTCTTTTTAAATGAATAAGACTATAATTAGTATAAAAAGATTGGGCGCTATCCGTGATGCTCAAATTACTCTTTCTCCATTAATGGTTTTCTCTGGAGAATCTGGTCTTGGAAAAAGCTATATAGCGTTTCTTGTACACTATTTGTATCGGGTCGTGTTAGAAGATAATCGCCTGGATTCTTTCTTTAAAGGGTTGGGATGGGATGTTGATGTGTTAAGTGCAAGTGTCTCATCATCTCGTTTGCCACTTTCATTAAAAACTTTGGAAAAGTGGTTGAGTGAAGATGCTGTGGAGTATTTAAAGGAGATAGTCGGTAACAGTGAACTTAGTGCAGAGATCTCCATTCAGCTCCCCGAGTATAAGGATGGATCTTTGGCATTTTCATTTAAGAAGGAATCGTTTGTCTCCTCTGATCGTAATATTGTATATACACTATTTGAATTGGATGATCATATTCTTCGTGTACCAGCCGATACTCGACAACTTGGAGTTTACCCATGGAGAAGACTGTTAGCTGATTTCATGAAGAATCTTATTTTCAAAGACGATTCTTTAGATCAGACTTTCACTATGGTTCCAGGCAGAGGTGCTTTGCTCAATGTTGATTATAAGTCACAAGAGCTAGTGAAAAGTAATTCTAAAATGTATTCTGAATTCCTTAACGATTGGGGAATCGTCAAGAGCTATGTCCCTTATGATAAGGATGGAGTGGACCAAAGTCTTAATAGTGAACTGCAACAGATTAACGGAGGGCCAATAGTCCAAAAAGATGAAGCAATTTTCTTAAAAATAGAGTCAACGACATTGCTGCCTATCTCGGCGGCCGCTTCGTCTACAAAAGAATTAACGCCTCTAGCGATGTTATATGAGAAATATCCAGCTAACAAATTATCCATTTTGTTTGAGGAACCAGAGGCTCACCTACATCCTTCAAAACAAATTGCTATAGCGGATTTTGTTACAAAAGCTGTGTCGTGTGGAACCCATATGCAAATTACCACTCATAGCGATTATTTCATACGTCGTATAAATGATAGAATTATGTTAGGTCAGATTCGTCAAAAAGACACAAAGAGGTATAATAGTTTATTAAAGAAACTAGAGCATTTTGATGATAGAGTCTTAGATTCGTCTATTGTGTCGGCGTACCTTCTAAAGCGACAAGATGATGATAGCGTCTCTATTATAACCCAAAGTGTAGAGTCGGGTATTCCGTATGACTCTTTTCATGATGTCCTGCAAAATGATTTTTATGCCTCCCTGGAGATTAATAAACTATTTAAGGAAGTGATGGCATGACAGATAGAATAGTGGAAGAATGGAATAGGTGCTATAAAATGCATAAGTGCACTTTGTGTAAGTCATCTGCTTCGGTTCATGAGTCAAAGCCCCAGGCGAAAGTAACTGATTTAACGATTAATTTGAAAAGAGCTATTTCACTTCCATCTTCTAGTTTCGAGAGTTTTAATCATTGGCAGTGTTTCAGTGATAAAAATTGCGATGGACTTTTCTTGGTAGAAGTTTTAGATGGCGTATACGATTTAGTCGCGGTGGAATTGAAATCAACATTCAGCACAGAACACCTATTTGAGGCTAAAGAACAAGTTTGTATTTCTTTACAAAAGAGTCGCGTTCTTTTGAATACGTTGTCTTCTTTCTCTGCTATTAGGTTACGTCATATTTACGGTATTATCGTCTCGTTACCACCCGATGATGGTGCTTTGTCATGGATTAGTCATTTTCAGGAGCTTGCTGAAGATAACTGGGGTAATCATACAGTTGGCTTGTCATTGTTCCTTTATGGTTCCTATACAGTCGAGAAAACTAACTCTGACCTTTGTGATAATGTATGTCCTAGCCATTTTGATCTTTTATATTACAATAGTAAAGACGCTTCTTTGACCATTGATCTTCCTAAACCTTAAGATTAACTTATAAGAGAAGTGATTTCTTCACTACTTGAATAACACACAGGTAATTAATCGAAAAGGAGTGTCATAGGATTTCATTTTTAGTCTTAATCTATGTGCTCATTTTATTATATCGTAAATAACACAGATTCAATGGCTGATTGTTGATTGGGCTTTATAGAGGATAGAATTCTTAATAGTACTTGTAAGGAGCCATATCTTGGCTAAGTCTCTATTCAGTAGCTTATTTCGTGACTTCACTTATTCCACAATCGCTTTAATCCTTGTTTTCGCGCAGACCAACACTACCACTGTTCGAGCGTCATAGACTAGTGAGGAATAGAGATAACGAGATTACCGTACCGAACTGAAAGACGGCTTCCGACTCTCCTACGTAGACTTCCTGAACAACCCTATACCAAAGCAGTGCTCAAACGAATCACGCTTGACAATCTGAAGGAATTAGTGGATGAAACATTAGATGGAGATATAACAGATGTAGAGTATACCACGGATGACCGTTTGGCCGATGACGACATTCGTCAGTATCTGCGAGGTCATTGGCATCTGGAGCATCCTACAGACCTGCAAAAGAAAGAAAAGACTGATCGTAACGAGATACTAATAGAAGCCATACAGTATGGCGCACCATTGCGGCAACTATCAAGGCTGACAGGTATCAGTTACGGAGTCATACAAAGAATAATGGCAAAATGAAACTGGGTCAGTAGAACCGTCCCTCTGATTGCACAGGTGGTCGCATAGGTGATGCAGTTCGATACTGCCAGTCAGAACAAAAATAAATGGAACCAAGACAATGGGAAGTATTACATTTTACGATAAAAATGGAGATCCATTCTGTTATACAGAGGATGACTGTCATATCTATGATTTTGATGGCAACCCAATAGCATATATAGAGAGTGAAAGTGTATGGAACTATGATGGCAAGCATTTAGGATTCATGCACAAAGGATGGATTATTGATCATTCTGGCAACTATCTGTTGTTCACTGAGAAATCTACTGGCGGCCCACTGAAACCTTTTAGGTCTTTATCACCTTTAAAAGGATTGAAGTCACTAAAACCTTTAAAAGGATTAAAAGAATTTGCTCCAATGAGACCACTAACAAGTCTGTCATGGTCTGATTTGTCAGTAGATGAGTTTTTCGTCTAGGTCGTTTACCTCAAGCCATCAAGGCTGAATAATTGGCATATGATGAGTACAGCTGTGAACACAAAAATACAGCCACTGATAGAGGACATTGGACGTATAATTTCAGGAGCTTTCCTCAAGTCAACTGAGTATAAACGTTGGCTTGTGGAGCATGAACTTGACGAGGTTTGGTCACAAATCTTTAATCATATCAAGTCCAATCGCAGTTTTTTCGCTATGGGCTATGATCATGACGCTGCAGACTCAAAGGATGCTTTAGGCTATCTTCTGAACATCATCTACGAGCAGCGTCAAGACCGTTTGCCAGACTTCTTGTTGGAACTGTTGTCGTTCTATGCAGCGGAACAGTCAGAATACGTTGACGCAAGTGACATTAAAAAAGACTTGTTGGCTGCGGGCTATTCAAAGGAAGAGGTTGCTGTTTTAGATGCTATTACCATACCAGAACAAATTGAAGAAAAAATAGAGGAAGAGCTGACTCAGGAGCAGAAAGTCCGCGCTTTAGAAAAAGAATACCTTTCATTTCGTGATGAGAACTCCCATGAGGCTATTGATGCCTATTTGGAATGGCACAGTGCAGCTCTGCTTTATCTGAGCAATTACTATACGGAGGCAAACGCAGACTATTCAGAGTTTAAGCATATTGACAATTCCGGCAATGGTCATGTCCTCCGACACAATTATAAGTCACTTTACTCAATATACAACTTGTTAATGAACAACGTTACTACACAGGACATTGCTAAATCTGCTGCCAATGACAAGAAGACTCCGCTTGTTTTCATCAGTCATTCTCACGAAGATGAGGCATTTGTCGTAGCTCTTGTCAACTTACTGGAGGATATGGGGTTTACCAAAGATACTCTGTTCTGTAGTTCCGTGCGTGAATATGGCATCCCATTGAGCGGCGACATCTTTGAGACCATCCGAGGACTGTTTCTTAAGCATGATCTCTACGTCTTTTTTGTTCATTCACCTCGTTTCTATAGTAGTGCAGTGTCACTTAATGAGATGGGTGCTGCTTGGGTTTTGAAGACTGGTTTTTGCTCAATCCTGACTAATGACATGGAATATGATAAGATGAAGGGCGTGGTCAACAACGCCAACATCTCCATTAAGGTCAACGAGAAAGAGGCACCTTCCCTGTTGAACGATCTCTACAAGCATCTATCATCGATATTCTCATTTCAGGAAATGGACATGAACAAATGGGAGCGCAAGCGCGACCAGTTCTTATCAGTGGTTAGAAATCTGAAATATGAAGAAGTAAAGGATTCTGTTGAGGAAAACTCTGTTGATATGGAGTACAAAAAACTCCAAATAGAGAAATTGAAAGTGGAAGCTGATGCGCGATTAAAAGCAGTTATCAGAGGAAATATTATAGAGTCTCGTACAAAAGGGAACAGAATACTTAAGATATTTAATGCCGGTCAGGCAATAGCAAAAAATGTGAATGTAGAATGGCTGAATCCTGATGACGAAGTCATTGTACAGTGGGAGTTTGGACTCATAGGAGAGATATCTCCTCAAAATGGTCGTTCCTATAATATCGCATTATGTATGGGGCATCCCGATACCATGCGGCTACGTTATACGTGGGATGACGATTATCGGGAGAATAATGTATTTGAAGAAGACGTACAACTATGAAGGTGTCATACGATAGGCAAATCCCATTGAGGTGTGTTGTTTGTGGAAGCACAGACAACTTCGACTATAATGAGACTAAAACTTTCATTAAGTGCAAAAAGTGCAATAAAGAATATCCGGGTGGCTATGATGAACTTGTGTCATTAAACCAAACCAATATTCAAGAAGAGATTGATGCGATGAAACAAGAAGTCAAAGAAGACCTTGAAAAGGATATTCATGATATGCTGAAAAAAGCCTTCAAAGGAAATAAAAACATAAAAATCAAGTAAATCATATGAACTACATATTGAAAGAGAAAAGTGGCCAGGATGCTTATGGCTATGTAGAGTTGTTTGTAGATGATGAACCGAAGGGTAGGAGAACTGCAGCTATTGTGAACTATATGGCCGCTGGATTTAATGAACATCTTTTCCCGAGAATTGCAGTGACGTTGCTGACGGAACTAAAGCCAGATAAGATAACAGATGGTCTGTTCCATGATTTCTTTAATGACCTCATTGATCAGCATATAAAACTGAATGCTCAGAAGTATTTCAAGGATGCTACTAAAATAAGCTACCTTGACACAGTAACATTACATATATCTAATATTGACGGACTATCCCTGTTTACCAACGGTGATTTTGGAATTTTGTGATTTTTTTGATAGATATGAGCAATTTTACAGAACAACAGATAAACGAAGTATGGGAGAAAGGCAGAACAATTCCCGGAATGGATAGAGATGTCTATCGTAAGGATGCTGCTGGAGCCATCATTAAAAAGACCGACCGTCGAGTCAATTCACAATATGGTTGGGAGATAGACCATGTTTTTCCCAAAGCTAAGCTAAAAGAACGCGGGATACCAGAGGACACATGGGATGATTTGGTTAATCTGCGCCCATTTCATGCAGACAATAACAGAAAGAAGTCTGATGACTATCCGGATTATACTCGTGAGAAAGTGATGAATAAGGAAACTCATAAGAATATTACTCTCGAAAAAGCCAAGATAGTTAACCCTGAAGTTCAAAAGGCAATAAATGAACATTATGGTTTCAATGATGAAATAATGTATGGAGAAGAAGATGACGACTGATAAAAATAGAAATTAATTGTGGCACATAGCCAACATGTCCTCACCCGAAGTTTGTGGCTTTGCAGCCAACAGCCAAACACGCAAATAAAGTTGCGGCATAAGCAGGGAAATGTGATAGGAAAGAATCACTTCATCTGCCAAACATTGAACAATTAACAGTTAACAATTAACAATTAACATCAAATAGCGGCACAGAGCCAATAGGTCTTTACGTACAGCCCGTGGCTCACGATGACGGCGGGTGTCGGACTTCCGCTCAGGCACAGACTCACCTGACAGACCGCATAATTGTGAGATAAAGTATTAAGTAAACGATATATGAAAAAAGTAATGTTAGTGTTCGGGACAAGGCCCGAAGCCATTAAAATGTGTCCACTGGTAAAAGAGTTCCAGAAATATCCTCAGGACTTTAAGACCATAGTCTGTGTCACCGGTCAGCACCGTGAGATGCTGGACCAGGTACTCACCATCTTTGATGTGAAGCCGGACTACGACCTCAACATAATGAAGCAAGGTCAGGACCTCTACGATGTCACGGCCCGCGTACTCACCGGCATGCGCGATGTATTCAAGGAGTGCAAACCGGATGTGGTCCTCGTCCACGGTGACACCACCACATCAACCGCATCAGCCCTCGCTGCCTTCTACCAGCAGATTCCTGTTGGTCATGTTGAGGCAGGTCTTCGCACCCACAACATATACAGTCCTTGGCCGGAGGAAATGAACCGCCAGATTACCGGACGTATCGCTACCTACGACTTTGCTCCCACTCCCCTCAGCGAACACAATCTGCAGGAAGAGAAAGCTCACGGCCAGATTTTCGTCACCGGCAATACTGTGATAGACGCCCTTCACATGGTCGTAGACAAACTAAAGAGTGATCAAGCCCTTGCTAACGAACAAATCAATGTACTTAAGAGTGCTGGTTACGATGTAACTCGCCTTGACGGAGGTAAAAAGTTAGTACTCATTACCGGTCATAGAAGAGAGAACTTTGGCGACGGCTTCATCAGCATGGTCACTGCCATGAAAGACCTAAGCGAGAAGTATCCCGATGTGGACTTTGTCTATCCCATGCACCTCAACCCCAATGTGCGTAAGCCCATCCACGAGGTGTTTGGAGAAGATCTTACGGCCTACAAAAACTTCTTCTTCATCGAGCCACTCCAGTACCTTGAGTTTGTGTATCTAATGGAAAAGAGCACCGTTGTCCTCACCGATAGCGGCGGCATTCAGGAAGAAGCTCCCGGACTTGGCAAACCTGTCCTCGTAATGCGCGACACCACCGAGCGCCCCGAGGCGTTGAAGAGCGGCACTGTGCACCTTGTGGGTACCAACCACGACTTGATTGTTAACGAGGTTAGCACTCTGCTGGATGATGCCGCAGCCTACGAGCGCATGTCCAAGGCCGTGAACCCTTATGGCGACGGCAAAGCCTGCAACCGAATTGTTCGTGCCCTCAACGGCGAACAAGTAGACAGATACGAAGTAAAGTAAGATAATAAAACATTATAAACGAAATGATTAACGTAATTGGACTTGGCTATATTGGCCTTCCTACTGCCCTTATGATGGCATCTCATGGTGTTGAGGTAATCGGCACCGACTATAACAAAGAACTTGTTGCAACTCTGAATGCTGGTAAGACCACATTCAAAGAGGATGGTCTTGATGAACTGTTTGCCGCCGCTGTAAAAGCTGGTATCAAGTTCACCACGGAGTATCAGAAGACAGATATGTATATTGTATCTGTTCCTACTCCTTACGACAAGTTCAGCAAGAAGGTGGACGCCTGCTATGTGGTGGCTGCTGTAAAGGAAGTAATGAAAGTTTGCCCTAAGGGCGCAACCGTGGTTGTTGAGAGTACTGTTAGTCCCGGCACTATTGATAAGTTCGTTCGCCCTGTCATTGAGGCAAACGGCTTCAAGATTGGTGAGGACATCAATCTGGTTCACGCTCCTGAACGTATCATACCTGGCAACATGGTTTATGAGTTGCTGCATAACAACCGCACCATTGGTGCTGACAGCCGTGAGATTGGTGAGAAAGTAAAGCAGTACTATGCTTCTTTCTGCCAGGGTGAGATCGTAGTAACCGATATCCGTACCGCAGAGATGACCAAGGTGGTTGAGAATACCTACCGTGCTGTAAACATTGCTTTCGCCAACGAACTGAGCCGCATTTGCCGTCACGATAATATGGATGTGTACGAGATCATTAAAATCTGCAACATGCATCCCCGTGTGAATATCCTACAACCCGGTCCTGGTGTAGGTGGCCACTGCATTTCTGTCGACCCTTGGTTCTTGGTTGGTGACTATCCTCAGCTTGCTAAAGTGATAGATGAGTCTATGAAGACAAACGACTATCAGCCCGTATTTGTTCTGGAGCGGATCCATGAGATTATGGAAGAGCACAACATCACAGACAATCGTCGTGTTGGTCTCTATGGCTTAACTTATAAAGAGAATGTGGATGACGTTCGCGAAAGTCCTACACTCCAGATGATTGACATTCAGGAGCGCCATCTTGCACGTCCGTTGAAGAGCTTTGATCCTTTCTTTACTCAGAAGGCGATTGTAAAGAACCAGATTCTGGACTTTGATCAGTTCCTTAATGAAGTGGATATGGTTGTCATCATGGTGAAGCACGATCATATCAAGCAGAACTGGGATAAACTGGAGGGTAAGGTTATTCTTGACTGTCACAATATTTGTCCGCTGGAGGGAGTGTATCATATTTAATTAACCAGTCTTCATATGCCATTAAAAGTAACGGCATATGAAGACCTTTTCTCTATTTGAGTATGAGGAGATTATTATCGCATTGTTTTATTTTATTCAGTCGTTGTTTCTTTATGCTTTTTTATAAAAGAAAGTATCTAAAGGGGCGCTGGTTTGAAGGTAATGAAACAAATGGCTACCATGCTTGTTGGAAATTTTTTATCCCCCAAAAAATTTTCGGATTCAATAGGCATATACCGTTCCCTTGTCACCCAAGTTGCGAAATGGGGCTTGTTAGTAATCTTCAATTCGACATTGACAATATTGATAACTTCTGGAAAACAGGAAGTTATTTTCAGTGCTGGGGGGGGGCAAATTTCTATTGGCAAAGGAACCTACATCGCACAGAACGTTGGGCTAATAACTGAGAATCACGATATAAGTAATTTAGATAATCATCTTTCCCCAAAAAATATTTCAATAGGTAAGAATTGCTGGATAGGTATGAATAGCGTATTGTTACCAGGTGTTGTATTAGGGGATAAAACAATAGTTGGCGCGGGAGCTGTAGTTACATCATCATTCCCAGAAGGACATGTAGTCCTTGGTGGTGTACCAGCTCGTGTTATCAAAAGTATATAAACAAAGCTGATGAATATTAAACCAATACTTAAGAGATCTACTGAAAAGGGTGGAATGTTGAATTCCATCATGGTATTATTTTCAGGTTCACTTATTTCACAAATAGTTACAGTTGCGACTGCACCTATAATGACACGTGTATTCACAGAAGAAGAGATAGGTGAATATACATTGTTAATAACGGCTGTTGCATTATTTGGAAGTGTTATTTGTGCAAAATATGATTATAGTATTGTAAATGAACATGAGAATAAGAAAATATATCCATTAATAAAACTTTCTCTTTTGGTTGGTTTTTGGTTGAGTGTTGTTTTGAGTATCGGTTATTCAGTTTATGTGGATATTTTTTGTGAGATGACGATACCCTTAACTATTTCAGTATTAATTGTTTTTGTTTTTCTATTTTTAACGGCTGTAAGGAACATTCTTACATCATATAACAATAGAGAGAGGGATTACGGTGTCATTTCAAGAACAACAATATCCAGTACAATTGCAAAGGATGGAACAATGGTGGCTTTTGGTTTCCTTCGTACTGGGGTAGTTGGGCTTATTTTATCACAGTTGTTTTTTTTGGTTGTGGGATTAAAAAGGCAGGCAAAAAAACTCATACCGAATGTAAAAACTATACTTAATATAGATAGAGAATCAATTAAGGAAGTTGCAATAAAACATAAAAAACAACCTTTTTATTCCGCACCTGCTAATTTGTTAAATAACTTTTCGTATTCCATAGTAAACATTTTTGTAAGCCAACTTTTTGGAGTTGCTATCTTGGCTTATTATTCTTTATCATTCAGATTACTTGGTCTTCCGTTATCTTTGATCAGCACTAACACTTCTAAAGCTTTTTATGAAAGAGCATCAAAAGATTATGCTGAAACAGGTAGTTTCAGAAATATTTATTTAAAAATGAGTCTTTTCTTACTCTGCCTTGCGATACCAATGGTGATTATTCTTATGTTTTTTTCTCCTATGTTATGTAGGATTGTATTTGGTGCTAGTTGGGAAGTCGCAGGTCATTATGTCCAAATCTTAGCACCAATGTTTGGCATTAGGTTCATTGTTAGCGCACTTACGCCTTCCTTAACAATATGCAACCAACAACAATACGAATTTCTTTGTCAAGCATTATTTGTTGTTGCTGCTTTTGCCATATTGATTATTGGTAAAATATATGGGAGCATTGATTTATTTCTTATTGGGATGTCAATATCCTATAGTATTATATATATATTCTTTTATGTTTTGATGCTTAGATTTTCAAACAAAAAGGTCGCGTGATTGTAGGGTATGAAAACATTAGTTATTATACTTCTTTCTATTGTTGCAATAATTGTTTTTAGTACGATTTTGACAGTTAATCGTAAAAGGGGTGATGTACTAACCATCGCTGGCTCTTTGTTTGCTTTTTCTGTTTATTACTGCATCGTGCCAATAGTTGCTTTGCTTGCCATGGATGGCACAAATAAATTAGATGGTTATTTGGAGAGTCTGATAAAAGCATCCGGAGTAGATTATGCAAGAATGTTTTTTTGTTTTTTCCTTTTCTTGGGTTCGTTATTATTATCATACAACCATTATTATAAAAAGAACTATAACAGAGTAATCGTGTTGAGGAAATTCCAAAAATCAATAAAGTTTTGGACATGGTTTACTTTTATTGTAGGGGGGCTTTCATTTATATTGTATGCATATTCATTTGGCGGGTTCGTAAAATTAATAGCTTATGCTGAAATGATGCGATCTTTTGCTGTGGATAAATCAACTATGTTTACGGGAAGGAGTTATATACTAGTTGTTCCATCTCGACTAATCACTGTAGCCGCCATCTTGTTTTTTTTATATCTGAAATTTGTTAAGAAAAACAAAGTCACCATAGCATGCCTAATAATATCATTAGTATTATCTTTTTTGTTTTATCTTTCAAATGCTGGAAAAACAGGTGTATTAACTTTTGGAATATGTTTCATTGTGCCTTTGTTGTCTTATAAGTTTAAGCATGAATGGCTCATGACAATAGCTTTAGGTGTTGTTGGAGTTGGGATAATTAATTATATCGATGCACTGTTCGTATATTTAGCGACAGATGAATTTGTCTTAGAAGCGGGGGATGGCGTTTTGCCAACGTTAAAACAGTTCGCATACCCTATTTCAAATGTTTTAAATCTTGAGGGTATTTCTGGTGTGTCTGGTTTTAGATACGGACAGGATTTTATTACAGGTGTTCTTAATTTGATCCCTGGCGTAAATTTTAGTACATCAACTGAACCAACATCTTTTTTTTATGGAGGTGATGATTGGCATACTACTGGAGGTACACCAAATGATATAATTACATATGGTTATTTGGAATTTGGTTATTTGGGTGTCATTTTAATGGGATGCCTTTTAGGTAGTATTTGTGCAGTAATAGATAGATGTCTGAAGTCTTTAAATGATTCATTTGCCGAAAAAACATTAAAGTGTTCATTGATACTGCTATTCTTCTTGGTTATGATCAGCGCAGACACTGTTTCTATCGTACGCGAGCAGTTTCTATTAACTGTACTAAGTATCTGTGTGATATCCTCAAGTAGAAAGATAAAATTATCCAGATAAACTTGAGTAAAAAAGAGAAATACAATTATGGTGAAAGTTTTATATGTAACAGCAGAACCTTTGGAATACAATTCTTCTGCAAATATTCGTAACTGGGGGCTTGTCGAAGGTTTACATGCTAATGGTGTAGCGGTATATACATTATGCCCTTATCCTACAGATAGGAAAATGTTTAATGGAGTTGTTGATAATCGTTCTTTTGTTAAGAGGTATTGGATAGGTGCTTCTCCAACAACTAATTCACAAATTACAGAGAATACGGAGGTGAAGTATTCCAAGATTAAGATGCGTTTAAAAAAAATTGGATTCGATTTATTTAACTATTTGTCTGTTTATGATAGACGCAGATTCCTTCGAAGAAAAATAGATGCAGGATTGATTGATGAAAATTTTGATTACATTATATCATCAAGCGATCCCAAATCTGCACATCTTTTTGTGGAAGAATTATATAAACAAAGACCTACTATAGGGAAAAAATGGATTCAGTATTGGGGCGATCCGTTCACTAATGATGTCTCAGATAAAAAACTATTTGGGAATTTATTAGTTGAAAGAGAAGAACGTAGGCTCTTGGCTATGGCTGATAAAGTAGTTTATGTATCTCCTTTTACTGTTAATGCTCAAGTTAAAAGATACCCCTCATTTGATTCGAAAATTGTTTTTTTACCTATACCCTACCGCATTAGTAATAATAACACTAATAATTTATCTTATGATAAAGGACTTGTAGGTTATTTTGGTGATTATCACTCTAAATATAGAGACATAATTCCGTTTTACAATGCTGTTAAGCAAATGGAACTCAAAGTGAATATAATTGGGAATTCCGATTTATCATTATCACCCACAGATAATATAAATGTCAAAGGAAGAGTCCCAGTCCAAGAGCTTGAGGACATTACAAATAAAACCCATATTTTTGTTTGTATATGCAATCTTCATGGAACACAGATACCCGGTAAGGTATATCATTATGTAAATAGCGGGAAACCTATTCTTGTTATTCTTGATGGCGATAGAAAAGGAGAGCTCAAAGAATATTTCGATTCATTTGAGAGGTTTTACATTTGCGAAAATACTCAAGAAAGTATTATAAGTTGTATACAAAAGATAATTAAAGAGGATAGGATATTCCAGATACCTGATCTTTTAAATCCACAGACAATAGCTAGTAAATTTTTAGAATAAAATGATAGCATTATTACGTTCAACCGACGGGAACCCTGATTCCCGTTTTGAAAAATATGTAAATTACCTTCAGGAGAAAAACCTGCCGTATATTACGGTATGCTGGGACAGAAAAGGTAATAAAAATGAAACAAATACTGCATTTTATTATAAACGTCCGTCAACGTATGGCAAACGTTATGGTAATGTGGGTGGTCTATTGGGGTTTAGTAAGTTTTTGTTTAAAACTCTTTGGAAAAATAGAAAACGTTATTCAGTTATCCATGCATGTGACTTCGATACGGTTGTACCGGCTATATTGATTCACATCTTCCTTAGGAAGAAAGTTATTTATGACATATTTGACTGGTATGTAGATTCAAGAAGTGTAAAAGGTATCTTGAAATGGGTAATATACACTCTGGAGTTCTTTAATATAAAAATGTCAGAGGCCGTTATTATCTGTGAGGAAGAAAGGCGGAAACAGATTATATTCAAGCCAAAACAACTTTGGGTTTTGCCTAATATCCCTAATTATAAAACCGAACAGCCAAAAACTCAAACAAATGAGAAGTTGACGATAGGATATGTAGGGATATTAACTTCAGGAAGGGGTTTAGAAAATCTTATCAATTACGCAAAGTCGAACAATAGTATTAATTTAAAAATAGGCGGTTTTGGGGCATTGGAATCTATGTTACAAGATGTTGAAAGATACGAAAACATCACTTATTATGGTTCTGTTCCGTATGTCAAGGCTCTTGAAATTCTCAACAGTGTAGACATCGTATATGCGATGTATCAGAAGATAAACCAAAACCATATTTTGGCAGCGCCGAATAAGTATTACGAAGGATTGTATTTGGGAAAACCTATCGTTACAACGGCAGGTACCATTGTTGGTGAAAAGACGTTGAAATACAAGACAGGTTTCGTAATAGAAGAGACATATGAAGATTTGACAAACCTGTTGGAGCGAATTGATGATTCAGTTATTGCTGAGTATGGAAAAAATGCGAAAGCATTATGGAATGACAAGTATTCTACATATGTAGAAGATTTTTTAAATAACACTTACCTTCCTCTCATTGAAAAATATGCAAAATGAAAAAAGGATATCTTTTTATAGCAAATAGTTCTAAACCGTCAAAAGAAGTATACAATAGCCTTGACGATATTAAGTTGCCTTTTTTGACAGCTTTACCCGTGCAATGTGCATTACAACATGGTTACGTTTTATATGGAGGGCTAAATCGAAAGTATGCAGATAGAATTAAATGCTCAGATGGGTATGATATTCGTTTTTATAATCAACATACTTTTAGGTCAATTTTCGCGTTACGAGATAATTTGATAGCATTTATTAATCTAAAAAAATTCCTAAAAGAACATCCTGAGATTGAATTTATCCATTGTAACACCCCTATAGGCGGAATGATAGGAAGAGTGTGTGGAAGATTATATGGCGTAAAAACTGTGATATATACAGCACATGGTTTTCATTTTTACAAAGGGGCGCCATTGTTTAATAGAACTATATTAAAGTGGGTTGAGATGTTTTTAGCCCATTGGACTGATGCGATACTAACCATGAATAAAGAAGATTATCAAGCAGCATCAAAGTTCAAACTTCGTAATAATGGTAAAGCTTACTATGTGCCTGGCGTTGGTGTAGATACTGAGAGTTTTTTGAATATTACAATAGATCGAGCAGAAATTAAGAAATCACTTGGGATACCAACGAATGCTATAATGGCGATAGCGATGGGTGATATTGTCCCAAGAAAGAATTATAGAGTGGCAATAGAAGCTGTATCCAAAGCAAATAGGTCGAATCTTCACTACATAATATGTGGGCGGGGACCACAAATAGAAGAATTGAAAAAGTATGCCCTTACATTAGGAATAGGAGGTAATATCCATTTTCTTGGTTTTAGAAATGATATTAAGCAATTAGCATTATCTTCTGACTTATTTTTGTTCAGTTCCACCCAGGAGGGGCTCCCCAGATCGACTATGGAGGCTATGTGTGCAGGTTTGCCTTGTATTATTTCTGCTATTCGTGGGCATGTTGATTTAATTGATAATAACCAAGGTGGGTTATTATGCCCAGTAAACGATGTTAATGCGTATGCTGTTGCATTACAAAAGTTTGTTGATAATCCAGAATATCGAAAAGAGCAGGGACTAATAGCAAAACAGCGCATCAAACAATTCGATTATAAAGTGGTTAAGCAACGACTTAGTGAGATTTACGATGATATATTAAAAGATAAGTAATTATGTATAGACTGTTTTTTAAACGTTTGATAGATATATTATTAGGGCTTGTAGCTCTTCCATTTGTAATAATAGTTATTATATTATTTGCTCCTATTATTTATTTTACCGATAAAGGCCCCATTTTTTATAATGCAAGAAGAGCTGGGAAGGATTATAAACCTTTTAAGATGTTCAAATTGCGTTCGATGTACGTGAACAGTCCTGATTTGAAGAATGCAGATGGTAGTACTTTTAATAGCGACAATGATTCTCGTGTAACACCTGTTGGACGTATAATTCGTAAGATGTCATTAGACGAGTTTCCCCAGTTCCTAAACATTCTACTTGGTGATATGAGTTTTGTCGGCCCGCGTCCTAAATTGTATATTGAAGGGCGGTTAGATCAAGATGTGTCTGAGGACTTTAGAAAGAGTTTTACCGTTAAGCCTGGCGTTACAGGTTATGCACAAGCATATTATCGCAACAGTATTACTCAGGATGAGAAGATTCATTGGGACGCCTATTATGCAGACAATCTGTCTTTTTGGATGGATGTTAAAATAATATGGCAGACGGTGTTTTCCGTTCTTGCCCGTAAAAACATCAACACAGTTGAATCACAGAAGAAATAATGAAGAAATTAATGATTGTAGGAGCCTCTGTGCTCCAACTTCCTGCGATACTGAAAGCCAAAGAAATGGGGCTTCATGTGGCAGTCGTGGATTTTAATCCTCAAGCTATCGGTATTCCTTATGCTGATAAGTATTACAATGCTTCCACAATGGACGAGGATGCTGTCCTGGCTGCAGCTGAAGATTACCAGCCTGATGGAATCATGACATTGGCCACTGATATGCCAATGCGTGGGGTTGCAAAAACATCTGATAAACTACACCTTCATAGTATTAATTACGAAACAGCAGTAAAGGCTACCGACAAGTTCGATATGATTAAGGCGTTCAAGGAACACAATGTCCCTTCGCCTTGGTTCTTTGTAGTGGATACGTTGGAAGAACTTAAATCGCACGAAGTTGATGTGACATTCCCTTGTATCATTAAACCTACTGACAATGCTGGTAGCCATGGCGTGGCAAAGGTTTATTCTTTTCACGAACTGTTAGAAAATTATGAGTATGCCCACTCATGCAGTCGTCATGGGAAGGTGATTATAGAAGAATATCTAGATGGCCCTGAAGTGTCGGTTGAGGTAATGGTTGTGAAAGGTATAGTTAATATACTGCAGATTACAGATAAGATAACGACAGAGGCTCCTCATTTTGTGGAAATGGGGCATACGCAACCTTCTAGATTACCGGTGCAAATAAAAGAAGCTATACGTCAGGTAGCTGCAGCTGCTTGTTTAGCTGTTGGCATAGACAAAGGCCCTGCTCATGTTGAAATGAAAGTCACTAAGCGAGGACCCGTTATGATTGAATTGGGCGCACGTATGGGGGGGGATAACATTACCACTCACCTTGTTCCGCTAAGTACTGGAATTGATATGGTGGGTTCCACAATTAAAGTGGCTATTGGAGAAGAACCAGATATTACTTCCACATTGCATTGCGGTTCAGCCATTCGATATTTTGATGTGCCTTTTGGAACAATTACAGCAATTGAGAACGTAGAAAAAGCAAAGCATATTCCTGGTATTAAACAAATCACTTTCACCAAGAATGTTGGCGAAGAATCTACCCCTATCCAGTGCAGTAATGACCGAATAGGTTTTGTGATTGCGCAAGGTAATACGGCAGAAGAGGCGGTAGAAGCTTGTGAATTAGCTTTAAAAACTATCCAAGTAGATATTAAATAAAACAATAATGAATTTAAATCTTAAAGGGAAAAAAATATTGTTGCAAGGCGCTAGTAGAGGTAATTTGGGCTTTATAAAAACCGCAAAAGCTCAAGGTGTTTATGTCGTGATGACAGGATTAGGTGGGGATTTCCCTTGCAATCCGTACGCAGATAAGTTCTGCAAAGCTGACATCCTAGATTGCGATGCGGTTCTCAAGGTCGCACAAGATAATAACGTGGATGGAGCAATTATCTGTTGCTCAGATACGGGATTAAAAGCCGTAGGTAGATGTAATGACGTGATGGGACTTGCTGGATTGACAGAAAAGTCTGCGGATGAGGCATCAAACAAACTCTTGATGAAGGAACGTCTGATGGCAGCCGGAGTTAATACCGCTAAGTTTTATAAGATCATAAATAAGCAAGAACTTGATAAAGCAGTTACAGAAATTGGGTATCCTGTTATTATTAAGGCTGTTGACCTTCAAGGAAGCCGTGGCATTAATATCGTAAGAGAAAAAACAGACTTGGAACGTGCATTTATCGATACTATGTCGCTAACTCGCAAGGATTTCTGTATAGTGGAGCAGTTCATTGAAGGACGCGAATATGGGGCACAGGCTTTTGTCTATCATGGTGAAGTGCTTTTTGTGCTACCTCACGGAGATGAGACCATTATGTGCAAGACAGCTGTCCCTATTGGTCACTATATGCCTTATGAGATGAGCGATGAGTTGTTTGAAGATACCAAAGAGCAGGTCATTAATAGTATTAAGGCTTTGGGCTTTAACAATTGTGCTGTGAATGTTGATCTGATTGAAAAAGACGGCAAAGCGTATATTATAGAGTTGACGGGAAGAGTGGGAGCCAACTGTCTTCCGGAGTTGACAAGTAATTACTTCGGGATTAATTACTACGAAATGATTTTAGCCACATGTCTTGGTGAGAGCCCACTTCCTATTTGGGAGAGCAGAAAAGCTCCTTGTACAACATTGGCACGCATGATACGTTCAGATAAAGACGGTATTGTGAAGTTTGTCACAATACCAGAAGTACCCAATGTTGATATTCATATGTTTATTCATGAAGGGTCAGAAGTGAGAACATTTACCAATAGTAATGATGCTATTGGCGAAGTTATAGTTAAAGGGTCTTCTATGAATGAATGCGAACGTATTATTTCTGATGCAATAGATAATATAATAATAGAATTTAAGTAGATATGAAAGTAGTTCTTTTAGCTGGAGGCTTTGGTTCTCGTATTAGCGAGGAATCTGTATTTAAGCCCAAACCTATGATTGAAATAGGTGGCATGCCTATCCTTTGGCATATTATGAAGGAATTTGCTTGGTATGGTCACAATGAGTTTATCATTTGTGCTGGTTATAAGCAGGAATATATAAAGGAGTGGTTCGCCAACTATTTCCTTCACAATTCTGATGTCAGTTTTGATTTCCGTGAAGGGAAGAATGAAATGACTGTTCATCATAGTCATTTAGAACCTTGGAAGGTAACTGTTGTGGATACGGGTTATAACACCATGACCGGTGGCCGTATTAAACGTATTCAAGAGTACGTAGGCAATGAGGCCTTCTTTATGACGTATGGTGATGGAGTTTGTGATGTAGATATCAACAAACTTCTTGAGTTCCATAAGAGCCACGGAAAGATTGCTACATTGACAGCAGTAAAGATGGCACAGGAGAAGGGCGTACTTGATATTGATGATAATGTTGTTAAAGCTTTCCGTGAAAAGAACGCCAATGATGGCGCACCCATCAATGCCGGTTATATGGTTCTTGAACCAGCTATTTTTGATCTGTTGGATGGCGATGCTTGTGTATTTGAGCGCAAACCCCTTGAGACCTTGGCGAAACAAGGAGAGTTGATGTCCTACATTCATGAAGGTTTCTGGCAGTGTATGGATAACATTCGTGAAAAGGCACTACTGGAAAAATTGCTTGCAGAGAACAAGGCACCTTGGAAGAAATGGGATAGAGTAATACCTAACATACCCGATTATAGTAAATAAAAGAAACTAAATATGGCAAGAAAAGAAGAATTAAAAGCCCAAATCTTAGAGCTGACGAGAGAGTATTATAAGGAAGTGCATGGACAGCCCAAGGAATTTATCCCTGGCAAGACCAAAGTCAACTATGGCGGTCGTTATTTTGACGATGCTGAGATGGTGAATTTGGTGGATTCGTCACTGGATTTCTGGCTGACAGCCGGACCGTGGGCTCACAAGTTTGAAACCCGCTTTGCCAAGTGGTTGGGCGTGAAGTACTGCTCTCTTTGTAACAGTGGTTCCAGTGCCAACCTGCTTGCATTTAGTGCACTGACCGCTCATGAATTGGGCGACCGTCGCATCAAACGTGGTGATGAGGTAATTACCGTTGCAGCTGGTTTCCCGACCACCGTTGCATGCATTGTTCAGTTTGGTGCAGTACCCGTGTTCGTGGATATGAGCATTGAGGAGAGTAACCTTGATACCACTCAGTTGGAGGCTGCTCTCAGCCCCAAGACCAAGGCGGTGATGGTAGCACATTCATTGGGTAATCCTTTCAACCTTGAAGCCGTGGTTGCTTTCTGTAAGAAGCATAACCTGTGGCTGGTTGAAGACAACTGTGATGCCCTTGGTTCTGAATATTTTATTGATGGCGAATGGAAGAAGACAGGTACCATTGGTGATATTGGTACATCTTCATTCTATCCTCCTCACCACATGACGATGGGCGAGGGTGGTGCCGTCTATACCAACAACCGTGAACTGGATAAGTACGTGAAGAGCTTCCGTGATTGGGGACGTGACTGTTGGTGCGTTGGTGGTGTAGATAACACCTGTGGATGCCGTTTCACTGGACAGTTTGGTAAACTGCCTCAGGGTTATGATCATAAGTATGTGTATAGCCATCTGGGTTACAACCTGAAAGCTACTGATATGCAGGCAGCCATTGGTTGTGCTCAGTTGGAGAAACTGGACTTCATTGTAAGCCGTCGTCGTGAGAACTACCAAACTATGTATGATGGTTTGAAGGGAACTCCCGGACTGTTGCTCCCTGAACCTCAGAAGAACAGCAAGCCGTCTTGGTTTGGCTTCTTCATTACTGTGAAGGAAGATGCTGGTTATACCCGTAATGAACTGACCAGCTATCTTGAAGAGCATCAGGTGCAGACCCGTAACCTCTTTGCAGGTAATCTGCTGATGCATCCTGCCTTTGAGGAGTATGTTGAAGGTAAGGATTATCGTACTGTTGGTGATCTGCCTGTAACTACCAGCATTATGAAGAACTGCTTCTGGTTGGGTGTTTATCCCGGAATGACTCCTGAGAAGTTGCAGTATATGATTAAGACTATCAAGGATTTTGTTGCAAGCAAAACCAAATAACATGATTGATATATTCAACAACTTTTATAAAGGTAAAAAAGTCCTTGTAACCGGTCACACCGGTTTCAAGGGCTCCTGGCTCTCCATCTGGCTCCATGAATTAGGTGCAGAGGTGGTAGGCGTAGGTCTGGAACCCTATAGCGAGAAAGACAACTTTGTTCTTTCAGGCATTGGAAAGAAGATCAAGGCTGACATCCGTGCTGATATTCGTGACGGAGAGAAGATGAAAGAAATCTTCAAGCAGTACCAGCCGGAGATAGTTTTCCATCTTGCTGCTCAACCGTTGGTGCGTCTTAGCTATGAGATTCCTGTTGAAACCTACCAGACCAACGTGATGGGAACCATCAACATCATGGAAGCCATTCGCGCAACGGATAGTGTGAAAGTTGGTGTGATGATAACCACCGATAAGTGCTATGACAATAAGGAGCAGATGCGAGGATACAAGGAGGATGATCCGTTTGGTGGCTATGATCCTTATAGCTCATCAAAGGGTGCTTGTGAGATAGCCATCCAGAGCTGGCGCAGAAGTTTCTTCAATCCGGAGGACTATGGCAAGAAACATCATGTAAGCCTTGCTAGTGTTCGTGCCGGAAATGTGATTGGTGGTGGCGACTGGGCTAAAGACCGCATTATTCCTGATTGCATCCGTGCTTTAGAGGCCGGTAAACCTATTGATATCCGTAGCCCCAAAGCCGTACGTCCCTGGGAGCATGTGCTGGAGCCGTTGAGTGGCTATATGCTGCTTGCTCAGAAGATGTGGGAGCATCCTACAGAGTATTGTGAGGGATGGAACTTTGGACCGGAATCTGAGTCTATCTCTACCGTATGGGAAGTGGCCACTGAGTTGGTTAACAACTATGGCCAAGGTGAACTGAAGGATATTTCAGATCCTAATGCCTTACATGAAGCCAACCTTCTGATGTTGAATATCGAAAAGGCAAAGACCCGCCTTGGTTGGAAGCCTACTTTGAATATGAAGCAGACCATGGCTTTGGTAGCTGACTGGTATAAGAGATACAAGACGGAAGAGGTATACGGCTTGTGTATTAACGAGATTAAACAATTCATTGGTGTATGAGTAAAGAGCGTTTATTCCTGATTGGCGGAAGCGGCTTTATTGGGAAGAATCTGGTAAGGTGCCTTCACGACAAATATGCAATCAGCATCTTTGACAAGTTCATTGATGAGGCATACTTTGCTCAGTATCCTGAGGTGAAGAAAACCTTGATGGAACTTGACAAGGAACAGATTTCTGCAGACGTAGAATCACCGGATTATATTATCAATCTTGCTTCCATCGTTACGGCAGAACGTGACATGGGTTTGTTTGATAGTATGATAGCCTCCAACCTCAAGGTGTTGCTTAACTTGTATGAGCGTTTCAAAGATGACAAACATCTGAAACTGTTCATTCAGTTTGGTAGCTCTGAAGAATATGGTAATGATGGTTCACCTTTCGCAGAAACAATGCGAGAAGAACCCAACTCTCCATATGCACTTGTGAAGCAATTGACCACCAATACAGCTATGATGCTGCATAGGAATTACGCTTTCCCCATAATGGTTGTACGCCCAGGTAACTTATTTGGCCCTCTTCAGGGAAAGACTAAGTTCATCCCTTATGTCATTGAAAGTCTCAAGAAGGGTGAACCGCTAAACGTCACTCCTTGTGAGCAGAAACGTGATTTCATCTATGCGGATGATTTTGCATGGGCTATTGGAAAGCTGCTGGAAAATTATCCAAAAGCAGTAGGGGAGATTGTAAATGTAAGCAGTGGCGAAAGCATTTCTCTGAAAGAGATTATTGAGAATTGCAGAAAGGCGACCAACTCTACATCCCAGGTAAATTATGGTGCTTTACCTTACCGTGAGAATGAGATGATGGATTTGAGGTGCTCTGTGGCGAAACTTGAATCCATCATAGGTCAGCCTATTAAATTTGATATGTCTAAACGAATAAAAGAACTGATATAGTATGAAATATTTAGTAACAGGAGGTTGCGGTTTTATAGGTAGCAACCTGGCAGCAGAAGTGTTGCGCAGAGGTGAAGAACTTTTTGTGTTTGATAATCTCTACCGTCATGGTAGTGCAGATAACCTTCAGTGGTTACGTAGTAAGGGTGAGTTCAAGTATTATCCTTATGACATCCGTAATGCCAATGATGTGGAGACAGTCATCAAGGAAGTAAAGCCGGACTATATCTTCCATCTTTCTGGTCAGGTAGCTATGACCACATCCATCGCTAACCCTCGCTTGGATTTTGAGGTTAATGCACTAGGTATGTTCAACCTGCTGGATGCAGTTAGAAAGTATTCTCCGGATTCCGTAATACTGTTCTCTTCTACTAACAAGGTGTATGGTGACTTTGAGTACCTTCATTTCAAGGAAGAAGCTACTCGTTATGTTTGTGAAGAGTATCCTAATGGTTTCCCCGAGAGTATTACGCTGGACTTTCATTCACCTTACGGTTGTTCCAAGGGTTCTGCAGACCAGTATATGCTGGACTTTCACCGAATTTTTGGTTTGAAGACGGTTGTCTTCCGTCATTCATCTATGTTTGGTATCAACCAGCACGCGACCTTTGATCAGGGTTGGATTGGTTGGTTCTGCCAGCAGGCATTGGATATTAAGGCTAACCCCAAGAGAGAGCCTTTCACCATCTCAGGCACTGGTAAGCAGGTGCGCGATGTGTTGTTCAATGATGATGTAGTGAACCTTTATTTCATGGCCAAGGATTGTAAAGAAGCATATGGTCAAGTGTTCAATATCGGTGGTGGTATTGAGAATAGCCTTTCGCTGCTTGAACTTTTTGCTATGCTTGAGAAGATGCTGGATGTGAAGATGGAGTACAAGCAGTTGCCTTGGCGTGAGAGTGACCAGAAGGTATTTGTGGCTGATATTAAGAAAGCTCAACAAATCATCGGATGGACTCCTGCAGTTAATTCTTCAGTGGGTATTAGCAAGATGGTTGAGTGGCTTAAAAAATAATGCTTATGGATATTTTGTTTTCAATAGTAATGCCAACTAGGAACAGGCTGGAAATACTGAAATATACATTATCTCTATTAAAAGAACAGGTTATAAGAAATAAAGACTCCGTAGAGCTTATAATATGTAATAATGCATCATCTGATGGAACTAAAGATTATCTTGAAAACTTATTAAATGAAGAAAAGTTTTTTAAGTTAGTCAATTATACGGACAGTGTCGATATTGGTGTCAGTATTACTCGTTCTATAGAAAATGCCACTGGAAATTATTTCCTTTTATGGAGTGATGATGATATACCTGGGCCATATATGGTAGATATCCTGATGGATTCGCTAAATAGGCATCCTGATGTAGAATGTATTACTTTTAATAGAATTCAAGGATACGCTGGCCAAACCGACAAATTGTTTAAAAAGTGCAGATTACTAGACACAGAATATCCTGAATTAGAAACAGTATATGATTCATCCGAAGAGTTTATCCTGGAAAGATGGAGAGGGATGACTTTTTTGTCAGCGGACTTAGTGTCAGTTAATGCATGGAAAAGAGGTCTCTCCATTTATTCCAAGGAACATTTTGGATGGGAGTTTTTGACGCCTATTCTTTATGGTATTAATGGAAAGAAGTGCCTTTTCATTAATTATCCAATGTGTATTCAGCGTTGGCTATATAAACCAACATATCGGATTAATTGGCCTTCCTATATATATGTAGGTATCCCAAGAATGCTTAAGTGTCTTGAAGAGAAAGAAGTAATTCATGAGTGGCGAAAGACATATGACAACTATCTAAGCAAAGGGCAATTCAATACGTCAACAATGGGATATATGTTTGATATTTTATATTGGGCTTCGCAAGATATATCACGCTACAGACCATTAATCAAAGAGATGAGTTCGGTTCAAACTTCTATAATTAAGAGGGGTATTACTTATCTTCTTTATTTGCCTGAATGTGTACATAAGTTCAATAGGGCAATAATAAAGACTGCATTTAAATTAGTTGGAAAAGAAAAAAGTATCTAGCCATTATCTTTAACAGAGAATAATGAGTAAAGAATCCATCATTGTAGTAGGAAAATCCGGAGCGTTAGGCGCAACTTGCCTTGCAGACCTGGACTGCGCTAACAAAATAGTCGTTGTAGATTTAAAACCTGGACAAGCAGAAGGAAAAGCACTTAACCATCGACAAAGTGCGGCACCTAAGCGGTTTGATACCATCGTTAAAGGATATACGGCAATAAATATATCTATCTTGGCGTTCCTATCATTCATGGCAAGAAGGGTGTAGAGAGAGTTATTTAGTTGGAGGTAGGTGATGAAGATAAAGATGGGTTTGATAAGTCAAAGGAGGAAGTGGCAAAATCATTAGATATATTGAAAGAGTAATAGCATAATAGATTATGAACATGCAATTAAAAAATATTCCTTTCTCCCCGCCTGATATGACGGAGGCTGAAGCAAAAGAGGTTAGAGAGGCTATCCTCTCAGGTTGGATTACTACCGGTCCCAGAACGAAGAAACTGGAGCAGCAGATTAGTGAGTTTGTACATACAGATAAAACAGTATGCCTCAACTCTGCGACAGCGGCAATGGAGATGGTTCTCCATCTGCTGGATTTGAAACCAGATGATGAAGTGATAGTACCTGCTTATACCTATACAGCCACTGCATCTGTTACCCAACACGTGGGTTGCAAGTTGGTGATGGTGGACAGCCAGAAGGATTCTGTAGAGATGGACTATGACCAGTTGGAGAAAGCCATTACAGAGAAGACAAAAGTGATTGCTCCCGTTGATATTGCAGGAGTGGTGGCAGATTACGACAAAGTATTTGAGATAGTGGAGCGTAAGAAAGCTTTGTTCCATCCCAATAATGCTTTGCAGGCAAAGATAGGCCGTATTGTTGTTTCTGCGGACTGTGCTCATTCCTTTGGCGCAAGCCGTAAGGGCAAAATGGCAGGTGAAATTGGTGACTTTAGTTCATTCAGCTTCCATGCTGTTAAGAACTTCACCACAGCAGAAGGTGGTGCGATGACTTGGAAACTACCCTTTGGTAATGAAGTGGTGCCTACGGATGTAGATTATATGCCTACTGTCCCGAAGAAGGAAGGGGAAAGCTGGAATGAATTGATTTATCGTTTAGGACAACTCTTCTCACTCCATGGTCAGAATAAGGATGCGCTGGCAAAGACTAAGTTGGGCGCGTGGGAATATGACATCATTGGTCCTTGGTACAAGTGCAACATGACGGATATCATGGCTGCACTTGGTCTGGTTCAGATGGAGCGTTATCCGAAGTTGCTTGAAAGGCGTCACGAAATTGTCGCCAAGTACAATGCTGCTCTGAAAGATTGCAATGTGGCAGTCCTTAACCATAAGGATGCAGATCATTGCAGCTCTCATCACTTGTATTTGGTTCGCTTGCTTGGCAAAACACGCGAGGAATCTAACAAAGTGATTGAACTGATGGCAGAAAGAGGCATTGCAACCAATGTTCATTATAAGCCGCTGCCTATGATGACAGCATATAAAGCACTTGGATTTGATATCAAGAACTATCCTAATGCCTTCCATCTATTTGAGAATGAGGTTACTTTACCATTACACACTTGTCTTTCCGACGAGGATGTGGAGTATGTGATTAGCAACTTTGTTGATATCATTAAGCATTCATAATATCTTATGTTTGCCTATTAATAGATTTAATAAATCCACTTTGATCAATAATTTATATTTACAGTATGTCTTTTAAAAGAGGCATACTAGTTTATAGAACGTCATAATCATACGAGATTATTCTATGAAAATATTTATTACTTTAGACTACGAACTTGTTTTAGGGCGTAGGACTGGAACGGTTAATAGTTGTCTGGTACAGTCTACTAAAGCATTTTGTCAAATGTTAAGTGTTTATAATGTACCCGCTACTTTTTTTGTTGACTGTGCATATTTACTTCGAATGCGTGAATTAAAAGACAAGTATCCAGCATTGCAAAAAGACTATGAGGATGTGGTGTCAAATTTAAAGTACTTGCAAAAACAAGGACACAGTTTGCAGTATCATTTTCATCCACAATGGCTTTATAGTACGTATGATGACGAGGGGTGGCATATGGATTATGACCATTATAAACTAAGTGATGTTGAAGAAAGTAAATTACGACATGACTTTAAAGAAGGAACAATGCTACTGGAGTCAATTACTGGAGAAAAGCCGGTCGCATTCAGGGCAGGAGGCTTTTCTTTAACTACTTGTAAGTATTACATTGATTTATTTCAAGAAAATGGAATTTTTATTGACTCATCAGTAAATGGTGGAAAAGTAAAAAGCAAGTTGCACGAATACGATTATTCAAAGGCGCCCAAAAGAACATTATGGAAATTTGAGAATGATGTGAATGTCCCAGAAGAAAATGGGAGATTTACAGAATATTCTATAACAAGGGTTGGACGCAAAAAACCTGGTGTTTTTTCCTTTATAAAACGATACATTTTAAAAGCTAGATACCATTCAACCATCGAGTATTGTGACGGTGGTGGCTCTGAATTTAGCAAATTCGACACATTTAAAAAATATTTTCCTACATTGTTTCGCTTTAGCCGTGGATATATGACAATGGATATTTTTTATTCATGTGATTTAGTTAAACAATATGAGACCGTTTCTAAAACAGACGAAAATAATCTTGTTGTAATAGGTCATCCTAAACATCTTTCTGATGGCGCTATAAATAATATTGAGATTTTTATTAAAAGAGCTCTTAAAGATGGCGCAATTTTTTGTGCAATTAATAAGTAAGCGGTGATTTCTTGTCTTTGGACTTCTCATATATCATTATGAGGATTGATAATAACACAAAAGCCTTTTTAGCATTATTAGGAGCAGGACTCTGGGAAAGAGATATTCAGCTCTTACAGTTAGCCCCCATTGATTATAAGATAATTTATAGACTGGCGAAAGAACAAGCAGTGATCGGGCTTGTAGCTGCGGGGTTAGAACATATAACTGATATAAAAGTTCCACAAGAAATAGCGTTGATGTTTGTGGGAGAAACTCTTCAATTAGAGATAAAGAATAAGGAAATGAATGCTTTCATTTCTGAACTAATTGAAAGAATGCGAAAGGCTGATATATATGCCATTCTTGTAAAAGGACAAGGAATTGCTCAGTGTTATGAAAGGCCCTTATGGAGGTCCTGCGGTGATGTGGATCTGTTATTAAGTACTGAGAATTATAAGAAAGCTGTCTCTTTTTTGAGCTCGTTAGCAAATAATGTAGTAGATGATATATCGGAAACAAAGCATTATGCTATGACCATAGGTCAATGGGTCGTAGAATTGCACGGAACCTTACATACGTGCATATCACCCCGTGTTGATAGTGGGGTTGATTTTGTACAAAACGAAGTTTTCTATCATGGCAATGTGCGAACATGGAATAATGGCAATACACAAGTATTTCTGCCTGGCGTAAATCAAGATGTTGTATTCGTCTTTGCTCATATACTTCAACACTTTTTTCTTGGTGGTATTGGACTTAGACAATTGTGTGATTTGTCACGTTTTTTATGGACTTATAAGAAAGATATTGATGAAGACATATTGTTAAAACAATTATCATCAATGGGTCTTATGTCAGAATGGAAAGCATTCGCTTGTGTATTGGTTGATTATTTAGAAATGGATAATGATATTATTCCTTTTTACGACAAAACCTATTCATTTAAAGCGAAAAGAATACTTTCATACTTATTAAAAGTAGGTAATTTCGGGCATAATAAGGATAATAGTTATCAATCTAGAGATTTAGTTATTATACGGAAGATGAAGACTTTCTTTTATCAAGCAGGAGATAGTCTTTATATTATGCGAATCTTCCCCAGGAATGCTATTGCTTCCCTTATTAATTATTGGGTAAATGGCACCAAGGAAATAATCAATAGTGAATAACATTATGAGAAGAATAGGATTATTTTTTTTGTTTTTTCCCCTTATAGTTAACAACGAGGCTTCTGCTAATAATGAAACAAGAAAAGTTTATTTTAGCAAAAACAATGGGCTACTTACGCAGAAGATGTTTGAGGATGACAATGGTAGGCTACGAGAACATACAACTTTTGTTATTCAGCATGACTACAACTTAAAGGAGGACATAGTTATCCCTGCTAATTCTACATTGAAATTTGAAGGTGGAAAAATAAATGGACAGCACACATTAACTGGTAATAATACTAATATCGAAGGGGGATTGGAATGGATTTTTAGTGAGAGTACAAAGTTTAAAGGGAGTTGGCTTATTAAAGAGGTTTATCCTGAATGGTTTGGAGCTTTTGGCAATGATAAACAAGATGATACATCTCCCTTTCAGAAAGCTATTGACTTTTCCATATTTGTAGATGCACCTCTTTATTTATGTAATGCTAACTACTATATTTCATCTACTTTGTATATAGAAAAAAGCATTAATATGAAGGCTGCATCAAAGTATTCTTTTGGGAAATCGAATATTATTTTGACTAACAATAAAGAAGACGTTACTTTGTTTATGCCTGGTTCATCTGGGCGGATTGTTCACAGTATATTCGAAGGTGTTACATTTAGCCGGATTAGAACGACTAAAGAAATGAACTCAGTTCCTGGAAGTAAAGGATTAGGAAGTAAAGGCACATGTTTTGGTCGTATTAATGAGGTGACTTTTAAAGATTGTGGTTTTATTGGATTTAAAACAATTCTTGGTAGCGGCTGTTCAATATGTTATGTGAATAACTGTAGTGGGTGCTATTTTTATAATTTTCTAGAGGTTTCAGAAGATATCTCGTCATTGTTTGTGTTTAATTCAAATTTTTTTTCATTTAATCGAGTTATAAATAACGAAACCGGATATGGGATACAACAGCTTGTATTTGACAATTGTTGGATAGAAGAGTTTTATAAATTTTATTCCGGGAAAATAAGTCATTTGCAAGGTATCTCAGTTACTAATTCTACTATTACAAATACTTCATATTCAAACGAACGAGATAAGGAAGATTATCTGATTGATTTCACAAATAAAGACACGCACAATAGATATATTTCTTTCAACTTTATTAATTCGTCCCTTTATTCAAAGTATGCTCTTATTGATCCTGTCATATCAGGATATAAAGTTGGCAAGTCATGGGTATATCACTACTATAACTTCGATTTTAACGATTGCAGAATTTATTGTGACTACGACATCCCTACAAATGTTAGGGTCTCTGGGAATTCATGGTGGTTTAATAAGTCAAATCATTTATTGAAAAAATCACAAACAAATCATGGAATAAACACAAGAGAATCTATCATGTATGATGATGCATTGTTTAAGGGGAATGTGACTTTTGAAAAAGGAATAACACTTCCAAATTATCCTACTGGTAGTGTGTGGTTTGATATTGAATTAAATAAACCAATATGGCAGAATGGTGATCAAAGAATAGAGGCTGATGGTGCTAAAGCCGGAGTCGCTAGAAGCGGTCCTTTCCGGGGCAAGCCATTAGCTCAAGACATTTATGAGGGATTTCAGTATTTCAATACTGATACTCACACAATTATCACATTTGCTGAAGGAAAGTGGTGGAATAAAGATGGTACAGAAGCCACTCGGTGATTATTAAAAAAACTAATCATCCAGCTATATAAACATTATGGTTTTAAGTCAAGACATCAAACAACGCCTGATAGAATTCATTATTGACGAAGCATGTTCATGTTCTATGGATATGGGATGCGTATCAAATGAGTATGTACATAGAATGTGGGGAGGTGCCGTAGCGATTGATGAAATCGAGAACGCTTTGAATTATCTGAAAACCAACAATTATGGTTATTGATAAAGCGCTCCTTGACAAAGTATCAGTACAAGCGATGAATTCTCCCCGTTTGCGCATGAACTATAACTTCCATCAGTCGCTGGAAGAAAAGTGTCATCGGATGCTGAATGCCGTGGAGCCAGGGACTGTGGTACCCATCCATCGGCACCCAACCAAGGATGAGTCTTTCGTTATCCTGCGAGGAAAGGTTAGAGTGACTACTCACAATGATGATGGCTCTATCATAGAAGATGTAGTGTTGAGTCAGGAGAGTGGCAACTATGGGGTTGACATCCCTAAGAATGTGTGGCATAAGCTGGAGTCGTTAGAGTTGGGGAGTGTTATCTTTGAGTGCAAGGAGGGACCGTTTGTGCCGCATGAGGAAGAAGGAGTCTTAGATTTAACTAAGGGATAAAGAAAGTTTAAACCGATTTGACAGTATTGTAGTTATGTGTTTTGGCCGCTGTGGAGGAAGACTAAAAGAGAAGAAATATGAGTGAAAAATGTGAAAATTATCCGGTTGGTATTGTGGACCGCCTGCGTGAATTTATGGAATCCGAAGCTCGTTCCTGTTCTATGGATCCAGGATGTATCACCCCAGAGTATGTCTATCGCATGTGGGGAGGAACTGTGAGTTTTGAAGACATCGAGAAGGCTTTGGCCGTTTTGCGGGCTGAGTAAGAAAGTTGGTGTAGGCCTGACGGGCCTGAAGATATTTTGGGCTTATGACAGTAAAAGGTGTTTTGAATGGAATCTGGCAATTCTGCCGCTACCTCTTCTGGCCCCAGTGGGGCAGCAAGAGCCGCCGCTCCCAGGAAGAGTATGAGAGGATGCTGGAGGAGGGGAGAGTTAATAAAGGAAATGTTAATTGAGGTTGTGTAAATGATTGTTGGATATGCTACTCTCTCCAGAAGAAGGAGTTTGTGAAGCGGGGAACAAATGTGTATGAGTTGAAGGTGAGGGAAGCAATATGACGCAAGATGAATTGTGGTTACAAGAGTTCAATGAACTTAAGGCTTTCATTGAGAAGAACCACCGCAATCCCTCCCGCTGAGACCCGGAGGAGTGGGAAAATATTACAACTGGATCAAGCACAACAAGAAACTATTGAATGCGGGCGAATTGAAACCGGAAAGGGTGGATCTGTTTAATCAGTTGCTGAATTTGAGGGAAAGGTATAGGAGGGAGAATCAATATGAGTGTGTAATCGCAGTTTGAAATCGAACGTTCGTGAGCAAACAAACCAAAGATAATACCCGGAAAGAATACAGGGGTGAGCGAAATGCTATGTCCGGATACTGGCCTCAATACAAGGAGTTCGGTATCCGGGCTTATGATGCATTGAGGGCTGGGGATTTGGTAGAGGTGCGGGTGGCAGATTTGGAGAAGCATGTTGGTAAGTTGGATGATGTCTGCTATGTTACCAATTCTGTTGTTCACGGTATTCAAATTAAGTGGAGCACTGTTGGGACATCATTCAAGTATTCCGATTTCTTGGGGGTAATAGGCGGGATTGCAGATGGGTGGAAGAATCTCGGAAACTTGTATCCGGGGAAAAAGGTAAAGGCTATTCTTTTGACAAACAGGCCTTGCAGCACCCAAGATCGCGGGATGAAGGATGGGAATGGCAATGTGATTGGGCCTTTTAGTGAGTTCGTTGCTTCTGCTCTTGACGCTTTGACTAAGGGAAAAAGGGTTGCCGCTAAATGGTCGCCGGTCTTGAAGCAGCTGCGGGAAGCAACCGGATTTAAGGCTGGTGAGTGGGCTGCTTTCTGGAAGGACTTCCAGTTCTTTCCAAATCATCCACAGGAGGATTTGTCTGTCGCAAATGCCATTGCGAATAATCGGGTGGCAGACATCAATCGGCTGATGATTCTGTTAGCAGAAGCTGCGGCAGGGGAGAAAGGCGTTATCCGTATCAGCGCAAACGACATTAAACGGAAGCTTGGATGGGATAATCGTCTCAAAACTACCTATAATCATTATCTTACAACTCCGGAATCAGAATTTGAGCCCAATCAAAAGGCTCTTGCGTTGCTGAACCAGGCTTTGGCGGGAAAGTCAAAGGGCTATATTCTTCTCAAAGGAACGCCGGGATCCGGGAAGTCAACGGTGTTGACGCAGTGGTGCGCATCTCTTCCCAATAAGACGGTTCGTTATTATGCATTTGATTTCCGGAATCCTTCGTCCAGGGACAATAATGAATCCGACCGTGGTGACCGTACCACTTTCCTTTTCGACTTGGTTCATTTGCTGCAAGATGTAGGATTTGCTGGTGAGAAGGACATTTTGCCGTACAAAGACTATCACTTTCTGAAATCTTTTGTCCATTCTCAACTGAAGCAGGCTTCTTCTTATTATAAGACAACCAGCCTCCCCTTGATAGTGGCGGTAGATGGACTGGATCACATTACGCGGGAGTACACAAGTTGCCAGACAAACTTGCTGGAAGCACTGCCTTCTGTCTCTGACCTTCCGGATGGCGTCGTCTTTGTCTTGGGCAGTCAGCACTTCAATTTTGATAGTTTGCGCTCAATCCGTACTCAGGCACAGAAAGAGCAAGCCATCGTTGAGATGCCTCCTCTTTCTAAGGATGAGTTGGCTGCACTGATTGCTAAACGCTTAGAGGTCCCGGATCCTGCTCCTGATCTAATTGAGAAGTGTTATTCGGCATCGCAGGGTCATCCGTTGTATTTGGGTTATATCTTGAATCAGCTAAAGATGCTTGGAACCGATGCGATAGATTCAATTGCTAAAAATGACGGTTCCTTGGATGATATTGAGGACTACTATCGAAAGTTGCTGGGTGGGGATGACATGAATCCGGCTCTCCTGGATTGCCTGGGTCTTTTATGTCGTGTACCGGGTAAGATTCCTCTGAATAATCTTGAACTTTGGGGCATCACTGATTCGCAAAAAAACCAGTTGAAGGGGATTAAGCACCTTCTTACCATTGCGGACGACACCATCTCTTTTTTTCATAATTCTTTCCGTCAGTACCTTATTCGGCGTACGGCAGAAGATGAATTCATGGAGAGGTTTAGTGAGTCCAAAGACCGCAAGTATTATGAGCGTCTGTATAACTACTCAGTAAAGTCTTGGGATGCTGGCTATTATCTCTATCAAGCTGGAAAATACGATGAGTTCATTACCCAGTTCACCCCAGAGGCCTTATTCGCTCAGATGCAGGAATTCCGGCCTCCGTGGAGTGTCCGTCAAGATCTTGTGATGGGCGTAGAAATTGCCCGCAAACGCCAAGACCCCTATTTGCTTGCCAGGTATCTGCTTTTCCAGGAACAGCTATCCAGAATGGGTGGGCAAGAGCTGTCGGTCCTGTCGTTGGTGGATGATTTCCTGAAGATGGGGAATGCCCCTTTGGCAAAAGGGATTGTCCTGAGCAATAATACGCTTCACTGCAGTCCCGGCAAAGCGCTGAATCTTGTCGGCGCTTTTTGCGATGCAGGATTACCCGATGTGGCAAGAGAACTGTTCAGTATGTCATATCCGCCATTTATGAATAAACGTATTGACAAGCGGGAGACAAACAGATATCGGGCCGGATATGAGCAGGAAGCTTGGGTTGATACCTCGCTGCGCTGGGCTTATGCCGCGGCCTGTTTTTATCCCTGGCAGTATGTTAGAGAGCAAGAACAACTCTTTGCCCAGCAAATCGAGGCATTTTCCCTCTTTTATAAAGACGAATTCGACAGAGACCATTTCATTTCTGAGGTCTGGGAAGAATACATATACGGTTTGATAGCGCGGGGCAAGTGGGCAACGCTTGAACAGGATCTGGGCGAGGGGATGCCATCTGCTACGGTGGATGCTGTGATGGTTTTTAATATCTGGAAAAATGCGACTCTTGCCTTAGTAGAAGATGGCTCTACAGATAATGAGCGGGTGTCCCGGTTTTTCGCTTCTTCCACATCGGCTTTTGAGCGCATCCCGGAAAAGGACAAGCCGTATATTGAGATGGCTTTTCTGGCATACAAAGCCGGCCGGAATACTTCGGTGATTGAGGATTATCTTGGAAATGTTGCTTGGAAGAATTTGGGCTCATACTACCTTAGCTCTGGGGAAGATTTTACCACCTTCGACGCGCATAACGCCTATGTGGGACTCCTCGCTTTTCTAGGGTATGAAGTTGATTTGAAGAAGCTGGTGCCGGATGATAATCGCCGCGAAGATAATCAGTTGATGGTTTACTATGCAAGACGGGTATTTTCGCTTGCAAGATTCGCGGGACTTGCTCGGGCCGGGAGAGGTAATCCAAGTGAATTCCTATCAGAGTTAAAAAGCTATCTGGAATCCTTTGACAATCTGCCTAGGTTCGGCTCCAATCTGTTTTCTTATACTATCTCAACTCAGCGGAAGGATTTCTATGAATACATTGTCGACGTTGCCGCTTTGTATGGGGAATCAACCCTGAATGAATTTGTTGCCCGGTTTAATACATACTTGGGCGGTCGGTATTGCAAAGTGGATGCAGAATCCAGACGCCAGGTTGTAATGTCCCTATATAAGCATGGGTATAGCAAGGATGAGTGTGCGGTTATGCTTGACGCCTTGGAACCAATGATGATGACTGACCAGGATGTGGACGGTCAGATGAATCAGGCGTTACTACAGGGGCAGGCATGGCTGCGATTGCAAAATGCTGAACGGGCTAAGCAGTGTTTCAGCAGGATGATAGAAGCCAGTTTCGGTGTCGGATACAGGAAGGACTATCAGCCTTCTACATATGCCCAGTGGATTGGCTCGGCTATCAAAAACAATCCTGTCGGTGCAGATACGCGCATCCATTGGCTAACTTCGCGTTTGAAGTATCTGGTATCAAGTTCAGAGGGTACAAGGATTGCAAAGAGAGCGGCAGAAGAACTTCTTTCTCATGTTTTGACTTTCAATGTCTCGTCTGGTATCAAATTAGCCCGATGGATGCTGGACAAGGAGTGGAGTTCCTTCCAGTCTGTTAACGAAACCATTATTGCCGGCTTACTTGGGCAGACATCCTCGGTAGAAGAGTTTACTCATATTGTTGACTTCTACACCAGGGTGTTTTTGTTCACAAATGATAATGCAACCTCAGACGAGGATGATACACTCCTGAAACAGATTTTTGAGCAAGGCGTCCGCTTGGGCGTGGATAAAGTGGTGCTTATTTCACAATTACGGCATGCTATCAGCATTCAATGCCCGCCACGCATTTCAGCCATCTTGCTTCAAAAACTTTCTGAGATTGATAAACCGGCAAAGGCGAAGGAAAAGCATTACGACTTGAGACCATCTGAGAAATATGCCGATGAGGCAAATTTGTTGCTACAGCGCGGAAAGAAAGAAGAAGCATGGAAGAAAGCGGAGTTGGCGCTTGCTCAGTCTGGCAATGCCGGATGGGACAGATGGTTTGACGGTGGCACTCGCCTGAATGCCTGTATCCTTTTGAATAGAATATACCCGGACAAGGCCAGAAAGATAGTGTTTGAAAAAGTGGCAGACGATATCATCAACGGGAACACCCTTGGTATGGCTACTTATCTTGACGAGATCATGCCACTTGTCACCCAAGTTGTTGATGGTGAACGCCTCTTTACAGAAGAGTTCATGTATATGAACCGGATTTTACGTCCGAATACGGAGGATAAAAATGATTGTCCGGACGTGTCTGCATCGGATGAGAGTCTGATGGCCGGGCTGGCAAGCTGGTTGGTAAACATAGTGGAACTGCCGGCCATTATTGTGTCGGAACGTGCGAGAATGCTTCTCTCTCACATGCTGGAATCCGGTTTTACGGAGATACTCCCGGTATTGGACCAGAGCCAAAGACCAGCCGAATTGAAGTTGGAACTGGGGATGTTCCTCCGGGCTACGGGCTCTCCCAAGCTTTCTTTATTCCGCGATGTAGCTTGGGAAAACGCCGTGTCATCCAACTACCTTCACCGAATCTATGCAAGAAGAATCTTGAAGAAACTGGGAGAGGAGATACCCTCACCAATGCATCGTACCCTCCCCGGGACCTTTTCTCTCATCTTCCCGGACAATCATTCTTTAGCGTCAGGATCAACCATCACGAAGCTGGCCAATCTGTCTAATTTGAATCCCACACCGGGCTACAGGTTGGCAGTGGCAAGTCATATAATGGCATATCTGTCAAAAGAGAGTGGATACTCGGAACGAGCAATAGAAATTCGTGCCGGAGAGTTGCTTCGGAAGAAGGGAATTCAACCCATGATGCTGACCCCTCAAAACGACAGACATCTGGAGAGTATTAATCTGCGCTGCTCGTTCCGGCGCCCTGGTGTTCAAGATGCACTCGATGCAATGATGGAAGTAGCGGCCGAACTAATAGATGCGGGAGCAATAACCGGAGAGATTTGGGATGACCTGTTTGTTTCATATGATTTCGGCGACATTCTCATTGAAGAGAACAAAAAGCCGGATTTCGTCCCATGTATCGCAAGCGAATCCATACGTGATTCCGTGCCTGAAAACTGGACAGATTCTGTGAATTCCTCTCCTCGTATGAATGGGCCTCTCGCCAGACTCGATGAGTATTATGTTCTGGCAGAGTACTCCATTCAGAATGTTCCCGATACCAAAGATTATACTGAGACTTTCCGGTCTAAAGTGTCATTAATCGAGAAGGAGAATGTAGCCCCGGGGGACAGTAATACTTCCTTCTTCTATGAACACTCAGCATTCCAAGCTCCTATGGAAGACT
>Ga0247611_10001371_pt1 | contig 43544 bp, 66 predicted proteins | sample 177DNAGHGhighgp2_FD_192422 | JGI IMG/M metagenome (GOLD analysis project Ga0247611, IMG submission 192422) | Sheep rumen microbial communities from Palmerston North, Manawatu-Wanganui, New Zealand - 1770 DNA GHGhigh gp2 | ecosystem: Host-associated > Mammals > Digestive system > Stomach > Rumen... | reverse complement strand
GTTTTCCCTATTCCCGTCTATATGGTGAACATGAAAACCTTTCGGTATTTTTATGCCGTAATGTCTTTCGTACAATTTTCGGTAATTCATTGTCAAAAAAACGCCCCGTATTTCATCATCCGTTTGCCGCCGGATAACTACTTTACAGGGCATTAACTTTCTTTCTTGGCTGCGGCAACAACCATTTCGATGCAAAGATAACTATTCTTTTTTATTTTCCGGCAACAATAAGGAAAGATTTTGTTTCTGCGACATCGCTTCCTGTATTTCTGCAATGCGGTTATCATTCGCAACCAGAGATACAACTGGATAGCGTGAATTTTGGCCGGGCTTGTTGCTCTTTGCAAACTGCACCGATAAATCAAACACCGTTCCAGTTACCGTGCCGCGCATTATTTGCACTCCATCAAACGATTCCCGGATATTCCGAATAGATGATGCTTTACCCTTTGTAGAGAATTGCCACACACCCACAATACCACGCACCGCAGGGATAACAAAGCGCATGGTTAGCACAATATCCCAATTCTCTGCGCCGCGTCTGGTTGGATTCTTGGCAGTGATTTGGTCCATGATGTCCGGGAATTTATCAACCGAATACGGGGAATATTTCTTCCCGTCCCAAATCTCAAATACTTGCCCATCCCCACGGGCCACCAGGGCACCGGAATTATCACGGTATTCGTACCTTTCATTGCAAACTTTCGCGGCATCATCGGACGGGAATACCACTTGGATGGTAGCGGGCTTTTCGCCCAATGCCTGGGTAAACAATCCGGCATACTTTCCAGCCGGGATGAAGTAATCCACGGAAACGGGATATTCTTTGCCATTTTGGCCCATTTGTTTTTTGCCGATATGCAACCGGCCGATTTCGGGGAGTTCAAGGATTCCCGCGCCCTGCTCCGGGCGTACAATTCTTCCTGCCATGATTACAATTCTTTTGGTGTTGACGGTTCGGTAAACGCGTATTTTTGTATTGCTTCCGCAAACGCATTTTGCACGTTTTCCATTGTTTTTTTCAGTTTTTCGACGTGTTCCGAACGGCGCATAAGTTGGGCCAATTCGGCGTCCTCAATATTGACGTACCAAACCGTTTCCGACGAATTGGTTTCGTGAATTTCGGTTGCATCTTCATTTTCACATAAACGCGGCCGCCAAGATGCGGTTAATTCAAAAGCGCGAATCCCGTTCGGTTTCTGTTCAACAAGACGCACACGGGCAACGTCTATTGAATCCAATTGCACCCGGTAAACCGGGGAACCAATCGTTAAATCTTTGACCGTCATAATTACAATTCCATTTCAGCGTTCAACAAATTTTCCTTTGCGGCAGATTCTAAAACCTCTATCGCCTTTTTGTCGGCCTCAATGTTAACAGGTTTTTGTGCCGGTTCGTGATATGTGGCCGACACTTTTATCCCATCATCGTTTTTTTCCACTTCAATACCTTCCCATGGTAATTTGTCGCTTATTTGCGATTTAACGGGCTTTTCGGCTCCGGATGAGGGATTTGTTGGTTCGGCGTCTTTGGCGTCTTTAACGGCCTTTTTAGTGGGCTTCTTGGCGGTGTCTGCCTGTTCTCCGGATTCCGGCGCCGTGGCCGCTTGTTTGGGAGCATCCTTTGTGTCGGCCTTCGTGCGAATCAGTTCCGCCAACGATAACGTCAACAGGTTGTCCGCAATCTTTCCGTTATCCAAGTCAAGAACGCCACGAACGATTGTCAACGTGTTATCCCGCTTTTCATCCTCAATCGTTGCAAGGGCCAAAAGATATGGCAATTTCTTGGCATTGACGGAATCCGTTTGGTCTTTCAAATTGTACGTGGGTTTTGTGCGCCAATCCTTCGGGGAAAAGTTAAACACACGTTCAATCGGGAAGCCGTCAAAATTGATGTTCCACATTTCCCGATACAAATGCAGCTGCAATTCGTGTTCTTCGAAAAACCCCTTGCGGCCGCTTTTGAAATCCACTATTGCCGTGAATGTTTTACCTGTCTTCGGGTCAGTCATGACGCAAGGAAGGTCAAGACAACCGGCATAGCGATATTTGGGATGCACCAATGCAATCTCCACGGCCAAGGGCTTCACGTTGTAGTCTTTCACGAATTGGGCAAAGGCCAACACATCCTTACGGATTTTGACGACCCATTGGGAAAATAGGGATTCCGGGATATGTTCGCGTTCCATGTATGACATCAGGACGGCCGGAACCGAATCGAAATCATATCGGCGATTAATAATGAGGCTTTCGAATTCCCCATGCATGAACGTTCCATAGGCGGCAGCCATATCGCGCTTTTCCGTGGACCCCTCTTTGCCATTGGCAATCATCCAATCCAAAAGGGCCGGAGACGTCGGCATAACCTGTTTAAGAAGCGTTGTGACTGACGGATAAAATTCGGGTTCGCCCTTTTCATTGAACCGGTAATAATAACGGTATCCGTCGGAATTGAGTTGATAGACCCGATATGGCGGTTCCTTCAACGCATCGGCGTTGAAAAATATGGCACGGATTTCTTCAACGGTCATGCCGGGGAAAATCTCCTTGACCATTCCGGGGTCATCGCCTTGGCCGGAATTCATTAGTTCTGCCAAGGCATCGTTGGTTTTGATTTCTTTTTCCATCGTATCGCAATTTTTATTTCATCCTATTATAACGGATGGCTTCACAAAGAAATGTTAATGTGAAGATACCAGCCAAACCCACAATGATGTAAAAGGCTGGTGTCCAGAAGATGCCGACAAACGCAGCAATGAGGATTATGGCCCAGACAATGGACCAAAATAGATTTAATTTAAGCCCGTATTTCATACCTATTCGTTTGAAATCCCAAATAGGAAATCGGCCGTGCATCCGGTTGTTTCACAGATGATTTTGACCCAATCAGGATTGATTTTGTTCGTCTTCCCGTTGCACAATCCGGTCATGTTAACCTGTTGCGCTGCGGGTGCGGAATCCGGCCACAACTTTGCGGCCAATTCCTTCTTTAATACTTTCTTGCCCTGTTCTTTTGCGCGGGCAATCGCTTGTTCTACACGTATCATAATTCTATTTCGGATTTGATATATGCGCCACAATGGTCGCATTTGTAAATGTAATTGTCAATGACGTAGGAATTCGGAGTTAGATAGGTTCCATCGTTCAATTCGTGGCCCTCCGTTTCTACGAACCTTATTTTGCCCCCACATTCCGGGCAATCGCCTTCGCCCATCAGGGTCAAAGAACAGAATGCGCCGAAGATGTCTGCCGGGATGGATGATGTATCGAAATATTGGCGCAAGAAATTAACAACATTATGTATCAATTCGTGGCCCATTACGTCCATCACTGATTCCCCATAATTGGCCGGGTCGTCATCAAAGAATCCGGCCCCAATGAATTCTTGGCAAAGATTGCGCGAAAGGGATTCAAGCACTACCACTCCGAAACCATCCGCAATCTTATCCAGATATTTGTCTATTTTGAAATGCATAACTATTCCGGGAATCCGCCCGGTCGGGGTCTTACTTTCGAATGCAAATGTAATCATTATTTTTTAATTACCAAAATTCCCAACATAATTTTTTATGCTTACATTCATATAACCAACGGCCAATCCTTAATTTTGTCATAAGTTCGATTTAACACATCTTCCCGACAAAAACGATAAGTTATACCACCCGGAACGGAAAGGCTCGGAAAACGGCTTAAAAACGGCCAGTCTGGGCTGGATACAAAAAGACCGGGGAAATTCCCCGGCCCTGTTATTCGACAACGGTAACAACGTGGGTAACGTCCATTGCCTTTCCATTTGTTCCGGGCTTTCCGGCCTTGCGCCAAGCGACCAAACGATATACGTTGCCAGTTACGGCCACTTTGTAATCATCGAATTTGTAGATGGTTAACAAAAAGTTAATACGTTCGTCAATCCATTTTGCCGCGTCCACGAATCCGCGATGGTTGCGAACCTTTCCACCGATAATGGTCTGCACCTTTGCTTTCATTTCGTATTTGGTGTTGATTATGTATGCCATAATGTTTGGAATTTGTGGCCCGGGTTGCCCCGGGCCGTGTGTTCGTTAATAAAGCATTGTACGACGAGCGTTCATTTCTTGAACTTTTCCGTTGCGGTCCGTTATCTTGAACGAAATGTTATCGTAATAAACGGCGTCTAACTCGGAAACATCACAAAGACCGATTTTAATAAAGTTCTCGCGCCATTCTTCCATTTCCTTTTTTGCGGTTTCGCGGTTTGCACACGCCTTGATGAATCCGCCGTTTCCGTTGGTCAAAACCCAAATGTAATTTTGTTCCATATCGCTTTGTTTTTTTAGTCCCGGAACCCGCCGGTGCGGTGAATTCATTATTGAATCCAAGGGCAAAGGTACAACAATTTTTTGAAAAACCAAAACTTTTACTTTAATTTTTTCACTTTTTTTGAAAAAAGTTGCATTTTGCCTGAAAGAATACCAGCGGAACGCGGTATATTTGTACAGACAAACCCCAAAAATCAACAGTTATGCCGATTAGAAAAGTGCCGGGAGGGTATCAATGGGGCCAATCCGGCAAAGTTTATCCCACACGGGCGCAAGCGGAAGCCCAAGCACGTGCAATCTATGCATCAGGATACCGCGAAAAGACCACACAAAGCAAAAAGAAATAGGGAATTTCGACATTAAGCGAATTTTCCCTATCTTTGTCACGTCTTTTTCATCGTATCGCCCACAATGGTATTAAGACGCCCCCGCCCGGTTCTCTGGGCGGGGTTTTTATGTGGTTTTCAAGCAAGATTCGTTGTCACTTCTACGAATCCGCAAGTCTTGGCAACGGAACGGACACTTTTAATCACTTCATCATTGATTTTTACCACCACGTTGACGCCACGTTCAAGGCCATCGAAGATGATTATCGGAACATTTGCCATCATTAGCAAATAATGAAATGACCCGACGGAATCGCCGCCGTCTGTACGTTCGAATGAAAGCACCTTGCATTCCCGGAGGGATTTCAACCCACGGCTTTTGCAAATCCTTTCGTAATTTTCCGCCTTTGAAATCTTTTTTGCCATATTATTCCTCCTTTCTTGCGTTAAGCCCAAGTTCGTAGAAGTGGCGGGCAACTGCGTCCATAAAGTCTGGAACTGGACGTATATCCCTTGTACCACAATAGCTGTTGATTTCCTTTTCCAAATCCACCTCCGGCTGCTCCTGCTGGAACTGTTCTATAAAAGCGAGTATATCGTTGTCCTCAACCGCTCTGTCGCCATAGCATTTCGCTTTTTCCGCGAGTTTGCAGTTCTCGGTCATCCTCCTTTCTATCTCGGCAATCAGTTTGTCTGCGTCAATGTGTTTCATAAGCAGTACATTTTAAGATGTTCATACAATTCAGCAAGGACACGATGGTCTGCACCCCCAAGATGAGCTGCACACCAAAGTAGTGCATCCATCTGTTCCTCGCTGGGTTTCCAATGAGGCTGGGGACGAAGGGATTTGAGCCAAGAGACATCTTTGTCTCTTTCCTGCAAGTCGTTTAGACCACAGAATGCAATAAATTTCTGTTCTTGTTCTTTATCAATTTTAATTAGCGATAAGATATGGTTCAGCCTTTTCTCATCTTCCTCGCTCCACTCTGCGGGCTTCTGCTCTTTTTGCTTTTCGAGACAGGCAAGAAATCTTCTTCTCTGGTCGTCAGGCAGTATTAAATCCTCAAGAACCGCTATTAATTCTTTCCTTATCCTCTCATCCTCGCTCTCATTCTTCTCCACAATAATCTTCCTGCCGTCAATCTTTGCGGTGAAGCCTTCTGGGATAATGTAAGTTCCGTTTTTAATTTCCAGTGTCATAGTGTTATTTTGTTAGGCTGTCAATAGTGCGAATAATATCAGCATATCCGGCAGAAAGCCCTTTTTGCCAATCTGATACGTTTCTGTTATTTTCTTCGGCTATCTGTTTATTAAGGATGTTAAGTCTTTCTGTTTCTTGCCTTATTTCTTGTAAGGCGAGGTTATAGAAATAGCGAGCCATTGGCGCAACATCTGTAATTGATAACTCCGCTTTGGTCGCATCACTCAATAGCGTTCCATCATAAGCCTCGCTAAAATGCATTGCGATATAAGAGTCAATTTCCTTTTCAAGTTTCTCGTTCATGGCTACCAAAGAATTGCGGTTAATAATCCGGCCAATGCACCCAAAATTATAAGGGACCAACGGTCTTTAATTTCTTGCCAAATCTGTTTCATATTACTTTGATTCTATTGGTTTAACTATTGTTCCCGGAACCCATAACCCGCGTTTCTTGGCGTATTTTTCGGCCGTCTTTGCATCCTTGGCAAATATGACGTGGCCATTGACGTCCCATCGCGGCAAATCCCGTTTGGTTATTTTCTTGGCATACACGGTTGACGTCCCCGTATCGAAAATCTTTTTATCGTATGCGGACGCCATCAACATTACGCTCGCTGCCAAAAGTGCAAATTGCTTTCGATTCATATTACTTTGATTTTGTGGGCCGGTTGCCCCGCCCGTATCTTATATTTCAAATCCAAGTTTTTGCGCCAACGCCAAAACATCCTTTTTTGAATGAACCGATGACGGAATATTAACCGTTTCGCCCGTGGTTCGCGTCAAAGCGGAAAAATATTTTTTCATTGCATCCGGGTAATACGTCCCGAATGGGTCTTTTTTGAACCCCCAACATTTGCAATTACCGTAACGGATGGACCAATAACCGCCCGCGCAACCTGTGTAACGATTGGCCGCGATGCGTCCCCGTATGGCTTCGAAGAAATGGCCATCGAGCTTTTGGATAAATACATATTCGGACGTATTGACGGATTCCCGGGCGCAAAGGCGGTCCCACTCTTTACGGATATATGCTTGTTCGCTTTCGGTCATTTCGGACAACTTGCGGCCATCCTTGATTTCTGCATACTTGTAAGACATAACGGTAAAGGATTAAGCAACGTAAAATGAAATCTTGATACCACGACGGAGCTTGCAAACGCAGCAATCCGTCATGTCATGAAATGCACGGTCTAATAGACGATTTGTTAATTCGATGTCCCCAACCAGACGAAGAAGGCCGGACACGCCCACAAGAGTGTTTATCCTATGCCCATCATAGATGCCGGAAACCTTGATTTTGTAGTTTCCGTTGATTTCGCGGGATGTGTATTTTAACGTTGCCATAACTGTTGTTGTTTCAATCGCGGAACCGGCCGCGTCCGTCAGGTTGTAACCTTAACCCGATGCAAAGATATAGATAATTTTTTAATTTCCAAAAAAAACAACAAAATTTTTTCGCTTGAAGTTATTTTTTTTCGAAATTCGATTTAAGGGCCTTATAGACAAAAGATGATAACTTGTACCACCCAATGTCTTAACATCGCTAAAAACGGCCTAAAAATGCGAAAAAAGAAAAACCCACCGCGTTTCACAACGGGGTGGGAACAGTGAAGATGATAAACCTATGCAAATACCAATGGCACAAAGATAATGATTTATCTTTCAATCACAACATGTTCGACGCCTAAAATTGTCGTATGGGGGTTTTTGCTGACAACATCAACGCGGCGGTTCTTAACCATCCGGGTCTTCCAGAGGAAACCCAAGAATCGTTTGTATTGCACGGATTCGGCCACCACAAGCGAATCCCGGTTGGTCAATGTTCCGACAAATTCCTTTTCAGTCAACAGGCCGTTGAAATCAAACCAAGCATCGCCGCAATGAACAGCCACAGTTGGAATAGGTATTGTGTCCCTAATAATGGTCGTGTCCCGTGGCATGGCCTTCAAATCAATAATGGTCTGCGACTGCGTTTTGTTGACTGCGGCCAAATCCCGGTTGCGGGCGGTCAATTCCCGAATCAGCTGCGCATCGTCAGCGCGGAACCGTTGGAACTCCTTTATGGTTAATTCCATTGATTGCACACGGGCCGCATTCAAGGAATCACGCACACGGTATTGTTGCACATCGCCCAAAAGCGCAACAGAGTTGTTGCGATATTTATCCCTTTCGCCGGTCAGTTCCCGGATGCTCCGACATTGCGCCCCGCAAATGAAAAGGATTGCGGCCACCACGACCGCAACCCCGATTTCGATTTTAGTGCGAATGTCCATTATGCCGACGGAATTGCACCTTTATCGGTGGAATTGTAGGCCCATCCGCTTTCGGTACGGTCGTAAGATACGGTTTCCGTATTCTCGGCATCGAAATAGGAAAGGCAAAGGCCGCCGCCCGCGGTCGCCTTATAGGTAACCACATACAGGTGTTTCTCCGTGCCGGTCACTTTCACGACCTTATCCCCGACGCTCAATGCGTCAAGTTGTGCGGCCGTCAATGCGGTAATGTCGGTCACCTCAATGGGCGCGGCAGCGCCTGCAATGGCGGAAAGGACTTCGGCCAATGCGCCGCCGGCGTCAACGTTTGTTCCTTTACCGGCAATTTTTGCGTCAATCAACGCAAGGATTTGTTCTTTTGTCATGACTGTTTGTTTTTGTTGTTAATAATGTTAACCATGTTAGTAACATGTTATTCGTAATAATGCCAAATGACGTTCTGCACCTTTGCCGGGTCGTCATCAACATGGATGTATGTTTTACCGATGCCAATTCGAACGAATCCAACGGCCAACAGGGCCGCAACAATCTTCATGCGGTTTTGGCTTGTGTTGCAACGTATGTCCACCGCATAACGATGGGTATGCGGCCCGTCCCCGGAGCGGTTATGTTTCTTTTCCCATGCCGGGGAACGATATGCGGAATTAAGCACAAACGGGATGCCGGCCATTTCACGGGCCGCATCCAATTTGTCCATCGTACTTTGCTTCATGTCCTGTAAAGAACATGACGGCGTACATGCCTTAAATTCCGATTCTTTGAAATACTTTGCTATTATCATTCTTTTGGCTCTCCGTCTAAATCGCGAACCTCAACGGTCGTGTCGCCGTGCGTCAATTTAACGCCCAAACCTTCCCGAATGGCTTCGCGCACCTCATACAAAGTTGCGAAAGCGAACATGAAACCGGCAGCCTTGAAAATCGAACCGTCAATGACGCCCTTCGGAGGAATGAACAACGATACGACGAACATGGCTATTGTCATGGATAGGCATACCCACAACGCAATGGTCGTGGATATGCTTACCCTTTTCGTCATTGCCCGGAATTCCCGGACGGATTGTTGAACACTCATAGTTCGGACAATTTGCGCACCAAATTGGCGGTGCTGATGGAATAATTGCTATCGCTCTCAAACGGCCCTTGCGGGTTGTCTGCGGTATCTTCGGGCAGTCGCTTCTCCGTTCCGAGGTTGTCCACCTCCACGAAGGCGGGGAAGGGGGTGTCCACCGTCAGGGTGAGGGGAGTGGCGAGCGGGTAGTCGGTATTTGTTCCGTCCGTTATGAGTGTCGCGTCGCTCTCATCCCCTGCCTGATATGCTCTGCGCCCTCTGCGCTTTATTATCTTCGTCACCATCCCGTTCTCCACTACTGCCTCATCGTAGGAACTCCCCACTCCGTCCAGTCCGTTCACCACCACGGCATTGTTGTCCTCATCGTGGCAGGGGATGGAGTTAAGACCGAGGGCGAGGGTGCGCTCCCAGTACGGCTCATATGTCCCGTTACGGGAGGGGTCCGAGAGGTTGATGCAGATGTCGTGGTTGTAGGTGGTGCCGTAAGGAGCGCCGCTTCTAAATCTTAAATAGGCAATAGCCGGTGGTAGGGTTATTGTTTGTCCGTCCGCCCAGGAAGCACCAATACCAATACCCCAAGAACCACTAAAATATGTACCAATAAATTGCTTATTTACATCATATCCTAACAAAACCAGAGACGAAGCAGGTCCACGGAAATAATATGTACCACCATGTACAACGGGAATATAGTTTTTACTTCTCATATCAACAGAGGAGGTTACGTTTTGCCCCGTATTTATATTTATTCCTCCTTGTTCCCATTCCTCGTCCCACTGGTTGAATCCCCTTGTCTTTATCCCCGTCGCGGCGTTGTTCTTCAGCACGCCCGCGTTGTAGTTGTAGTACGGGAGAGGATGGAGGGCACGGAACGCGGCGGCGGTGGTGAGGCCGAGGCCCTCAAGGGTGAGGTCGACCACTATATCCACCCCGCCCGTCACGGATATAGGCGAGCCGTCGGAGGTCGCCACTGATGCCGTGCCGCCGATTATGGCGAAATACTGATGGCCGCTGGGGACGGTCACTTCCGTGTCGTTATCTCCCACCAGCTGGTTGAACGCCTCGGTCTTGCCCTTAATCCTCACCATATAGTCCACCCCGTCCCCGCCAGACTGGCGGAAGGCATACGGCCCTTGCGGTGTTCCCGCGCTGCGGGTGTCAACGAGATTGCCAGCGAAGCCCACGAACAATTCCGGGAATGAGCCTTTCGCCTTTGCAACGTCATCCAATGACAGACCACTGTCTTTCACTTGGCCGTTTTCGCCGAATGTGGCAATATGGTCTTCATCTGCATCTTCGACCAATTTCATGTACACATCGGCAAGGTTTTGCAACGCGGTATAAATTGCCCCGCTTGAAATCAAATTGCCGCTATCTTCCGTTGGTTCTTGGTCAAGTGCAATAATAGTTTGTTTATGCCATGCGGTATCATATACCAAGGCGCAAATTTCATCCGACACGATGAAACCAAAATCCGAATATGTCCCCGTGGCAGATGCAAGATAAAAAACCCTTTGGTCCGGCGTTCCGGGATTCGTTTCAGGGGTTGCAATCCCTCGGAACTGATACCCGCTTCCAAGGGAATTGACCATTGCAACCAGCACTTGTTGCAAGATGTTGCCGGTTATTTCTTCGTTGCCATTTTGCTTGATAACGGCAATGATGGCGTCTTTTAAGTTCTCGTAGTTCATATATCAAAATCGTTATTAAAGTCGTCATTGAAATCGCCGCGAAGGGCCTTGACATAACCCGTTCCAATCTTCTTTGCAACGGTCGCGGTGTCGAATTCCGCCGTTACGCTTGCAACGTCGCCATTGCTCTCCCATTCAGGAGTTATAAGGAATGTGTCCAAAGAATACACATGGCCGCTCTTCGTTATCTGCGCGAAATCTGCCATGCGCACAAGACGCATCACGTCCAAAAGATATTCGCTTGCAAAGAATGCGAACTTGTATCGCTTTTCGGAAATTTGCTTCGTTGGGAAGAAATACCCATCCCGCTCCTCGCCTTCTTCTTCAAAGCGATAGTCGGGTTTGGCGATGGTCGCGTCCAGATACAAAACATTCTTAAAGTTCGGATTCTTGTACACGATTGTTCCGGCATCCATCACAAAATTCTCCGCATCCCACCATTCCAATTTCAGGTATGGCGAAATATCATTTACCACGGTAAAGATTTCCGAATACCATGTGTTCGTTCCATCGGACATTACGGCATAATATTGCCCATTTTCAAAATTCCCTAACACCGGTAGTTGCCCGGGGAATACGATTACATCATAACCAAAATTTTGGAACGGCACAATGGAAAAGCCCATTTCGGATGGGTCATAATTGCCAACCAATTCGCCTTTCCCTGTGTAAATCGCAAATGATTCAATGCCGGCCGTGGATGTTGTCGCCGCATATAATTTTGGTGAAGCATCGGGATAATTCGGATTTTCATCTTGAACATCCACAAAGACGGTTCCCTGTGGTAATACCCATCCGCCCGTAAACATCCCTTCATTATCAAATTCGGCGGTAAATGTTTCCAATGGTTCGAAATCATTATTTAATGCAACGGCCGTAACCATAAGCGGTGCGGTTTGGGGTATGCCCTCAAAATAAACGGCCGTGGCCCCTTCTGTTTGATAACGAGATACGCCATAGCCATCGCCATACGTACTATCTATTATCCCTGATGGAGTTATAACCCCACCGAACAAACCGTATAATGTTAATTCTTCGCCTTTTGTATATACAACGGAATGGTTGCGTATCAATTGAAACGGCGGCAAGAATCCGGCAGGCGTGAATAACGGATACACACGTTTATATACCCACCAACGACGGGCATTTTGCTCCTCTATGGATGCGTACCAAGGTAATACGCTTAAATTGTTATTCGGTATCATATTCTAACGTTGCATCAGCCATTCGACTTGACAAATTTATGGATATTTTTTGGATATTTCCATTGCCTATTTCCGTTTTCACCAATTTAGTTAAATCGGGGTCGGCAAGGACGGGGAATTTAAGATTTTGAATCTTCAACCGTTTCACGCCCTCCGCAGTGAAATTCGTGTTGTTGATGCGGTAATACTTGCCCGGCATGTCATAAGCATAGTATTGTTGCAGATAGTTGAACGAAGCCCATCCGTTTTGCATTTCATACAAGAATTGCGATGTGGCGATGTACGAATACGAAATTATGTATTCCCCGTCCACCAATCTCGTACTTAACAACGCGAAGCCATCTTGCGATATGGCGGGCGGGTTGAGTAGCATCATATCAATATCGCTTGTGAAATCTGCAATCGTGATTTCTTCAACCATACCCCGTTGGACATAGCCCGAAATCATTTCGATAGGATAACCCTTGAAAAATTCCGACACGTCATCCATCCAATTGAATTGGTATCTTTCCGGCATTTCCGGCTTGTTGAATTGATATTGATTTCGGCCAAATCCCCACGGCTTTCCGCTTCGGGAAACTGTTTGGGTGGTCAAATCTATGCCGATGGCGGCATCTTGCGTATAACTGCCACCCTTGCGGAAATATTCGACATGTTCGATGCGGAATCGGTCGCCATCAATCCACCAATAGCAACGGTAACAATCCCGAAGCATGTCAAGCACCGAACGCAACGTTATCGGTGCGCTCTGCGCTGGCTGGTCATATCGGGTGTTAAGAATGTTCGTTTTTGGTGTAATGAAAATCTTCTGGGCATTTTGCGTTATAGGATTCGTGCCGTATAGAAATTGACTATATGTAACCGTACCGAAATGCGACAGTTCGGGTGCAATCTGTGCAAGCAAGACCGCGATAACCGAATGCAAGGGATAGGCCACTTCAATCGTAAATTGTTTGCGGCCCTGATAGTCAAGTATGGTGTGATTCCCGAAGGCATACCAGATTGACACCCCATTCCAATTCTTCCTTCCGACCGGTTGCCGCAAAACACCGCCGGATGCTGTTGGACGGACATAATATTGATTCCCATATCGGCCCCATTCCGTAGGTGTATTCGAATATTCTGTCGAAAAGATGAAGGCATCCGATACATTGAATCCAAGACAACGCGTGTAATTGCGATTGTTCTGCACCATATCCGGCGTCGGTAACGGCACAGTGGATGTCCCATCAATCGAATCCACATCGCAGACAATACGCGCCCAAACCGCGATATTGTGCATATATATGATTACATTTCCGGACACTTCTGCGGATACCGGTGTTAATGTACGACTATAAGGTATCAAAGGCGGCGGGGTTGTGCCTTGCTGCGATATAGCCGCTGCCCATAAAATGGTATTGTCTGCGGCCCGCAGTATTTGCCATCTTATACGACGAATTCCCGAACTTGGGCTGTCTACGATATAACGGAATTTGTAATCGCCGTTCACATAATCAGTCGTTCCGGGCGTTCCCTCATCCAACACCGCGCCCACATACCGGTCCGGGATAGTGATGGAACCCTGTTGAGTGATTTCCACAATAGTGCGTTCGGCCGCCTTGAAAAAATGGTATGTTGATTCCAACAAAGTTGAATTTATCACCTTTTCACATTCGGCCTCCCAATACAGGGTATCAAGATAACAACCAACCACATCGGAACCGGCGATGTACGTTTGCACCATCGGCCGTTTATAAGCCTCTACCGTTTGAATGGCCGGAGAGAGTTTGATTAAATCGTATTCATTATCCAGCCCCGCAAGCACCTTTGTATAAATGTCCTCGGCATGTGCTTGCACCAAGACCGTTTGCGCATCTTCATCGAATTCGCAATCAGTCTTATAAAAATAGCCGTTCCAATAGGATGACCACGTGACACCAGCATCTTGTGATATGTTGATGTCCAGCAAGAATTTTGCATCGAAAGCCATTGACATGACAAGCGCATAATCGTTGCGTTCAAAACGCAGCTTGCCGGACAATTCTGCCCGGTAGAACATTTCGCCCTGTTCTCGCGCCCATGTCTTTACAAGACTATTGCCATAGATGGGATGAACGTCTTCTATGGCAAGATAACCATAATATTCGAAGGTGTTGATTGTCCGTGTAAAAGACAACCACTTAACGCCTTCGTTAAATATCTTGCTGGTAAACGCAAGACAAACCGAAACAGCTCTGGCCGATGATGGGGTTGTTATTGAGTGTCCGGCTTCGGAGCGCGAAATGAAATCGCCATTGGCGTCAAAGAATGCCAATACGTACCAATCATAATATGCATTGGTCGTGTCAATCAGTTTATATGCTAAACCGCCGGAAATAGCAAATCGCGGACTGCTGATATAGTTTCTATCGAAAACGACATTGCCGTTATTATCATAGTATCCTTGCTGCCAATTCGTCGGAATCAAAAGATTCGACGTAATTCCGGGAACACTGATTTTGAATTTATAAATTGGATGCATGGCGAATTAACTTTTGATTTTGCGTGTCAAATTCTTGTAACGAATGATAACGTTGCCGGTCTGGTCAACGTAACGGCTTTCTTCGCCCTGTTTGCGGATTTCCCGCACATCGTGTTCAATTCCGGACACGTCCACGCCTCCCATTATTGACATTGCGGCCCCGGCCATTGTGGCGTTGGCACGTTGGTAACGGTCAGCGAATGTGCCATTGTTGAACGAATTGATGACATCGGGAATGATATGACGATAGCGATGCGAATTGCGTTTGTTGATTACCGCGAAGAATTCCCCGCCTTCGGCACGTCTACGCGTTCCGTCGCTTTTGCGTCCAAGGTCAATATCGTGACCACTTGCATGGCTGCCGCCTTGCAACAGTTCGACAACACCTTCGCCATACTTTTCGGTCTTGACGCCTGCGACTTCTGCGGCCTTGATTTTCGCGGCCGCGAAACTACCCCACATCGTTGCAAGTGCAGCCACGGCCAATGCCGGTCCAATCTCCGGAACGCCCGATAGGGATTTCCAGATGTTCGCCGATGCCGTTATAAGGCTGGACGTTTGTGTTACGGTATCAATAGCCAATTGGGCCTTCTGCGCCTTGATTTGTTCGCGTTCTGCCTTGGCGGCATTCTTCTTCGCCAATTCCAATTCCTTCTGCGCGGTCGCAACGCTATGGGCATAACCGGCATTGCGGGCTTCGATTTCTGCATCAAGGGCCTTTTGTGCCGCTTCAACCTGTGCGTCGGCCGCTTCCTTCGATGCATCCGCAACAGACTTCCATGAATCTACCAGCGAATCAATGGAATCCTTCACGGAATCAATAGCGGTATTGAGTGCGCTCTGCTGGTCTGCATCGAGGCGGATGCCCAGAAGCTCGTAGAGGTTATCATAACCCAGCCGGTCGGCTTCCTTCTTGATGCCCTCGATGGTCTTCTTAACCGCATTTATTTCGTCTTCCGTCATCTTCTCGGTGGCGGTTTCATTTATCTTCAAGATAGTTTCAAGGCGCACTTTTTCCTGCTGCAAACGGAATAGGGTCTTTTGGCGTTCGTTCCTGTCCAACAGGTCGAATTCCGCTTGTGCGAGGTCTTGCGACGCCTTCAAATCGCGCTGCGCCCTTTGCGTGTTGAACTTGGCCGTTTCGCGCAATACCATCGCATCGTACTTGGCATTGATGGCGGCTTCATCTTGGCGCAATTCTTTGGCCTTTTGTTTGTTCTGCTCAATTTCAATTTCGCGCTGCTTCTGGATATTCGCAAGCCGCAAGGAAAGCATCTTCTGCGTCCCGTCGTCCGTGATGGCTATTTCAAGTTGAATGGCCTGCTGTTCGGCCTGCAAGCGTTGAACCGCGAGCTTTGACACCTCGGCGTTGAACTGCTCGCGCGTCTTTCTTTCCTGCTGGTCGTACTTGGCATTGATAGCGGCTTCATCCTGTCGCTCGCTCTCAACCTTCTGCCGGTTCTGTTCAAGTTCCAGCTGCCTTTCGGCTTCAACTTTATCAAGACGCTTTTGCAGCATCTTGTCTGTCCCGGCTTCCGTCACGGCGATTTCAAGATTGATGGCTTCGACCACGGCCCGCAGGTCTGCAATACGCTGCTTCTCGGCTTTCTTCGCGTCGTCATCTGCCTTCTGTGCATCCTCGCGGGCTTTGTCCGCTTGCGCTTGCGCCTGCCGGGCTGCTTCGGCGGCGTCGTTCTCTATCTGTGAGGTGATAGTATCAATAGCCTGCCGCACACCTTCCAAGTCTGCAACGGCCTGCTTCCCAGCACGGCCTTTGCCGCCGGTCATCTGCACGGCGAGAGAGTATCTCTGTTCCAATTCCTGCATCAAGGCCTTCGCCGCTTCCGCACCTGCATTTTTATATTCATCGTGTAACAAATCCGTAAACGTTTGCGCAGCACGTTCCACGGCGGCTTGCTTCGGGAATAAGAATTGCGTGGTAGCACTTACAAGAAGCGTTAAATCAGCGATAAAGTTTTTGATTGCTCCGCTTGATTTCTGGAATGCTAATGTCAATCCTTCCACGGCCGATTTGTACAGTTTTGTTTGTCCTTCTACCGTGTTCAAACGCTCGGATTGGATTCTTTCGAGTTCCCCGTCCACATCTTCAAGGCTTGCACGGAGTTCCCGTGCGGATTCCGCCCCCGACAAAAGGGCCGAAAATGCCGCAACGCTGCGCCTATCTGTCAACTCTAATGCCGCGTTTAGATTTGTTCCGGCATCGCGTAACTTAATCAACCCATCAATTATTTCATCAAAAGACCTTGCCGGACCACCCAGCGATTTAGCCAATTTGCCATTGGCATCTGCCAACCTCAACAAAATGTTTCGTGCGGCGGTTGCTGCACTTGATGCGTCGAACCCCGCATTCGCCAATGCGCCCAATAGGGCCGTGGCATCCTTAACAGTAAGCCCGAATGCATTTGCAATCGGGAACACGGAACCGATGGATTGTTTGATGCGGTCAAAATTAAGCGCGGATTTGTTTGTCGCAACCGCAAGCGTGGCAAGTGTGTCTTCCGTGTCGGCACTCGTAAGTCCGAAGGACCGTAGTGCAGAACCGGCAACCTCGGCAGCATCACCAAGGTTCGCCCCCACTGCCGTGGCGAATTGCAGGACATATTGCTGCATGGCTATTATGGAACCCTTCCCGAAGCCGAGCTTTGCGAGTGCGGTCTGCAATTCTGTCACTTGGCTTGCGGTGTATTCGGTCGTGCGGCCAAGTTGCAGGGCGGTGTTCGTCAAAGCCTTCATTTCCTCACGGGACACGCCCAAGATGGTAGACAGATTCGCGTTGGCCTGTTCGAATTCGGCATTCTTTTTAACTACCGACGTGAATGCCTTCGCAAGTGCCAACAACACCCCGACGACCCCCATTCCCACAACGGCAAAGGCTTGCATGGCCTTCGACGCGCCGGGGGCGGATGATTGTGCAATACCCTTCAATTGCTCCTGTGTATGGGACAATGCCGTGACGACACGGCCGAGGGGGCCGGGCAACGCCCTTATTGCATTTTCATAATGGCCGACTTCCAAAGTATATTTCCCGGTCGCTTTCTGCAATCGGGACATTTCTTCATATATCTCGCGCGTTTCCTTCTCCAATTGCCGCCCCGCTTCGGTTCCTTCGCGCTGCGCAATGGACATTTCGTTAAGACGGATTTTGTTCAATCGGTATTGGGCCGACAATCTATTGTATGAACCTTCCTGTTCCCGATTGATGGTGTTAACCAACTTTTGAATTTTGGTAAACTCCTTCAAGGCCAGATTGCCATCCTTATATTTCGCATTCAAATCCTTCAACGTCTGTTCCGTGTTCTCATAACGCACCAACAATTTGTCGGTTTGTTCGCTGGCCAACTGAATGGCTTTGCGTTGTTCGTCAGTAGCCCCGGAAATGTTCTGCATGCTTTTGGCCACGTCGGAGGCTGCGCCCTGCAATTTCGAACGCAATGATTCATACTTCGCAATCAATTCTTCCAACTGCGCAATCGCTTTGGTGAAAGCATCATCCGGTGTCAACAAATCGGAATATCTTATGGGATTCGGATTGTCGTTCATACTTATTTTCCTTAAAAATGCCGTCTAACGGCGTTATAACCTTTCAACGATAAATTATATATGTTCGCCCTTTTACGTTCGTCTAATGGCCCTTGTTTGCCCTCTGCGCGCGTCGTGCCTTTTGAAGCACAAAATCAAATGCGTTGTAAAACTCCAATACCGTGTATTCTTTCGGTTTCACATTCAGGTTTTCCGACAATGACAGGCACAAATCTTCGAATTGCCGGTCAAACTGAATTTCGGCGCTTTCGCTTCCCGAAAAGATTTGCGGATTGCTATATGTCAATAATGCCGTTGTCAACTTGTCAACGTCCGCTTTCTCTCCCGGATTGCTTTCCCCGGCTATAATGCCTTTCAATATCATCAACGTGCGCTTGCGCAGAATGTCAAAATATTCCTTCACGCGGGAATCGTTGAAGATAGTGGGGAAATACAACATCAGTTCCCCGTCAATTTTTTTTTTGACCGCATCCAATTGGGCGGCCAGCTTGCTTGCGGGGGTGTCATTCAATTTCTTCACGATATTCGCCAAACCTTCATCGGAAATGTCGTTGCATTCCTTTCCGTCAATCTTCGTGACTAACGCGGCGAAAGCGCGATGCGATGGGTTAATCTCATTTTGTATCAGGTAAACGCATTGACGCAAATTTTCCAACTCTTGTTGAGCCTTATCCGGCTTGTTGTCTGCAAGGAATCTGCGCACCTTTTCAATGCGATGGTCGAAACCGGCGATGTCCGAACCGACCCCGGCTTCAATCAGCAACAATTTTTGGTATTTATGAAATCGCACAATAGGCAATTCGTCTATTGTGTCATACATTTCAATGGTGTGTTTTCCCAATTTAATCGTTACCATAATTCACGCGTAATCAGTGTTGAACATATCGGCGCCGCCAACAATATCCAATGGCCGGTTATCACACACAAAGTTAATGAAATTGCGACGCAAACCCACCATGAACAACAGAATTTGCAATTTAATAGTTCGCTGAAAAAATCATTCGGGGCATGAACTTGCAACCATTCAAGCCATCCCCATTTCTTCGCCAACGAGAGGGCGAACGCGGCGGCCAATGCTATCACGGCCACCCAACACACAAATTGAATTACCATACCAATATCCAAACTAACAAACCACAAACGATATATTGCCATTCCGGACGGTCGGTTGGATTATCGAGGTCAACGTCCCGCGTCCTGTCCGGTTCAACACCGATGGCGTATAAAAAGTTATGGCATATCCATTCCATCTTCATGGAAAAGAATGACCGTTCGAACACTTTCGTGTCACTCTTGTTGTCCTTCTGTATTTGTTTCAGCACCTTTCGCATGGTGCACTTGGGAACCCTGTAAGAATTATAAATCGTCAGGCAATTCGGCCCAAGATTATAATTTGGCATTTTTACTTCGCAACACATAGTTCGTCAAATTCCAATAGTCCTTCAAAGCGGAATCCCGCAAAGGGATGCATCAAAAATTGATTGTCAATTTCCGTCAAGGTATAACCGCGATAAATGTTTTCGGCGCGTTCATATATCTTGTTGATTATGATGCGCCCATCGGTCAAATGCCATCCGGCCCGGCCGTTCAAAACATTAAGTATTTGGGCCTTCAAATTCTCCGTGTCGCGGTTTGTAGTCTGTTTATAGACACGTGTAAGGTCAAACCATACTATCAGCCCGAACGGGGCCTTTATCTGCCGCCCCCACGGACCGACATCAATGGTTTGTGGGTCGTCAACCTCAAAGAAAGAGAAATTCCCAATCTTGGAATCCGGCGAAACCTCAATGTAATCGTTCGGGCCGTGGCCGTTCCAGCCACCACAATAGACGTTCGGCGTGATGATGCGTTTCCCTTCCAGCATTTTCGACAAACGTTGTGCGCGGCCAAATGCCGCGTTTAGCCATGAAATATTTTCAATCAATCCTACTTGGATTTCCCCGATAACCTTATCAAGCATTACCGGATTGTTGATTATGGGTGCATTAACTGTTGACATATAATCGTGATTTCAATTCGTTCATCAATTCGTTATATCCTCCGCGTTCCATGAAAATGACCATCCAATTGGACATCATCAACCCAAACGTTTCGATACCATATTTCGCAACGATTCCACGCGAATAACCCGTTGTCCCCACGATTCCCACGGTATCCACGTCGAATTGCACTCCCAATTCATCATGGAACCGGCCATTGATGTACAGATTCGGCGCATCCGGGTTGCGGTCAACGGAATATGGGTAATTTATGCCGGTTTCCTTCCATGCGGAATAACGTTTTGCCGATTCAACGGAATAGAAAAAGCCCGATGGCTTCAAATCTTCACTGTAATATGGCCTTATGTCTTGACCGTTAGACGCAAGACCTTGGAATAATTGCTTTTTCTGCAAATCCAATATGTCATCCGGGTGTTGAACGACAACATTGCGGACCATTTCGCCGGTCTGCAATGCATCATACGCGCTTTCAACCCGTTTCAACAAATCGTTTAGTATTCCCATGTCTTGTTTTTGGCCGTTTTGGGGCGATTTAAGGACGTTAAACGAAAAAGACGTGGAATTTATCGTTTTTGCGCTTAACGTCCATTAAACGCGATTTATCGCAAAATTAGTCTTGTAACGTTAGAGGCTTTAGACCGTGCGATATTTCACGCCATGATTGTTGCATTGCAAGCAAATGCGGTCCAATCCGCGTGTATCGAAGGATAACGCCCGGTATGCCTGTTTGAGTTGGTAACCCAAACCGCTTTCGCGGCCTTGGGGATTGCCGTCAATCTCATACAAGATTTGGTCACGGGTCACGTTGACCTGATTGCGGTTCACACGAACGTCCGGATTCATCGCAATAGTGCGCAACACATCCGTGGCAACTTGCTTTTGGATGACGGTGGCAAAGATATGGCGTTGGGATATTATGAAATCCGTAAGGTCGCATCCCACGGAAATCTCCACGTTCATTCCATAGTTCATGGTGTTCGTGTATCCCACTTGGCCGATGTCGAACATTTCCGGATATTCGGCAAAATCCTCCGGAGCATGAATGCCGAAAGGCGAAACCTGCAAATATTTGGTCAATTGACGCCATGATTCGATGGAACCGCCCAGACATGTTTGACACGGTTCGGCGGACCAATCCTTTGATACGTTCAAGGCCCGCATCCCGGACGGCAAATCATTTTGGTTGTAGCAAAGGAACCACGCGCCGCCGGAATCATTGCCATTGCCATCTTTGCCGGGAATGTATGGCAAATAAATCGGTTCGGCCGGTGTAAACCATTGAAATCCTCCGTTGGTGTTCGTAAAGTTCAAAACGATTTCACGCATCGGGGCCACTTGCGACGAATGGAACAGATACAATTTGACTTGACCCGTTGCGCCAATCATCTGCAACCCTATGCGTTCAATCTTTGTGGTTACGCCCATCGAACGAACGGGGATGATTTCGAAACCGACAATCTTGCCCGTGGGGTCAATGGTCGCTTGCAGCCGGGCCGCGCCGTCGAAGAATGTGCGACGTTCCAGCAAACTTTGTGTTTCCTTCTGCAATTCCTTTTCTTGAAGGAAGGTTTGAATGGTGGTGTTAATTCCGTTGATAGTCAGCTGGCGCACGAAATCGCTTTCCATGTTCCACACCACCCAAGGGCTTTCGCCGCCAAAATCGTTATTGAAATCCTTGTTGAAATCACTCAATTTTGGTTCCTGACCGACGTTGTTGTGATTGGCTATCCATATACGCCCATCGTGACGTACCTTGAAGCCAACTTTATATTCCAAAATCTGGTTCCATTCCGGATATTGGAACATGTAATCGTCCGGCATGATGGCACGAACGTTCGCCAAGGTCACAAGCGGGTGCGCCCCCTGAAAGGTTAAACCGCTTTCACTTTCGCACAGTGCTTTGTCAATTTTATGTTCCGGGTTGTATTCCTGTTGCCATCCCACAACCGGCAGCAATGCTTTTTGAATGTCGTACAATCGTACCATAATGCTCAATCCTTTTTTAACGAAAAACGGGGACGGGGTTGTATGTCCCGTCCCCGCGAACAACAGTTGTTTCGATGCGCCACTATTCGGTCACGGCTTGCGTGGGAACCGGATTGTCGTCGGTGTTCATCACAACGACGGGCTTGGCGAACGGGGTTCCGACTGCGTTGGCAACCTCAACCTTGATGATGGGGTTGGCGACCACGGACGGGTCGGAATTGTAAGCCACCAAGAATGCGACGTCCACAGAGAAGCCGAAATATTCCTTTACGTTACACACCATGTCGGCGGAAGCTGCACCGGCGATGCCGGATTGGTCGCCAACGGCGGTATAGTAATGGGAACCTACGGGCAGGTCGATGTAGGGCAGACGCACCACATCCCACTCGTGGAAATTCGCACGGGTGCGGTTCAACGCTTCGCGGTCAACACGGGTCAGGACACCCACGTTGCCGTCGGCTACGATGTAACCGGTTGCGAAAATGCCAGATTCGTTGACAATGTTGTTGGTGTAGTGGAACACCTTGTTGTCGTATTCGAAACGCTTGTTGACATCGTTGTAAATGTCATGCTCCGCCATCTTGCGGACAAGCGAATCGAAACCGGCGCCACCGATGACGTGAAGCATTTCGGGATACGCGTTGGCACGCATCATTGCGTTCATGTCGGAAAGGAACTCCATGCGGGCGGTCCAAGGGACTTGCACGGAATTGGCGGTCACGGTGTAATACAACACATCCTTGAACACTTGGGTTTTGTTCGCTTCAAGGGCGGCGATGGCCTGTACGTCCATTGCGGTCGCAAGGGCGCGGCAAACCTTCTCCATCTTGCGGGCGAAATCGTGTTCGTAGGAAATTTCGTTGTTCCTGTACAGTTGGGGAACCATAGTGAAGCCGACGGCCAAGGTGACCCAATTGACGGTGTACAATGCCGAGGTGTTCTCGTCATCAGCGATGACGCAAGAACGCACATTGGCAACGGTTACGTCGCCATCGTAGTTGATGACGGGGACCTGAACAGTGTTACCGATGCTCTCGAAAGCACGGTCGCGCAAGTTCGGGTTGATAATGGAATTCGCGGCGTTGGTTTGCTCAATGAAGAAATCCAATGCGCCGTATTCCAACGGGCGGGCCATATTACGGTCAAATTCCGGATTTTCGACACGCCAATTTTGCAAACGGGTTGCTACAAGTGACATAATGTGTAAAGTTTTAATTGTTAATGTTTTTGCCGGATTGACCCTTTACCCGGTTAGTGTAATTCTTTGCTTAACGAATAGGCAACGTCTTCAACACATCGTGGTTCTCTTTCCACGCGGCTTCCATTGCGGCGTTAAATTCTTTGGACCCGTTAACCAGTCCGCGCTCCATCAGTTGTTTTGCAATGATTTCGTGGGCTTGGTCTTGGGACGTTGCGCCGGAAATGTCCACGGTCTTTGCACCGCCACCATTCCCGCCGTTTCCACCTTGGGAACCAGCGCCGGTTTGTTTGCGGCCTTCGTCAAGAACACCCATTGATTTGAGTTCGTTCGAAATCAGTTCGGCGGCCGTGAATGGGCGCAAGTTGTTTTCCGGGTTGCGTTTTGTTGAGCCGTTCTCCATGAACGCCAAAACCTTTCCACCGTTTCCATCATCAATGAAAGTGGGATTCATCCCCTTAACCTTGGCGATGGCCTGTTGCAGAAGAACAGATTGGACCGGGGCGGTGATGTCGGCCTTGAATTTCAATCCGGCGGTCGCCTTGGCGAATTCGCCGTCAATCTTCAATCCGAACAGTTCCTTTTCGTGGTCGGTCTTGGATTGGTCGAATTGGGTCTTCAACGTGGCATATTCGCCGCGCACGTTCTCCAAATCGGCCTTGGCCTGTTCCAATTGACGTTTGGTTTCAGCATCCGCGCCACCCTTGGCGATGATGCCTTCCAATCGCGTCTTCTCGGCGGTCAGTTCCGAAACCTTGTTTTGCAGTTCGGCGGCATTACCCGCTTGGCCCTTGATTTCGCCAATAACACGTTTGGCATAATCATACGTTTTTTCGGCCCCATTCTTGGTGATTCCGGAGGCGGCCAATATGTCCGCATCCAATCCACCATAGATTTCGCCGGTCTTCTGCCCAATAACGGCCGTTTCGTCGTTCTTGGACATTTCGACGATTGCGCTTTTCTGTTCATCCGTCAACCCGGACAATGCGGCGTTGGCGTTCAATAATTCGGTTGTAAGTGCCATAATTCTTTCCCTTTGAATTTTTGGTTAATGTGTCTTTTCGTACCGCTTAAATGGCATTATTCCTTTCCTTCGCCATCTGCGGGTTTGTCGCCCTTGGCGGGTTTGTCGCCCTTGGCGGCCTTCGCGAGTTCCTTTTTGACGGCCTCTGCAACGGCCTTGTCGAATCTCTCCTTTTCGGCCTTTTCCTTGGCGGCCTTCTGTTCGGCGGCAATCTTGGCGGCTTGTTCGCGTTGCTCCTTCTCCCAAATGTTGGGGTCGTGAAGAATAGTCACGGTGAAACCTTGCTTGCGCAAACTATCCTGCACATGAGTTTCGAAAATCTTCTTTCCGAACTTCTGGACACGGGGTTTGGACAAACGAACACCGGTCTTCTTGTCGAACTGTACCACCTCAATCAATGCGTGGTAGTACCTTTCTTCTCCCTTTGGAACAATGTAATTGTCCGCAGTCAATTTTTCAATCGGGGTATCACGCCCGTCTTTTGTTCTCATACTTTGATGGTATTAAATTAAACGGTTGCCGGTTCGGGCTTTTGCTCATCAGCATATCGCCGGAATTCGGCCACAATAGTTTCAATCTTTTTTTGATAGCTCACTTCCGAACCGAAATCCAATATGTTGGTGTTCTCGCGTTCGAAACGACGCACAAAGTTAGGAAAATTTAACTTAATCCGTAAATCCTGTTCGGAAATTAGATTTTTGTCAAACATGTCGGTAACCTCTTGACGCGACAAATGCCGGAACGGTTCAAGTTCAGCCAACAACATCATACGACGCAATTGCATCGGGTCATTGCGGTATTCCGTTTCCAAGATGCGGTTCTGCATCATGTCCAATTCGGCTTCCGGCGCCCCGGCTTCCTTTGCGGCTTTGTATCGCTGGCGCAAATCATCCGCCGACTGCAAGAAGAATTCCGTGCCATAATTGATTTTGGCCGAAATGAAATAACGGCCATAACGCAACCGGCATACCGTTTCGTCAACCCACTGTTGGGCGGCTTCGAATCCCTTTTTAATGCGATTCAATACCGTAGTGACGTTTTCGAAATTCGCTTGCACCTGTTGTTCATTGAATGCATCGCGGTTCGTTATCAATTCTTCCTGACCAACAACGGCCGTGATGATTTCTTCACGCAATCGCTTTTCCTCCTCAACGTTATAGTCAAGGGCATTGCGGTCCACGGTCAGCATCTGCACGGGATTGCGCAGGTCCGGTTGCTTTTCATCAACCGAAGGAATGGGGATTTCGACGAAAGACCCGGCCCCCACAATGCGTTTGTTTCCGCACTTGGGGCAGCGAAGCAACAATCCAGCCATATCAAGACGATAATGGCCTTCTTTGTCGCGCAAGAATCCTCCGTCGCAATAATCCCCATTTTCGGCATTGGTGAAATCGCAACTTTGTTCGTAACCGGACAAAATGGGATATGCACCCATCAAATCCAATTGACGCTTTGAAATATGGAAGAAAGCGAACCAATCCAACGATTCAAGTTCGGCAGACAACGGGGATGCCTTGACATCCGGTTCGTCCAGCGATATGGGTTCGTTCCAGAAGAAACGCGCCGGGCAATATCCCAAATCATGGGGGGCTTCCACCTTGGGCATGCCCTCAATCTGGCCGGTGTGTTTCTTGTCTTCCCAAACCCGGTAGGTTTCGTCATCCAACGCCACAATTTCGTCATGGCGCCGGAAAACGATGTAATCCATTTGTCCGGTTGTGGGATTCGCCCGATAGGTTATCACGTCATCAATCGGCAACCAATAAAAATACGGCTCGGGATAATCCGTCTTTTGTTCCCTCGGAACGTCAACTATCAAGACGGAGTTGATTTCACTCTTGAAGAACTCCCATCCCTTGGTTGACCAAATTTCGGGTTCGTGTAACTTTTCGATGCGGTATTGCTCCCAATCGTCGCGTTGTGCTGAATTGACGAATTGATAATTGAAAGCGGGATTGCGGCCGTCAAAAATGCGGCTTAACTTGTCAAAACAAATTTGCGTTATCTCATTGGTCTTAATGGGATAACGGAAAAGTGCTTTGAATAAAACGAATTTGTCGTGCGGCAAGATATTTTCAGCCATCGCAAGAAATTGCGTTAGCGGAATGCTGATATACGGAGCATTGAACGACGTTACGCGCTTGACCGTATGGAACTTAATGCGCCCTTGGTGCAACTTCATACGGGTCAGCGTAGCGGAATTCTTATTCTCCGTTATCTTTTTTCTTATCTCTTCGACACTGTAACCCATTGTTCACGAATTCGTATTTCGATTCTTTTGGCAGATGCCACCCACCGTTATGCGGCATCCTTAAAATTCTTTCTGCATGCGAAAATTCGAAATCCATGGTTACGTCGTTCGCAATCAACGTAACCATGGTTTTCTTTGCGTTCATTACTCCGAAGCCGGAATCAAATCGGTCAACGGGTTGAAATCGTCCGGTGTCACGATTGCCAAGTTGTCCGAATAGTTGTCCGGATACATCCAAGAAATGGCGTTGGAATCCTTCGCATCGAAATTCCCGTGAATCTTGGAACCGATGAACAGGGAACGGATGGGAATGGGATAATAGGTGGTGGGGATGCTTTCGTCCTGAATGGCCTCAATCCTGCCATGTTCGTCGAACAGGAACACACCCAGATTGCCGGCTTGCGCTTCGCATTCAAGTTCCTTCATAATCTTGATGACGCTTTGAGGAACGGAACGGAAAGAACCGTCAAATTGGACGGGATTGCCGCCGAGAACTTGGGCTATGCCACCCAAATCATCGTTGCCGCCACTTGTGCGCCTTGCATCGCCACCGGAATCGGCCGGGGCATTGATATAGGGAGAAACAACGACCTTCGTGCCGTTCGTTGCAGCCAACAATGCGGTCCATGTGGCAAGTTTGGTTATGGTCGGGGCCAGAGGAGTTCCGGAACCTACCATTGAATTACGCGTTCCGTCAGCTTGGCGCAACCTCTGGAATGCAACCTTTTGAATTTGGCCGAAATTTTCCGGGCATATTACGTTCGGAATAGTGGTAATTGCTGCGGCGGCCGGGCATTGACACAACATGCTCATTTTGATTTGAATTTTTAATTGTTAGTATTGTCGGGGCGGCCTTCCCTTCGCCGCTTTTCTTTGCAAATGTAATTATTTTTCTTAAAAATCGCGTTAAAACGATTCGAAATAAAAAATCATATCATTTATCATCTTTCCCGTTTACGGCCCTTAAATCGCAAATATGGGCCTTAATGGACACGAACGCCACGATTGGCGGAGTTGTATGGCTTCGCGTTGCCATTCGCTATCTCCTTTTCGAAAATTCCGGTCAGTCCATCCGCATCATCATCGTGTTCGTTCGCATTGAACTTGCGCAAAAACCCTGTTATATGGTCGTGGAACTTCTTGAACCGGCTTTCCCATCCGAATGGCATGATGATGTGTTGGTTCACGAATGGCGCATTCGTCACAATACGGGATTCTTTGTTGTCGCTCTGGTAGAACGGGATGGTCAAAGCCCGAACCTTTTTCTTTACGACCTTTTCGAACTGCGAACCACCATTATTCGATTCAATCCATGCCTTTTGCACACCATTGGCATTGATTAGCCGTGGAACGGTTACGGTTGTCACCTCCGTGGATTCATCAGTGAATTCAATGTCGGTTATCAACGCGAACAATAACGGTTCCATCTGGTGTTTGGCTTCGTTCCAAATTTGGTTTTCCGAACGATAGATGTCATACGATGCGGCAAATAGGTAATCGTCACCTTCATCGGCCACGTCAACGTAACACCCGGAACGTACATATTGCCCCCAATCGGCTTTTTCAATCCATGTTTTGAATGGCTGGTACAAGAATGCGGTCGCATCGCCCGGATTGCCCTGATACAAGCATTGGAATCCTAACGGGTCCAATTGCTTCTGTTGCAATAGGCGTTCCAATGAATGACGTTTTGCCCACAACGGTTGTCCGGATTCCCTTGGGTCTATTTCCGTGGGGTTTCCGGTCTTTATGGCTTCAAAGTTGACCAATACCCATGCCCCGGCCGGAATGTTTTCGAAATCCTCCCATTTTTCGGCAAACACAACCTTTTCCGATTCAATGATTTTGCCAATGATGTCATCCGGATGCCAACGGGTAAACACCACCAATTGTTGGGAATCGTTGTGCAATCGGGTCTGCGCAACCTTCGTGAACCACTCCCATGCAGCTGCACGGATTATCGGGCTATTGGCTTCTTGCGAATCTTTGTAGAGGTCATCATAAATCATTACGTCCACGGTCTTGGAGGTCAACGAACCGCCACGACCGACAACACGCAACGAACCGGTATGCCCCACGATTTCGAACACGTCCGAATTGCGCAAGTAATTGTTGGCCACTGTCACCACATTCGAACCATTCAATTGCGTGTCTGGGAATATAGCCCGGTATTTGTCCGAATCAATCAACCGTTGCACGTCACGGTTGAAATCCTTTGCGATGGTGGCAGCATACGAACAAATGCATATCTTCAAATCCGGATAAAGGCCCAACATATCGGAAGGAAGAAACCGACTTGACCCTTGGGATTTGCCATGCTGCGGCGGGGCCTGAATGATTAGACGTTGCACCATACGTTTGGCGAACAAATCCAACACCCTGTAATATGCGATATGGAATGGCGTTGCCTGAAAGTTCGGGTCCATATATTCGGCGAACCACAACAGGTTGCGCCGTGCACCCTCTTGCAAAAACAATTCCGGATGTTCGGTCAACATCCGGGTTATTTGCAACGAATCAATATCCATAATCAACTATCAATCCCAATATGTGCAATGTTTGGCCATCGTGTGTTCATAAATGCTATTATTGATTCCACGACGCGGTTGTACTGTTCTTCGGACAAATGGCCCACATGAATTATAATAACATCTTCATCCGGGTCTTGCGGACCATCCGTTTTACCAAATCCGGCCATTATTCCAAATCGAATGCTAAACCAACCATCCCATCATCATACACCATATATTGTTTGAATCCGTGACGTTTGTACCAATCAACCATCCATTGTTCCGGGTCTGTCCACAGACACAACAGTTTTGCGCCCATTTCCCGGGCGTGTTGCTTGGATAATTCCAACAATTCATTTCCCAAACCCTTACGGCGGGACGATTCGCACACGCTAACACCGGACAAATGCGCAACGGCCGGGTTGTCATCCTCAACGGAAACAGTACACAACCCACGACCATCGGCAATTACAATAATGTCACCACGGCCCCAACGCCAATTGTTTTTATGAATAATCATAGCCATTATTTCCCATTGATTGCGTCAATAACCTTTGCCAACAAATCATCCGGGACATTGGCCAATGATATGTTCGATTTGGTTTCGGTTTCAATCTTTCCGGACAACTCTTGATTGACGCGATTCTGCCAATGCTCTGGGTCGCGGTTGCAGAGGGCGAAGATAATTGCCGTTGGATTCGGGGCTGCCTTTTTATGGACAACCTTGGTTTTAGTAATCGTCGTTTTGCCATCCTTGGACGGTACGGTCTCGGTCGTGGTTTCGTCCCACTCATACCCGCGTATCAGTTCCGCCAACGAACGCTTGGAATCTACAACAATTTGCGAATCATACCATTGTTGGTATTCGGCTTCGGCCTTTTTAACTTTATCCGAAAAATCCGAATCGTCTCGCAAATGCCGATAAAACGAATCATGGCCAACTCTTGCGGCCGTAAACGCATCTTTGTATGATTTGCCGGCGGCAATGGCCTTGCACATTATTTCCACTTTGGCATCAGTCCATCGTGGTTTCCGGCCTTTCTTCTTGGGTTCGGCCTGTTCGATTGTCCCATTATCTTTTGCCATAACTCAATCTATTTTTCTGCAAAGTTAATGAAAATTTATTATTGCGGTTGTAGCCGGATTCGAACCGACATTTTCACTCTTTCCCAAAACCACTAAAAAAGGCAAGAGTGACGTGCTGCCTTACTTACTTGCACTATACAACCAAAAGAACCGGGAACGGTGGGTATTACCAAATATTTTGCAATTTACATATCCAAAACAATTAAACCCTGTCTATTTGGGTTGCCCTACCCTCCCGGTATGAGTTTACTTGCCCCAGCGAGCTGGGAACCACTTGTCGATGAACGCCTTGATTGTCGGAATGTCATATACGCCATTGCTTGACAGGCCCACGACGACCGCCAAGCACACGACGCCCAACCAAATCGGTTCGCCAAATTCAATGAATTTCAAGGCCCAAGCCGCGACGGACAAGCCGGCACCGACGACCCATGAAATGATTTGCGGCCACATTCCTTTGGTAATCTTCAATGCGCCGTTGATGAATCCGGTAATGGCCACGGTCAAAGTCATAAGCAATGGCGCAATGTACCAAAAGGATTCGGAAAAAATACCATTAATAATTTCCATGATGATTAATTTATTTTGTTAAACAATTTCCCGGCTTTGCGGGCTTTTTTGGCAATACTGAAATACAGGCCGGCTCATCGGGGTCAACGGGGAATCCGGATATATCGCATGCAAGTTCTTCCCACCATCCGGCATAATGACAATGCATGCAATCCCGACATTTTAATTTGGTCAAATCTTTATTCATTCCTGTTCGATTTTAGGGATGAACGCAGCATCCTTGCAGCGCTTCGAATAAAACTTGATTTTGACAATCAATATGGTGCGTTCCGGTTCATCCCGGATTTCTATCAGACGATTCCCTACACGCCCTTCAATGGCATCCCACAACGAAAGGATATATCCGGGTTCGTTGTGGTTACAATAGTTGCATTCGATGAAATAATGGTCGCCCCCGTTCTTGGGTTCGCATTCCATTCCGGTCAACGATTCGACCATATTGCATAACTGCGCATCAAACGCATTCAATTTTTCTCGCCAACTCATTTTCTTTTGAGGTTGTTTTTTATCAGTTTCCAGCCATCTTCGCCCAACATGACGTTACGCGGATATTCCATGATGTCATCCTTGGGGACGATTATATTATACAAACCCAACTGGCCCTTGATGGGCATTTCGATAACACGGCGCGGGTTGCGCATCATCCATCCCCAACCCTTATGTGGGCGGTCTTTCTCCGGGATGCAAGTTGCGGCCCAATCTTCCGGGGTGAATTCTTCGACGGGTTTCGTATCGTACAACTCCACGAATCCGCAAGTGACACCGGCCGGGCAGCCGGTTATGTCATTGGGTTTGGCCGATGAACAAATCAACAGGTCGCCACGGTAATTGATATTCCGTGTTCGAACTTCAATAGTCTTTTCGGCATGATATTCTCCGGATTCATCCCGGAACACAACACGCGTAAGCAAATCGGCGTAGGGCTGTTTTACGGTTAACGCCTTGAATACGTCGTGTTGGTCCGGGTTGTAATCCTTTTTGTCTATTTGCATAATGATTCGGGTTAATACGGCATATCGTTGTTGGCGTTTCCGCCCGGGGTGTAATCCGGGGTCGGGGCCGGGGCCTGTTCGGGCTTTTTGCCGCCCAACAGCTCCATTTCTTCGACAATAATTTCCGTAATGTAACGGGTTTGTCCGGCATTGTCTTGATATGAACGTGTCCGGATTTTGCCCACAATCAAAAGCGGGGTTCCCTTTTTCACGTACTGTTGGCAAACACCCGCCAATCCGGATTGTTTGACAACGCAATTGTGCCAATCTGTCACATCGGGGATTTCCCTGCCCTCTCGTGTGGTATAGCCGCGTTCAGTCGTCGCCAATGTGAATTGAGCGACCTTCCCGCCATTTTGGAAATCGGTAATTATGGGGTCTTGGCCAACATTACCTTTCAAAAAAACCTTATTCATCACTTATTTCTTTAAGATGTTCAACAATATTTTTAACCACCAAATTAAAATCGGATTTCTTGGAATATTCCGATTTCCTCAAATATATAATTGGGGTTACTGTAACCCCGTCTTTTTTGCAAATTACGGGCGTTCTGTTTACACCAACGCCATTGGGGAAATAACAGATTTCTATCATAACTTAATCGTCAAATTTTGCACCCTGCAACAAATAACGGCGTTTGTAATCAGTCCATCCGGCGGCATTGTTCAAATTTTCCCGGTCGCCCTCTCTTACAAACTCAACCCATACCCCGGAAATCCCTTGGTCAACAATTCGAACCAACCGGCCAACAAAGTATTTCCGGAACCGGTAATATTCGCATTGTTCGTTTATGGCCAACACCCGTTTGGTGTTCTTGGGATGCGGCGTTTTCGGTGCGCGGCCGTTCCGCTTGAAATTGGCTTTGGCGAAATCCTTGCGGATTGACCGGCGCACCAATTCGTTGTAATCTTTCATTCCGGGTCGTATGGTTCGGGTTTCTCCACCGAAACCGTTACGGGTTGCAACGGTTGTCCGAAGGTCAGCAACGAAACCCAGATTATGCCGGTTTCCTGAATGCGTGCCACTTCATCCGAGGTCAATGCCCAACACGTGTTTATTTGGCCCGTTTGGGGCTTGCCTACGCGTTCGGCGGGCAATGGTGTATATTCCGGTTGTTCTGCACCGAAGACGACATTAGCGCCGTCAAATTTGATGGGTTCCATATTCGATTTTGATGGTTATGGACTTTCGTTCTTTCAGGGCCGGTTCAATCAACGGCCACAACATTTCTTCCAACTCCGCCCCAATGTCATTGGCATTGGAACATATCTTTGAACAAAGCCCATTGTCAATTTCAAATGTTCCATCCGGAGCCGGATTGATTCTTGCATTATCTAACATGTTGATATTCGCTTTTCAGTTGTTCGATGGTTAACATGTTCGCCCGGTAAATCCGCATGTTCTGTCGGTCGCCATTCTCCCAACGATTGTGCATTTCGAAACAAAGAATGTTGACGTTTCGCGGGTCATGCGCCATTTCCGGATGTGCTCCACGTGTCAATATGTGCGACACATAGGTGGCCGAATATTGATACAATGGGCGCATCGTTTCCGAACAGATGTGCTGGTAATGGTCCCAACACCAACGGTAAAACTTTTCGTTTTCTTCCGGGGTGTGTCCGGTTCCGAACAATTCCCGTTGTATTGATACCCGCAAGTTGATTTCAAGCGCAAACCGGCGGTCAACCAACGGTTCATATCCACGGAGGACTGCATAGTCATACAATTCACGGGTATCAATAACAAACGGTTCCATGGCTACATTTCAGTCATGTCAGATTCCTTTGGTTCGGCTTCTGGAGCTGGTTCCCCGAACAGGGACAATTGGGCCTGTTTGCCGTTGAAAAGGAATTGATAAACCTCGGTTTTGATTGCGTCAACAATCTTTTCCAACTCCTCTTCAAAGCCAAACGAAATTTGGGCCATCTTGATGCGCGGCGTGTTGATGCAAGTCTTCAATCCGTTGGGAGTTTCGAAGACGGCCGTGATGATTACGCCCACGTTGTCGTCGGTCCCGGACCACGATACGCCACGAACATCTATTTTCGCTATCAGTTCATCGGCGAACGAACGCGCCAAGACCAACTTGGATTCCGGCAGCTTCATGTCGGCGGATTCCATCAACGTCAAAAATGACGTGATGTTGAAGACACGGGCCACAATCGGGCGCAAATCCTCAAACAATCCGCGCAAATCCGGGTGGATGTCACGGGAAACGCTTGCGTGGTAATCAGTCACGGACGGTTCGCCGCCCACGGTTTCCGTCACCTGATAATCGGCTTGCAACCCGCCGTTGGGGTTCAACTTAACCTTGGAAAGATTGTAATTCTTTTCTGTTGGAATGGTCTTTTCTTCCATAAGATTATTTTTGTTCTGTTGCCGGTTCCGCCGGAACGGGGTCTAATACGCCAACGGCGATTTCGACCAATTTTTGAATGTCTTCTACGATTGCAATTTCAGCCGGGTTGGCCTTTTCCTTGCGTTGATGCGCCAACCAATTCTTGGTATATTCAAGATAAAAACTTGGCGTGTTGTGGAACGAAATGGTTTGTTCGGGTTTGTTTTCTTTTGCCATATTAGAATCGTATTGTTACGTCGCATTTACTTTGTTCATCCTTGGACGACATAATGATTTCGACATTACGCGCCCCGGCGGCAACACGGAAATCGTCAACGGTTTGCGCCAACGTCTTTTTCAAATTTTGAATTGCCAATTCTAATTCTTCCATAATTAAAATTCGTTAGCATCCAACAGTTCGGCAGCAACCCCCGTTATTTTTGCCGAATTTTCGATTTGCGGGGCTTTCGCCGGTTGAATGGGTAATTTATCATCTTTTTGTTTTGCGTTCAAAATAGGGCCATTTCCGGCCGTTTCTGCGGATGCGCCAAATGTCTTGATGGCATCGGACGCAATCTTGGCGGCGTCGCTTGCCGCGTCGGCTATTTTGACAAAGGCGGAAACCGGGTTGTTCGGTTGTTCTTCCGGATATTCTTTCACTTTCAGTTCGACCAGACCTTCGGCAATGATAACCGGCAAGCATCGGGCCACCGCCTTCACGTCCTCTAATGCGTCATGCGCTGGGAACGTTTCGCCGGGGAAACAACGGGAATAGAGTTCGGAAAGATTCGGAAATTTCAACCGGCCATTGGCCATGCGGGCATCTACCCATTTCATCGTTGGGCGCATAGTGTCAATTCGCTTCCCTTTGTACAAAGCGGATTCCACGTCGTTGGCATCGTAGTATTCCCGGCCAAGTTCGCGCAAGATGTTGGCTTTGATTATGGACGTGTCGAAATGGATGTTGTGGCCGCAAATCAATCCGGCTTCGTGGCAATCTTGTATGAACATATCCACAACAGATGCGAATGGTTCTCCGTGTTCGAGCGCATATTCCGTGGTTATCCCGTGGACGTCAACCGTTTCTTGGGGAATTTCCCACCCATCCGGGCGGATTATGTGGGTTTCGACCTTGCATCCGTGTAACCACGCCATTTGCACGACGTGAGGGTAATCCATAAAATCGGCATCCCATTTGGCCGAACGGTCCGGAATTCCAGTCGTTTCGGTGTCGAAAAATAATACGTCTTCAATTGTCATCTCGTATCGCTTTAGATATTATTTTGAATCTAAAATTGCACGGCTGCCATCAGCCTTATTGCCGTAGAGGGTAGAACCGGCACGGGTAATGTTCTTCCATTCTCCCAAAGCCTTCTTGATACCGTAAACGGTTAATGTCCAACCGTTGCCATCAATTGTGAAATTCACAAATTCGTCTTCGTTAATCTTTCGCATTTTATTTGATGTATTAAATATTCCTTGGGTCTTCAATATAGACAAAAAGATTTTCAGCAGCAAATTGTTTCAACCATTCCAAGAAATCGGAAAAATCAGGTTTGGACATTTGACGGGCCTCCAACAATCCGCCATAATCGTTGTAACACGAACCGCATTGTTGACGCAACCATAAATCAACCTGTTTTTCGGTCTTGCGTTCGCCGGTTTCCAACAGGGCCGTTTGAACGGTCGGAACAATGTAATTGAAATAATACGCCAATTGCAATTCAGTTGAACCGGGGGCCGCCGCTTCAAAGCGAATTACCACACGTTCGCCTTTATGTTCGGCGCACCATGCGTTTACACGTTCCATCGGAATGCGCAGCCGACCATCGGCCCCAATCCAACCGGATTCACTGATTTTGCCCGATTTCATCTTCGTACCAATATTCGGTTACCCATGTTGTCCCGCCATATCTGGTTGTTACCTTAACGTCCCGGCGTTTCAAAACAATTCCGGTCCGGTATTCAATGATTTTCACGATTCCCGACAAACGGGTAAATCCAAAATCTTTGATTGCTTGCCACGCACGAATCGGCGTCCCCGGGTTTGTTTGCAAATGGTACAATATCGTTTCCCATTGCGTTTTTAATGCGGTCCCATCCGCTTTGTATCCATATAAAGCCATGTTAGTTCATTTTTGATTTTGGTAAAAGTTCATCGGCTAATTCGGGGTATTCTTCAACCACGTATTGCGCTATGGTCAAATTATACGCCTGTTGACCGATTTGACGAATGTAATTACGTTCTGCACGATTTCGCGTTGAACCTCCGGCAACAACTTTGGCATATTCCACGGCCAACTCCTCCACACTCAAACCAATCAAATCGTCAATGGGATGGGCCGGAATCTTGTACCCGGCAACGCTGCCCATCTTGCGCATCGCTGCGTATGATTTTCGAATTGCTTCGCGGTCAGTCTTTTGTGCGGTCCAATATGCGCCCAGATTCTCAACAAAACGTGGCATTACCACAATGTCGAAAATGGTCTTGTCCTTTAAGGCAGCACATGAACGGATTTTATTTATCGTTTCCTTTTTCATCGCGGAAAATCTCGTCAAACATATCAATGATTTTCTTGCATTCGTCAATTCGACCTTGCGAATAGCCTTCATAATAAATTGCAAAGGCCACAATGACCAATGCAATTATCAGTAAGATTTTCATCCTTCGGTGTATTCTTCGATTAGCATTTCATTCTGGCCGCGTTGGACCTGTTCGATGAAGCCTTGGAATCCATTGCGTTTCGCAATGTCTACGATAGTCGCCAGACGTTTTGCGCCCAACGATTCGCCACGTGCGATGCGGAATACCTTGACGGTAGGATTGGAAGCGATGACAAGTTTGGCGGCGATTTCCATGATTTGCGAATCCGATACCTTTCCGGGAACGAACGGAACACCGTTCAATTCCAACCCATCATCGGTGAATGTCAGGCCCTCAATAGGCAATTCCGCCTTGGCTATCAGTTCGGCACGCTCTTTCGATAGTTCATCAATGCGGTTTTCCAGCGCATCGGCCTTCTTGGCAGCTTCGTCAAACTGCATTTTCTTTTCGTTGTACTGTTCAACCAACGAATGCTTTTTGTTGTGGAGGTCGGCCTGTTTCAAGAGTTCATCCACATTGGCGTTTTCCGGATTGTTGGCTTCGTACTTCTCCAACCATTGTTCGGCATTGGTCTTGCGGTCGGTATAATCCTTTCGGCGCTGCTCAATCGCGGCAATTTCCCCATCGTGTATTTCGGCCCTTTCCTTGCGGGCCTTTTCGGCTTCCGCAACGGCCTTTTCGTATGCCGCTTTCGCATCAGCCACGCGGCGGTCAATGGTCGCCAATTCACATTGATAACGGTTGTTTTCGGCGTCTATTTCGCCGGGAATGGCGGCCAACTGTTCCGTGCGTTGTGCCAACATTGCGCGAACCGTCTTGGCCTTCTCAATCAGTTGGGCATTGGTCGCTTGCTGATTCATAAGGTCGGTCACGTCTATCGCCTTGGCATACTTTTCCGCGTCGCCCGGTTCCAGACGTTCGGCCATTTGCGCCACCAATGTGTCGAAGGTCTTCACGTCACGGTTTACACCGGTGCGTTCGGTTTTCAGCCCATTAACCTCCACGTCTATCGCTTCGATGCGTTCCCGGACGGCAGGAGCCAACAGGGATTTGACAACCGCGATTTGCTTGCGTCGTCCCTCGGCGGTTTCCGACCAACGAGAGAATTCCACGGCGTCGAAATCTTGATACCCGAAGATGCGATTTAACATCGAAATGTTATTGGTCTGCATCCCGGTTGATTTCTGTTTGATGGTCAAAGTTCCACGCGGGTTGTTTTCCGTGAACGACAACGAAACGTCAAATTCTTCGCCATCATCCCCGACAACCATTTTTGCGAATCCCTTGGATGCGCCATTGCGCAGCACATCGTCACGTTCGCCAGTCAGTAAAACGCCAATGGCCTTCAACAACGTGGATTTACCCAATTCGTTGTCGCCGGTCACGAAATAGACATTGCCGTTAAATTCGGCATCGAATTTTTCAATCACCTGAAAGTTCAGTAGTTCCAATTTTTTAATATACATCGTATCGCAATTTTTATGGGTCCGGCCGGAACCGGACCCGGGTTTACTTATAACTTAAAATTGGCCATATCAAAGTAACCAACAATGGCCGATTTGCCGCAATTCCACGCGTCCAAAATGACGCCATCCACACACGCGGTTTCGTGTCCCGCAACAGTAACAACGAATCGTCCGGCCGGGTGCGTTTCCGCAAATTCCAACACGGTCATTCGCTTTTTGCCCTTGACCGCCGGGCAATGGGTCCATTTCGCGCCGCCCTCAATCAACCATTTGCGGAATCCGGGGCCATCTTCCGGTACGGAATAATCGGCCCGGGCCTTTGCGGTTAAGTAATCGAACGATTCCAACCACGTACACGAAATTGCGTTGGCCAATGCGCGTACCGTGCAATCGGCAACATCCCATTTGAAACCGCGTTTTTTGGCCCATTCCGGATTTGGGTTTTCAATCCGGAAATGCCGATTTTCCATGTAGAATTCTTTGAATCTGTTTGAATCCATCATAACATAATGTTTTAAGTTCCCGGGAACCGGCCCGGTCCGATATTTTGCAAATGACGTGGATTCGAACCACGGCCTCCGTTTGCTCGGGTACGTATCCCGACGGTGTTCTGTCCGCTAAACTACCATTCTGGCAACACGCGTCCGTGTTGCTTGTACCCCCGGCCGGAATCGAACCGGCACCCCGGAATGGGAATGGATTTTGAGTCCATCGCGGCTACCATTACGCCACGGGGGTATGTGGGGCAATATGTGCGTTTCGGTTGTCATGTTATTTCTGCGACACTTGGCGCGACAATTGGAAACCATCTTGCGATTAAGAAACCCGCTTGCCTTGCACGATATTGCCTTTGTTGCGCCGCCACGATTCGAACGTGGAATACAAGTGCCAAAAACTTGGGTGTTACCATTACACCACGGCGCAATTCCGTATATTATACCCAAACGGCAACGTTGGGTCGAAATTCAACGATAAGGCCAAACTTGTCACGGGCTTCGTACATTCCATTTAGAGCCGTGCCAACAAGCGTAAAAGTGTCGGATTTAATCTTGAATTCCATTCCAAAGTCCAACAAGTAAAGCGGCATTTTCGTTTTCATTGTCTTTTTCATTGTTTTTCTCTTTTACCGGGAACCGGCCCGGGCCGTTGGATTATTTCCTTAACCCGATGCAAATATAAGGATAATTTTTTAATTACCAAAAAAAACAACAAAATTTTTTCACTTTTTTCGATTTCGTGTTAAAATAATCTTGGTGTTGGGTCTAACAGATGCGCATTTAACGCATCCAATTCCTTTTCCATCTGTTGCGCAATGTGCAAGGCTTCAAAGTTTCGCAGCCGAAACCAGCGATTTTGATTGTGCCGCATCGTAGCAACAAATCTAATATACTCCGCCGCTTGTTCGGGAGTTATTTTTTGCAAATTTTCGATTTGCGGGCATTTAACGTCATCCATGTGGAATTTATCATTTTTTTGTTTTACGTGTCTTATTTGGCTTTATTTTGGCCTTTCCGGGGGGCCGTCCTCTTTTGCGCTTGGGTTGTTCGATTTCGGGGGCTTTTTGTGGGGCTTCGGCCCTTTTCTGCCCATCCGGATGGTTGCACCAAAAGAACGTCCCGGTTCCGGTCCTGTAAAACCATTGGCATTTGCGGCAACTTGGCGAATCAATTTCGCATCCTTTACCGAACGGGCAACCGCCGCCCATCAGCGTAAAAACCTTTGTTGGCATATTATATCGTGCAAAGTGTTATTCCGCCAAATTCGAACGTATGAAAATCAAATGTACAACACGTTTCATTCGGCAATGGTTTTTCGTGTTCAATTATACGTTTTTCGCGGTCCGGGTCCCACGGTATCCATCCGGCCATAAATGTTTCCGCCTGTTCCCGGGTTTGGAACGTGTCTCCGTGATACCAAAACGAACCGTCAACGTGGCGTTCAATACAAGAAAAAAACATATCAACCAATTATTTTGTTCATTATTCAAATTCGACAATTTCGGTTTCACAATCAATCCAATTTGCCGCGTCAATTGCTTTTCCTTTGGTCGAAAACAACGCTTTGTGTTTTTGGGACGATGCCCAATAATAAAGAATCAATTTGCCGGTTTCCTTATTCCTTAAACCGTACAATTTTTGGTATTCGCTCATACGTGCCATATTAAAATAAACTTAATTGTTTAACAACGGGTTTCCGATGGTCGGCCTTATATCGGTCATAACGAACGCAATAACCTTTTTTGTACGTGCATTTGGCCCGTTGGGGGATATTATAAAAACATCCATCGCATGGTTCCGAACCATACTTGGCCAACCATTGTTTCAAAGTCAACATCCGTCAAAACAATTTTTGATATTCACGGGCGGGCAAATTGCTTTTAACCCAATTGGGTTCATTGACCAACGCCCAACGGCCAAAATGCATTATTAAAAGCGCATCAGCATTCCACAATGTTACCTTAACACCCGGGTAAAGTTTTGCGGCGTGTTCTTGGTAACGCTTTTTCCGGTCGGCCTTTTCTTCATGGACGCCACGAACGCGCAATTTTAGTTTTGTTTGCCAACTTGCGGGATGGACCATTACATACGGAATTCCGGCGGTTTCGGCCAATGCTTTCAAATGTTCATAATTGGCCATCAACTTTTGAATCCTGTACATCTTTCCCATTGCGGCCCGGTCGCCCTGTACCGTTACGTCGTCCGGACGGACTGACAATTTTTCCAAAAACACAATGGGTTTGTAATTCTCAACGTAATACGCAAAGAAATCCCGCAATTCGGTAATGTCCTTTGGCATTTTTGCAACCCTTGGATTCGCGCCGGGTATGAATATGGCAATGCCGCCATTGCTTCCCGGGTCAATCCCGATTACACAATTTATTGTTATTTTCTGTTCCATCATTTTCCGCTTTTGATAACCACGAAACAATCCGTTTTCCTGTATTGGCGCGTCCATACGGTCAATTCGCCGTCGGGCGTATCAAACGTTGTCGCCCAACAATAATACATTTTCCCGTTTTCGCCCTTGGATATTTTACCATTGGCAACAACCCGGGTCACGCAAGACAACGCAATTTCGGGTTTAATGTCGTCCCGTATTTCGATATGTATTTTTCCCATCATTCGAATTTGATATAATCCGTTATTTCGATTCCATCCGCGACCATCCATCCAAACACTTTTATCAGTGCATTCTTTCGTGCTAACATGAAGGCCCCATGCTGAATGTCCGGGGCTTCCGTCCCGGCATCTTTCAACCGGCGCACATCGCCAACCATACCTTTGGCAGATAATTGGGCTATCGTGCGTTGCAAAATTTCCTTTTGTTCGTCAATTGTAACCTCTATTTCCGGCGCCAATCCAGCATCCTCCAATAGACGATAAAATAGCATTTCACATATCGGGGACAAATCTGGCAATTTGTCATTTTCCCGGAAATATTCGAATGCCTTTATGCATTCCGATTTGGTGGTGTTGCGCAGCCAACGTGTTTCTTCCGGCGAAATAGGTTTGGAGGCTTCTGGGGGAATAACATCATTAGCCTTTTTCAAAACTGCGGCCCGGCGATATTTGTAGGCATTCAAAATCTTGCAGACATATTCCGCATTGAATTGCTGGTAATGCCCCCGGTCTGCCTGACCATCCCGGCCTTTCGGCAAATATTCATCCAATTCCCCGGTAATGGACATTTCGAATGCCATCTTGAAATCCTTTATCGTTAATCCGTCATAATAACGCTTCAAGATTTCGCATACCCTAACGGTAAGATAACCGCGTTCGTTTTCATCAGTATCCCGATAGCCCACATCCTTGGCGATGAACTTTAATGCTTTGTTCAACTCCGTCAGTAATTCGGCATCACTATATTCGGCGATGGTCTTGGCCGTGGATGCAAGAAAAACGGCCCGGTCAACGGGATTCAATGCATTCATCACCTCCGGGATTTTAGCAATTTCCCGACGTTGCGCAACCGCCGATTTCGGCTTGAATAGTGTTAATCCTGTTTCCATATCAATTTGCCATGTCTTTCAAGTATTCGACCGCTTCCGATGATAATGCGCCCCTATCGTTCGGTTTAATCTTGACCAGCTTTCCATCACGATTATCATTCCGCATAAAGTTCCGGGCCGTAGCAATCCAATCCTTTTGTTTCTTTCCGTTCCGGCTGGACCAATCTGCCACCGCATGGAAATAATAGACTAAATCAACATCCGTGAACTCCGGGGCATCGAATTGCTTCGCAAATTCTTCGTAATCGTTAAAACGCGAATCTGCGAACAAACATGAGGGTTCCGATGTTCTACGGGGTCGCGTAACAACAACAGGAACAAAACCGGATTCGGACGGGAACAAACCGCCATCAGCGGGTTTATTCTCAATGGTTGGGTTGTTAATGTTATAGTCTATATTAACGCGGTCCGTTTTCGGACCATTTGCCGGTCCGTTTTCGGACTGTTTTTGGTCCGTTTTCGGACTGTTAGCCCGGATTTGTTCTTTTTCCTTTCCCCAATCGGCACAACGGTTCGTGAACCGAACGTATTTGACGCGGCCCAACTTGGTTAATTCAACAAATCCCATATCGGCCAATTCCGTAATGTTCTTGTAACAACGTTTAGCAACACCGAACAGTAACGGGAAATCATCGGCCATCTTTTCATCCGAATATTGATACCAAACGAATCCATCAATGGCAACAGTCTTTGACCATATCGGCAACGTCATAAACGCGGCCAACGTCGAAACTTGTACCAACGACAAATCGTTGACAATCGCAAATTCTTGGTCAATATTCAAAGTATATGTCATAATTAAAATAATTGCAATTGTGTTCCAACTTGTTCTTTTCCTAAAATAAAGTCGCAAATGAAATTGCGTGCGTAATCCGGGCTAATCATCGAACGTTCTTCACCACACAAGCCGCGTTGATGCGAACCGCTTATTTTGGTTATTGCCCTTTGTTTTTTATCGCGTTGTTCCGTGAAACCATAAGTGGGCGTGCATCCAAAAAACCAATACCCGGTAGGTTTTACAAAATAATCGCCACGTAACATCCTGTTTTTGTCAATAATAGATGGTAGAAAAAAATTATCTTTTAAATATGATTCGCCCGAATATGGGTTTTCAATTACCAATCTTAATTTCTTTTTTGACACTATGGCCACCAACTTCAAAAGCAATTCGAAGAAATGTTGCCTTTCTTGCGCCAATTCGATGTTTTCTTCCATCATCTTATCAATATTCATGTTCCTTTGATTCATGTGGACACCCCGGAAATATAGGGTTTTTGCATCGCAAAAGTGAATGCACGGGAAAAACGCCATTATTATATCATCGTAACTAATTGAATCAAAGAGACTTGCCCCCCCCCCCTTTGCGCATTTTCAATTTCGG
>Ga0247611_10001370_pt1 | contig 43545 bp, 38 predicted proteins | sample 177DNAGHGhighgp2_FD_192422 | JGI IMG/M metagenome (GOLD analysis project Ga0247611, IMG submission 192422) | Sheep rumen microbial communities from Palmerston North, Manawatu-Wanganui, New Zealand - 1770 DNA GHGhigh gp2 | ecosystem: Host-associated > Mammals > Digestive system > Stomach > Rumen... | reverse complement strand
ACACGAAAAGGCCCATTTTGTCATAATGGCCATAGAATCCGTTGCCCACTTTGGATATTTTGCTTTCGAGAATCCGCCGCAGCGGAAGGGCCATGGACCAGTAGGACAGTTCCTTTACGCCGATATATTTGCCCTTGTGAAGGCCGTATCCATAGCCATATTCAAGAATCTGGCCTATCTCTTCGTCCCGACCGCCCGGAGTTATTCCGGCAACGTCTTTCAGCAGCTCCAGTTGGGCGTTCTTGCTCTCCTCCATGGCGCGTGTGACTTCTATGCCGATGGAGTGCCCGTCAGTGCTCTGCAAATCCGGCCGGTCCCGGTTCACAAGGCAGTCAAACTCGCTTCCGAGCAGCGCCGATAGCGAGATTTGAGCGTACTGCTCAAAGAAACATGTGCCGAATTCGCGTTTCATACATTCTGTATTGCAAAAATACGAAAAACAATCTACATTGGCACCATGAATCAAGAGTGTCCCCTAGAAGGGATTTGAATCTGTCTCAGGACGGGCGGGATTCTTATGTGCGCTGGCTTGACCGCTCAAAAAAAGCACAGGGAGGGGCCCTATGCTTAGTTACATTAAAAGCCGAGCACTGGTCTGACGTTATAGACGAGATTCGTATTGTTGCCGTTGATCCACGATCATGTATTTCTGGATATCGGATTTGGAGGGATTGAGGGTTAAAGAGAAAAGAGCCAATCGTTTGTGCGGTCTTCAATGAGTTGTGGCGGTATTGTATTTACCAGGACGGGAATGTATTCTCTGTGCTCTGAACGTTGGAAACTGTATTCCGGCTTTCTGTATCTCGGGTTGTTTATGATTCTGATGTACTTGTGCCGTTGGTGAGCAAGATAAGCTGCCTGATATAAACGTTCCTCGTCAAGATCGAAGAGCCTTAGATTGTCGTACATGCGGGAAAGCGCGTGCCAATACCTTTTCTCCTCACTTGAATATGTGCTGCCGGGAAGGTCGAAATTGGTTATTTCCCCCATAAGTATGTCGTAGCCATCCCGAGATTCTGTGATTTGCTGAAGGCCGGGGCCTTTTGCTCTCTCGTAGATGTAATAAGAATCAAATCGTTCGTCAACAACATCGTCCGACATCGCATAATGGCTATTGCTTTCGTAAATGTAGTCGTGGCCATAGTCCAGCGCTTTTCGGCGCAGAAAAAAAATGGCTTCGTCATCATCCATTTTGTAGCCTTGAGTGTCATAGAAAACCGCAAACTTTTCGTTCTTGGAATACCAATCGTCCTGGGAGCAGCGATAAAAACAATCATCGCAATGGGTGAAGCCATATTCCCCTTCTGCCCGTAATGAATAAATACTTTTTTTATTAGCTACGCGATCTCTTCTTACCGGTTTCTTTACATCAAAGCCGTAAAGATTAACCTTCTTCTGGAAGCCGATGTGACACTTCTCGATGAGATTGAAATCGTCCTCGTTCTCCAGTTTGATTTCTATTATCCTTATGCCTGAATAGCGTTTCTTGTATGTTGATGCGTGGGTGACTTCAATTTCTACAAATATGGGGTCATGCTTGGCATTCTTTGGTAATAGAAGGACATCTGGACGGAAGGTATCATCTCCAACAGTGAAGTCCTTTTCTATCACACACTTATCATAGTAAACTTTGAGGTCGAAGGTGGTGTAGTCTTTGAAATGGCAAGGATATCGTTCCTCAACAGGACAATCCCCGGCATGGACGCAGACTGCAGGTGCCTGAAGCGATATGGTGAATTTGTCAGACGCTTCAAACACTTGCTTGAACAGGTATTTTCCGGTATTGTGGAGATATGTTTCAAGCGCACCGGGATTTCCGTCCTTGTGGGCAAAGTGCCAGGCAACCTTCTTCCCCTTTCTCGCAATCATCTCGGCACCGGTACCTGGGAAAAAGTACCGGCCTCGTTTGGAATACTCAATAGGTACGTCATTGATGGAAACAACCTTACCGTTTTCATCAAGGGCGTAGCGGAATTGAATTTGCGAGGATGACATTGCAGAGATGACCTATTTGTCAGAGTGGCGGCGGCACCAAGACTTATAGTTTCTTTTGAAGTCTTTGAAGGCACTTCGGACAGCATCATCTTGTATAGCGTTGTCCAGATAGCTCAGTACATCCTCATCAGTATTGAAATGCAGATGGTTGTGTTCCAAGTCATAGACGAAGTCTTCCACCAAGTCCATATGGGGAGTTCGATTGTTGTACTCAATCTTCTGAATGCGCTCATGCGCCATTGCTACATATTCAAGAATCTGGGTCATAATAGTTTTGTTTGGGGTTATGAACAAATTTACAAATAATTAACCAGTCAAGAAAAACATTTCGTCGTCATTTCTCGAAGGCCTTTATTCGGCGGAGGCGCACATTGGGAAGATCTTCGAAGGTGAGCGTATTATCGTCAATAATAACATGAAGATCCGGTTCACCATAAGCGGCATTATATAGAATATATACATCCCTGTAGTCTGTGTGAATCCGACCGTCTTTGTAGATGAGGTCCCTGGTCGCTCCTTGTAAGAAGACACTGCGACGCTTATCTACAATCCCATTGACATAAACCGGCAGGGATTCTCTCCCCTGGTCGTATTCCAGCATGAAAGCATCATTCTCCTTGACACTGAACACCGTCTCAGCGGTCTGGTCGAAATGAAGATAATTGGTGAACTTCGTTTCATCCGGATTCTGAAACGCCGCCCAATCCCCGGCAAGGTCAAGACTATTGCCATTGGCATCCGTTATCACCGTGCTGAGGTTGAAAGTCCCAGGAGGAAGCATTTCATCCACAGATGGATACGTCTTGTCACAGCTACAAATCAGGAAAAGGAACAGAAACAGTAATGGAATTATCTTTTTCATCGCGTATCATCTAAATGGTCTGGAATTGAGTGTGCAAGTTCCATACCCCAAATGAACTGGATACTAAGTTAGAGAGATGAATCCGTGCTGATAGGGACGATGCCTTCCTTGCCGTCGGTGGACCACTGGACTTGCCAGGTGCGGCCATCCACTTCATCGAGCAGGATGAAGGTCCACATGTTCTGGGTAGCATAGAGGTTGAAGCGGCCAGGGATGGCGTCTGCACCGCTGGCAAACGGAATATAGTTAATCGGAATCTCCAGACGGTTCTTGTCTTCCATGCTGTACTGGACCATACTTACGAGGCCTTTGCTGGTATCCAGCTTGAGGAAAATCCACATATTGGTGGTCGGGAAAAGTTTGTATCCGGGAACGAGAACTTCGGTTTGCTTCCCTGTCTTGGAAGAGACTGATGGGGTCTGAGCGCATGCGGCAAAGCCGAGCATGAAGCATATCAGGGTGATGATGATACGATTGGTTTTCATGGCTATATGGGTTGGTTGATTAGTTTGTTAACTTCGTGTTCGCCTTTGCGTTGGAGAGAAAGTCGTAACCGCGGTCTTCCATCCACTCTTCGAAGTGCCAGGACATGGAGTCTACGATTTCATTCTCGTCTTTGTCGTTGGTAAAGAGGTAAATGAAGAGGCAGTGCTGCTCGAGTTCGTCCAGGGCACGGTATTCTTCGTGCATGAGGTTTTGGATTTCGGCATAGGCTTCCGGGAAGGAATCCTGCATAATTTCTTCGGCCTGGGTAAGGTCAATAGAGAGTTGGTCAAAATATGAAAGGGCGGTTGCAGACTGGTGGCGCTGGTTGAGTTTGTTTACGATATTATCGAAGACTTTGTCTTCCGTTCTGCATCCTATCTGTTCGCATTCTTCCATGCTAATCATCTGTGGCATAGGGTTCTGTTCAATAATGGGTTCTTGTTTCTGGGTGTTGAGGCGACGGAAGAATGTTTCCTTCATGACGTCCTCAAACAGGGATTTGTAATAGTCACGGATATACCGTGTGCCTTCTTTCAAGATGGCTTTGTTCTGGGTCTCGGTCATCATTCCTCCGTTGACAAAGGTGTAGTAGAGGACGACTGAAATGAAGTCGCTATCCTTCTGGCCGACGGTAGTCTCATCTCCCTCATTCCAGTGGCGGATGAAGCAGGTGCCGTCGGGTACTTGGAATGCGTATTTCGCCAGCTCGCCGTATTCCTTGTAGTTGCGTTGGATGTCTTCATTCAGTTCGAGCGGGATGGTGGCGACGTTGCGGGAGAAATAACGGCAAAGGAGTTCGTTGAAGGACATATCAACGTTTTTCCAGATGCGCTCCCGGTAGCGGCTGAAGAAGTGGCCGGAGAAATAGCCGATGTAACGGGTAGCGATATTGTCCAGACTCCCGTGTTTGCGGTACAACCAGCAGCCCCATTGGATGACGATTCGCTGCCGGTCTTCTTCCATGAATGCCAGGAAGTTTATGTCCGGTCTGTCTGCCTGTGCCGGCGTTGCTGCGTAGAAGCAGATGAGATACCGGTTGTGGCTCTGCTGATGCGTGTATTCCGCCCACTTCCAGGCCGGAAACTTTCGTTCCTTTTTGAATTGCTTTGCCATCTTGGGAATGAGTGAATTCGCCTTGATTTGCAGCTTGGGGCGGTCAGCAAATAAGGCGTCGCAGATCTCAAGATTAGACATGGACGGAACTATCATAATCACAAAGTTAGCAAATTATGACGCAAGAAAGCCATCGGGCCAGTCGAAGTCGCACGGAACGCACTCCCAGTCAACGGTTTCCTTCGTGAAAGGAGTCTCGCCAGGGGCAACGAGCTCCTTATTCACGTAGGCGACAATGGCGTCCATATGGGCTTCCATCAGGCGCTCAAACATAGCCGGGCAATCGAACTCAAATGCCCAGAAAGGATAATACCCGTTCTCCTTCAGGTACTTCTTGACGAAGGCCACCTCTTCGTCGGAAAGCTGAGCCTGGAAGGTTGTCTCGTGCCATTTGGACGAGTCAAAACGGAAATGGAGCGTGAAGGTATAAGCCTGCATAGACGTGGGATTAGAAGCGGAAACCGAGATGGATAGAGAACTTGCCGGCAAGGACGTGGCGCATTTCGGAGCCTGCGCTGCCCAGTGTGGTGTCAAAGGCCTTGTAGTCGTAGCCGATGCCGTTGTAGCCCAGCATGACATAGATGGCCTGCTTGGGACTCAGGGCAAAGTCACAGCCGAAGCAAGGCTCGAAGTAGAAGCCATTGGCCATCTTGATCTCGTTGGAGCTGAGACCGAAGTTGGCGCCCAGGTCCACGGCAAAGAACGGCGAAACCTTGGTTGCGGTGAGATTGGCCTTCAGGCGACCAAAGACCTTGATGTTGTTGCGGACATCATTGCTGGTGCCATGGTAAGAGTTGCCAGCTCCGCTGTGATACTCGTAGCTGGTGTAATAGAGCCCAACGAGGTACTCGTAGCCCGCTCCTGCGCCGACAAAGAAGTAGTCGTTGATGCGGTAGCCGCCGACGAAGTTCACACCGAAGGAGAACTTCTGGTACTTGTCAAGGCCGATGCCACCGGTTGCCTCGACGGCTTTCTCGAAGCCTCTGTTCTGGCCAAAAGCAACGGATGCGGAAAGAATCAGGATGCAAGAGAGAAAGAATCTACGCATAGAAAAAGATATAAGGTGAAACAAGATAGACTTAGCGCTTCTCGCTGAGAACTTCGGGGATGAACGCAATTGCACAGAGGATGTAGAGGATGATGGACATAAAGCAATACCGCCAACGGGGATGTTTTCCGTTGACGGTACAAAGGTAGATATTAGGTGTGCAGTATATCTGCACAGGTTTACGCCACGATCACATTGTGCAAATACCCCACAAACTTACCGACGCCCTGGGCTTGGGGACCAAAGACGCCCAGCCAGTCGTAGCCGCTGAAAGGCTCGACGTTGATGAGGTCGTTGGAGGTGATGTCTCCGTTCTCGCAGACGTAGGAAATGATGGTCTTGAGGTATTCTTCCTGGTCTGGGTTGAGGGCGGTATCGGTGAGGAAGTCGGCGTAGCGCTGGGAGGCCTTCTCCCGGTCAATACCAATGATGGAGCGGATGAAGGCGGCCACAACGTCGCCGCAGAGCATCTTGCAGCCACGAACGTAAGTCTGGTATTCCTCCTTGGTGCCCAGGTCCCGCCAGCAGATGGTCTCCAGCTGGATGATGTCGGCGTGGGTAAGCTGCTCCAGGGAGAAGAGTTTCTTGAGGACAGGCAGGTCACGATTGTTCTTGAGCCAGTCCATCACGCGCTGCCGGTATGAGACGGTGAGCTGCGGGCCAACGGCCGTTCCGTCATCTTCTACGATGTCTCCAATATTGAGGGTAAACTTCTTCCCCTTCTCTGCGAATATGAATTGCACCAGGTCACGCATTTCGTTCCGGATGAACTCCAGACGCTCCAGAGTGATGTTTTTCATATTGGCAGGATCTGCGACCTCATTGATGAGCGGCAGCTTGACGGACACCTGAGGGATGGACGCTTTCTCCTGCAGGGACTGTGCAATCTGGCAGACTTTGTTCTTGCTCTTGGTGCCCTTGACTTCCTCATCTACCAGAGAAAGTTGGATGTTGAGTACGAGTATGTCGAAGCGTAGAGCGGCATTGTCCGCCAAGTGGCGGACCAAAATGGGAGCAACTTTCTCCTTGAGGTCTATGGCGTCGATGCTGGAGATATAGGTCCAGTTTTCCTTCTTCTGGAACTTATCTACAACTTCACCGGCCTTCCGGACGGAGATGCTTTCGAAGTTGAGTTCCTTGACCTGATGCCAGAGAATGTCCTTCAGTTCATCGTGGAGGCCCTTGGCAAAGGCGTCGGTCTGGTACGTGGCGTGCTGCAGGACAGCGGCCAGATCTACTCGAAGGTCGAACAGACGCTCTGTCAGGGACTGGGTAGGAACAGGGTCACTTCCATTGGGCGTTTGGCTGAAATATTCGATGTTGCCGCACCAGTCAAAGATGAAGAAGAACTGTTTGTCAATGCCTTCACCGAAGACGTCTTCGCATTTGCGGGTGCCGCGGCCCACCATCTGCCAGAATTTGATCTTGGACTTGACCTTCTTGAAGAAGACCAGGTTGAGGATTTCGGGAACGTCGATGCCGGTGTCAAGCATATCCACCGAGACGGCTATCTGCGGCATTTTGGCCGGAACACTGAAATTGTCTATGAGGTTCTGGGCATAAGTAACCTGGTTGTCAATGAGCACGCAGAAATCGCTGCCGTACTCCGGGTACAGCTGGGCAAAGCGCTGGACAATGAGTTGGGCATGCTCGTGATTGTAGGCAAAGATGATGGTCTTGCCTATCTTCTCCCCTCCATCTACCATTTGGCCGCAGGTCATCAGGTGCGTGAGCACCTTGTCAACGGTGTCAATGTTGAAGATGTAGTTGAATATCTCGCCGGAAGTGATGTCACGGGCCGGGTTGGACTTTTCGTCCAGGAGTAATTTGCCCTTGGCCACCTCATACTTCCAGACATCCTCCATCTGCTTTTTCTCCTCATCGGAAAGGTCCTCGTAGCGGATGCCCTCTTTCATAATCTTGGTGGACTTGGAGAACCAGGTTGGCGGCACCAGATAATCTTCGTCCACGGCCTGCCCGAGCTCGTAGGCGAAGTTGGGCTCGCCTCCTTCCAGGCCAAAGAGGTCGTAGGTGCTGCGGTCCACATCTTCACGCGGCGTAGCGGTAAGACCGACCATCAAGGCATCGAAGTAGTCCAGGATGGCCACATACTTACCGAACACACTGCGGTGGGCTTCATCGATGATGACCAGGTCAAAACGGCCGACAGAGAAGCGCTTGTCTTCCTTGTCGATGTAGTTGATCATCGTCTGGTAGGTTGAGAAGACGATGCGGGCGTTGAGGTCCGGTTCCTTGCTCTCGTTGAGGATGGTGCGCGTGAAATCCGGCAGGTGTTTCTTGAAATTCTTGTGGGCCTGGTTCACCAGCGAGGTGCGGTCTGCCAGGAAGAGGATGTTCTTGATCCAACCATTCCGGGCCAGCACATCCACCAGCGAAATGGACACACGGGTCTTGCCGGTGCCGGTTGCCATCACCAGGAGTCCGCGGCGATGCTTCTTGTTAAAGTGGTCGCAGATGCTGTGGATGGCCATCTTCTGGTAGTCCCGGTTGGTGATTTCATCATTGACGCGGAAGTCTGTGATGTTGCCACGACTGCGGTGCTTGATGAGAAGGCCCAGATCCTCTTCCGTATGGAAGGCGTAGAGCGGCCTTGCCGGGTAGCCCAGACCGTCAATGATGAAAGTCTGGAAGCCATTGGTGTAGTAGATGACCGGCCGGACGCCATACTTTGCCTCCAGGCAATCTGCATAGAGTTCTGCCTGGTGCTTGCCGATGGCAGGATCTTTCATTGTGCGCTTGGCCTCAACCACAGCAAGAGGCTTGCCGTTAGCGCCAAAGAGGACGTAATCCACATAGCCGACGCCCTGCTCGTTAGGCATTCCAGTCACCTCTACTTCGATGCATGCCTTGCTTGGCATAATCTGCCCCTTTACATCCAGGACATCCCAGCCGGCATCCTTGAGCATCAAGTCTATGAACAGGCGACGGGTTTCGGCTTCAGTGTAATCATCCACAAACTTCATCTCGTGGATGACCGGATTCGAGGAAACGGCGTCGCGCAGCGCCACTGTCACCTGAGGCTTGACCTCTGGAGCAGGAGCTATATGGACAGGTGCCGTCTCCGGCAACAAGGATTCGTCGAACTTGGCGAGGGTCTGCAGGACGCCCAGTTTCAGAAGGACTCCACCGACGAAATTGTAGAGGTTGAGGACGCAGAAGAATGCTTCCTTTCGGGTGGTCTTGCCATTGTGAACGCCCAGGTTGCCTACCTTGCGGATATAGTGTGCCGCCATCATCATCCGGTCATCGGAGACGAACTCGATGAAAGGAGCACCCGTCATCAGCTCATACAGGCTGGCTCTCTCCGGCAGCTCGATGTTCTTGAGCTGATAGAGCGTCTTCACCAGCCACTCCAACGCCCGCCGGCAGTTGAGGGCCGACACGTCGTATTTGCTACGACACTCAGCCTCAGCAGCCTCGCAGTAGATGCGAAGGTCCTGAAGCGGCTCTATCTCTCGCAGGTAGTCAAAGTTACGCATAGGCTATCCAAAATAATGTGACATCCGGCTATCTAAAAGGGTCTGAGTATCCTTTATTGAAGACCATATCATGTCCCTCTTTGATTCAAGGGAATGTATTTCTTCAGCGAACACTTTCTGCTCAGAAATTGGAGGAACACAGACGCTGAGGTTTCCGTATTGTTGAGCGTTAATATTCGGCTGGGCAACTGCTTGAACATTGCTCGCAATAAAGGCTCTATAGTAGTGCGAACGTGTAAAATGATATATATACTCTGGCAATACAATTTCTTGATTAGGGACAAGGCGAATTAAATAACCTGCATATATTGCATTACCATCCTTTGAATCATAGAGGTATGTTTTGCCTACAGTAGCTCCGCTTCGAGCGAAGAGAATATCCCCATCATTCAATAAATACTTTGCGTCATATTGACTTGGAGACATCGCATCTGGAGACAGTCTTCCGTCTTCTTGAATGTCAGTAATTCGTACATATCGTGTTTGGCCATCGAAAATAATGGCGGAAGCCCCAGAGCCATAGGAGAGTTTTCCGGTGGCCAGTGAGCTCAATTTGGCTACTGGATACTTGGATTCAGATGGGTCACCGAACATCTCGTAAAAGATGGATTTGGTAAGAGCGTCGAGGTCAAGGAGCTGCGCATTCTTCTTATCAATGATGTCAGCGAGTAGATTAAGCTCATCGACAATACGATGTTGTTCTTTTACGGATGGAAAGCATATCTCCAAGTTTTCAAACTTTTTCCTAGAAATATACTTAATAGTTGCTCCAGTACCCATTTGGATAAGCTCTTCTTTCTTTGATTTGAAAAAATAATAGAGGAACTCATTAAAAATGATACCAGGATTTGGCACGATACCAATGAATGTTTGATTTGTATAACAGTCAACGGTCGTAATAGCCTGATTACCTATAGATGCACTACATGCGCAAATAACAGTACCTTTGGGGCAAATATGCATATTCATCGATTCCGCAAGTGACTTAGTCACCTTCTGCCCGGACAATGAGCCATTAAGATATTTACCCTGAATATCTTCAATCCGACACCAAGGAATATCTCCACCAAACACTTTAGGCTTATCTCGCTGCGGGACAATGAAATCTATGCAGACATCACCTATTTTTTTTATTTGCCAGTTATCTCTCATCTCGCTATTATAGATACTTAGCCCTAAACTCTTTCAACGCAGCCACAATCTCTTCCTCGGTCTTCTCGATGCGGCCCAGGATGACGTCGGACGGCTCGTACTCAACCTTCTCTCGCTCAATCTCCTTGTACTTGTTGATGGAGAGTACATAGCCGTTCTCTCGGATATCGTCCACCGACACCAGGAAACTCTGGTCCTTGCGTGTACGGGACTCTTCTGCCTGGAGGTTCGAAAAGCGAGCGATGACATCAGGGATGTCATTCTCCGCGACCTCAGTACGCTTCTGGTCCAGGGAGAAGCCGTCAGCCTTCATATCGTAGAACCACACCTTGTCCGTACCGCCAGCATTGGTCTTAGTGAAGACCAGGATGGCGGTAGAAACGCCGGAATAAGGCTGGAACACGCCGGAAGGCATGGAAATCACGGCCTGCAGGCGTTGGTTATCCACCAGCTCCTGACGGAGGGCTTTGTGGGCCTTGCTGTCGCCAAAGAGTACACCATCCGGAACAATACTTGCGCAACGGCCACCCAGCTTGAGCATCCGGATAAAGAGCGAGACAAAGAGCAGCTCGGTCTTCTTGGTGGGGGTCACCGTGAGAAGCGACTTGGCGATGTCGTCACTGTCCACGCTGCCAGCGAAGGGCGGATTGGCCAGGCAAAGGGTGTATTTGTTCTCATCCGTGTTGGAGGTGGAGAGGCTGTCCTGGTACTTGACATCCGGGCTGTCCACGCCGTGCAGCATCAGGTTCATGGCACCGATGCGGAGCATGGTGAAGTCCGTGTCAAAGCCGTGGAACATGGTGCCGCGGTAATGCTCTGCATTCTCCTTGTTCAGGAGCTCGGACTTGAAGTGGTCCTGGATGTATTTGGCAGACTCCACAATGAAGCCGGCGGAACCCATGGCCGGGTCGCAGATCTGGTCTTTGAGGGTGGGCTGCATCAGCTCCACCATCATACGGATGATGTGGCGCGGGGTGCGGAACTGGCCATTGGTGCCGGAGGCGGCCATCTTGCCCAGGATGTACTCATAGACATCGCCCATCGTGTCCCTGTTGTTCATGTCCAGGGAGTTGATGCCATCCACCACCTTCACCAGCGTGCGCGGGTTCTGGATCAGGAACACGGCATCCTTCATGAAGCGGCTGTAGGCGGACTCTTTGGCATCTCCCAGGTTCTTGATGAACGGGAAAACGTCGTTGCGAACCGTATTGAACAGCTTGGAGGCCTCGTAGTCCTTGAAGATGTTCCAGCGTAGGGTGTCGTAAGGCACATCGCGGTCGGTTTCCGGATTGTGCCAGGACTCACCCGGGCGGAAGGTGGGATTGTCAATCTTTCCACCGAAAAGGCCAGCCGTTGCCTCGCGCTTGAGCTGGGCATCGTCGAGCATCTTCATAAAGAACAGATAAGTCATCTGCTCCAGGATGGTGAGTGAGTTGGTGATTCCTCCGGTCCAGAAGGTGTCCCAAATCTGGTCTATGCGGTTTTTGATTTCGCCTGTGATCATATAGAATGAGTAAATTATTGACGTTGTAATTTATGTGCAAAGCGGGGATATTTCGCTATAACAGCAGGGTGCCCCTTTGTGTTTTCAGTATGGGATGTAACGCGAACTAATTCGTTAATCTTAAGGTTTAACTCAAATACTTTTTCCTTGTAGATGAGGCAATTGCAACAATGATAATTACCGAATTCATCTTGCTCGAGTTTCCCCTCAATCACATCCTCGGGAGGAACGGTTGCGACAAGAGCCTTCATCTTAGCAACGCTTTGTGCATCTCTGGGAAGAAGATTGTACCATTTAAGCAAATTCAACAACTCGAAGACAGTGCTTCGAATCAGGAAAGGAGCCTGTCCGCTCTGTACATAATTGAATATCTCTATGCGGTGACTTCCATTGTTGCAGATCTCCACGCAGGAATGCATGCTGCGCTGAATATGAACGGGAACGTAGTCTGATAACTCTTTTTTTCCCAGATACACACTGCAAGCGTTGAGGTTGGCACCGTTATGCTTTACAGCCAACAGGCCATATTCATTCAACTGAACCATCAGCCAGTCAAGAATTGCCCTCATCTTGTTGAAGACATCAGGTTTATCGGTTACAGCATCCTCAACATATGAGAGAATATCGGTCATTTCGATAACAATGTTATCTGGAAGTGAGCCAATTGCATCCAAATACTTGTGGCGGATTTGGACTTCAGGAAGCTTATTTGCCTCCTCCTTGATGTCACGAAGGAGTGCCTCCTCATCCAGATGTTTCTTGTAAAGACGACGTCCATTCAAGGACACTTTGAAACTTTCGTCGGAAAGGACATCAGGTTGACCAGAATACACGAAGAAAGGAATAGGCCTTTTACTCTTCAGAATGAGAAGTTCTTCCTTGATTTTGTGGAAATTATCCACACGGTCAACTTCGTCTTCAGAAGCCCAGAGACACTTAACATCGATAATAACACCATCCCAAAACTCAAGATTTGACTGAATTGCCGAGATGCCTTCCTTCCCGTACTTGAATGGGGTAATAAAAATATTGTCCTGCTCTGCATTTCCAAGCAAGTCTATTTCTTCATACTTGTCATCAATCCAGATGACGTTGTAAATGCCGTTATTCTCCGTCATATCGAGGAAGTTTAATGATGATGCTAACAGGGAAGAGCTGCTCGGGTGCATTGACTACCTCAATACTACCGCCGAAATGCTCAATGGTGTCCTTTACGATGGCCCCGCCATGGCCCTCTCCTTTTGTGGTACCAAATTTTGCCCCGTCTGTGCCGTAACGGCTTGTGTCGAGACCTTCGGACATAGGCTTGCCGTTATTCTTGAATTCAATAACGTAAGAGTCTGTCTCGTGATCGTAACTCAAAGAAATCACAATACGATAGTCCGTAAAGGACACATCAACGAATCCGTGTTTTTTAGCATTGGAAATGATGTTTAAAAACACATGATCTAAATCGGCAGGAGCAATCCTGACAAAAGCATGAACCCCATCTTCTTTCTCGTCATTATCCCTGAGAGAAATAATGTCGGGCTCAAAAGAAACAGAATAATTCTGACCACTTTCGATAGAAGACAGCTTCTCAAATACATCGACTTTAACAGGGACTCCATACTCGCTTTCATCAGCGATATGGTCAAGGTATTGACCCATTTGATCAATACTATTGATGATCGCATCCATGTTGTCGCCAACAGTCTTATTCTGACGGACACTGTAAATCTCTTTATCAATGCCGCTTTTCCTGAGGAATTTATCGAGCCCACGGATACGATTACGGATATCAGCGACATAGGTGTTGATGTCGTGTTTCCTGTTTCGCAGCACAAGAATGAAATCTCGCTTCTGAGCAGCAAGCATCTCCTCAAGGCCATACTCGCGGACTTTGGCCATTTTATACTCGGATTCGGCCGCCTTATAAATGATTTCTTGATCAGAATCATCTACGGGGAAAGGAATCTGCAAGTCCAACATGGCAGCCATGGACATACCTGCGTGCCTACTCGCCTGGTTTAAACTATCACCAATAATAGAGATTTGACGACACAGATAAGGAATATAGACCCAATCAGCAGTGATGGAGAAGGTGGCCACTGTTCCCAGCACCATGACTGGATGCTCTTCAGAAGCATTCACAAACGCACTCCTTAGACGGGTTAGAGAGACAAGCAAAACCGGCTCTGTAATCCGAAAATAAGGGTGGATAGTACTTTCATCACGTGCCAATGAATCGATATCAATATAGCACTTAAACTCATCACCGTTTAAATCGGAGGCTGTAATCATCCTATCTGATGGATCTCTCTTATCACATCTTTCTCCCCAAATTGTACGTGCGATACTTCGCAACTCAACGTGCTTATAGCCTTCTTGTGCCGATGCAGTATTGATGAATAAAGCGGCAGGCTCAATGCGGCAGTCTCGAGATATGAAAAAATCATTGGGAATGAGCCTTACATATTGCTCATTCTCAGAATTAACTGCCTCAATGATAGGATCAACAGTTAAATAGCGGTCACGACCTTTAAGCTTATAGAAGCTCGTAGCGTTAACGAACTTTACCTGACCAGGATGCTGCTTGACCTTGGAGAACTTGAGAACAACTGTATCGACAGCCGTGTCCTGAAACAATTTCCCAGGTAATAACACAACTGTATCAAGCAAGTCTCTCTCCAAGAAAGATTTGCGGAGGGCCAATGCTTGCGGATTTGAAGAGTAAAGGGCCGCGTGCGTAAATACTCCTAAGAGCTGTCCTTTTTCAGACAAGGTCTCAAGTCCATTATTGATGAACAGTTCATCTGCCGTTTCAAACTGGGACAGACTGCCTTTTATTGAAAGGCGGAAAGGAGGAGTAGAGATTATAAGGTCATATCTTGATGGCGCCTGTTCATTACTGCCCAACGGATATTTATTCCAGGACGTGATAGGGTCCCCATTTACGAAACTGGAGGACTCTATGTTGTGGGCTCTTAAACGCATCTGGGCAATCACCCATTTTTCCCTATTAATTTCTTGTGCAAAGAAATGATCAGGAGTTCCCAATGAGAAAATGTAAGAACCGGCGCCAGCAAACGGATCATAAACGTTGCCGCCTTTATAAGAAGACAGTCTACATACAAGATCTGTTATCTCTTTAGGCTGGGAATGCTTGGAGTTATTGCTCTCAATTTCTTTTGAGAAAAAATCTTCGAAAAGCTGAGTGTAATTCTCGCCAAACCATTCATCAGGGATTTCGAACAGACCAGAAACAATCAAATAAAGGACGTAAAGAGCTCCACTCTGCTCATGCAGAAGAATCTCAACAGCCATAATTGCTTCTTCAACTACAGAAGCATCTGTGGCATCGCCACGTTCTTTAGCGCGATAACTGGCAGTAGTAAGACACTCTTGCCAATAATGACGCATATAGTCAATGTCAGCACCTTCATGAAAAACGTGACGCATCACCTGAAGCATTTCAGCCTCAATCAGGTGAAAACGTCTGATGTGGAGAAAGAATAACATAGCAAGGCTGTTCCCTCTCGTGATTTCACGTAACTGAGAGAACAAATGCATCAGCTTTCTGTAGCCGTCTTCATATGTCATTTTTCCCATGGCGTAAACGAATTAAACTGTGTTTTTCTGTACGACGGTGCAAAGGTAAGCATTGTCTGTGCAATCAATTTGCACAGGGAAATACTTTTCGTAAGAATCCCGGATCACATTCTGAATCCGAGTACGGAAAGACTCCGGAGAAAGCACCTCTACGTCCTTGCCAAATGACAGGATGAGGGCCTCCAGTTCGTTGTTGGGAATGACTGAAATCTCAATGATGCGATTGTCGGCATCCACTATGCGCTGGGACTTGTGGATGGCCTTTGTGGTCACATATGGGAAGCGGTGAGCCGAGAACTGAAGCCGGATGGTTTCCTTTTCTCCCGGGAACACACTTACACCGACTACATCGTCCAGGTAGGACTCGAAGTCGATGTCGGAAGGAATGTAATCCTTGTGAATCTGCTCGACTTCCCAAATGCGGTCTAGCGGAATGTTGTAGATGGTATTCTGCTCTTCGTTGAGGCCGAAGAGAAACCAACGGTTGTTGTACTCTTTTATGTAGTAAGGATGGATGGTCCAGTTGTAGGTGATATCCGTGAAGGTCTTGTACTGGATGTGCAGTACGGACTTGTTGATGATGGCATCAAAGAGGTCCTGGAACCAGTCCAGGCCAATGTAGGCATTGTTCTCGTCGTAGCCCACAACGCTCTTTGAGACGCCGCGGAGGTTGAGTTTGTCTTCTAACTTGACAACCAGCTCAGACATCCAGTCAAAATTGGGCATTCCCTTGAAGCGCTGGAGCATCAGGATGGTTTCCTTGAGCTGCGCCAGGTCATCTTCCCCAAGGCCACGCTTGAAGATGGAGAAATCGGGCTCGGAATAGCGGTAGTAGTAGCCGTTGCCATCGTCAATGGCCTCCACGTCTACCCCTGCCTCGGTTGCGCGTGTGCGGATGTAATTGATGTCGCTGCGGAGCGTGCGGGTCTTTATGCCGGAATGGTCGCTGCCGTAGAGTTCACGCAAGGCTTCATTGCAACGCTCCATAAGGTCGTTGAAATAGAATTTTCGCCGGAAATTGCTGAAACAATCGTCCAGTACTTTGTAGCGTATCTGTGCGTGTTTATTGCTGGCCATTAGTCTAATCCACTATAATCAAACAAATTTAGCGATTTTTACTGAAAAGTTGCGCAAAAATAGTAGAATAGTGTGCAATGAAGTTGCATAGCTCTAAAACTTTTACCTTGCCAAAATTCTTTCTTTCGAAAATTTTGCTATAGTTTTGCAGTCAAACATAAATTTGACTACGCCATGAGAGCAAAAAGACACACTCCGGTTATTGTAAAGCTTCTGCTGTTTCCAGTGTACTTGATTTGGTTTATACTTGAACAGGCGATGGAGGTAAGGGCATAAACTTCACCCGCATCTGCTCCACGCGGGCGGCGAGCCAGGCGCGGAGTTTGTCGCCTTCCACAACATCCACGACGTCGCTGAGGCCCAAGACGAAGCGTCCGACGCCGCAGAAGCCGTAAACGTCGCCATCCCAAAACCAGAAGTCGCCGTCGGCCCACACCCGGTCGGCCGCCATGGGGTATTCCTCTACCAGCAGATTCCGTCCCTTGAGCGACATCCGTAGCTTCACATGCTCAAGGGGCGCGTCCCCGGCTATGTGAAACACGTCATAGGTTTTCTGCCGATGCTGCTTTTCATACTTCCACCCCTGTGGGAGCATCTCGACGATGCCGATACGTGAGAGCTTGAACACTTTGCACCGGCCCTGGGCCACATCGTACGCCCAGAGGTCGATGCAATTGAGATTGAGCTGGTACGGCTCCAGCACATAGTCCGAGGCTTTTCCCTTCCAGCTGCACTTATAGTTTTGGAGATATACTTGGTGGTGAAGCCGGATGGCGGCAGTGAGCACGCCCACATTCTTGGCGTTCCAGGGATGGTCAATGAACGGTGCCACCGTCTGGTCGTGAAAGACCGACGAGAGCTTGCACTGGAGCGTCGGCTTCAGCGCATGGGTGTTGTCAAGGCCTTCGATAAGGTGACTGAGCAGCGCCGCCTCTTCCCGGGTGAAAACGATGTTCTCATCCTCCGCCGCCTGTTCCGGCACATAGGACTGGAGCCGATAGACTCCTCCCGCCTCCCGCTTGATTTTGTACCCGTGTTCCTTGAGCGTGGCAAGATACCGGTGCAGCGAGCGCCTGGACAGTCCAAGACCGTCCATGAGGTCTTTGAATGTGAGGCGCCGATTGCCGCTGAGAAGATATAGGAGGGTGAGGGTTCGCTCTTGTTTAGGTTGGTCCATAGTTATAGTGTCCGGTTCGTTGTAAAAGCTAAGTTAGTAAAAATAGCGCTATCCTGTATCAAAAACGCTGCTGCAAGGGCCTGAGGGGCATTTGGTTTTGGTAGTTTTCGGGCTCGAAAAACTACCAAAACCGCCTTCCGGAATTTGGCCGCTCGTTTACACTGTTTTACATTTGCGGCCAAAAGGAGGGATTGAAGATGCAAGTGATATCGTTTTTTACCGCCAAGGGCGGAACCGGCAAGACCACGTTCAACATGCTGCTGGCTTCTTACCTGAAATACAAGCTGGGAAAGCGCGTTGCGATGATGGATTTTGACGGGCCGGAGTACAACCTGACTTTCTGCCGGAGCCGCGAGCTGGAACAGCTTTCCAAGGGGGACGCCCCGGTGGATGAAAAGGCCTTTTACCCCATCATTCCCGTGCGTGACCATTCCAAGGAATACCTGCAGGCCCTGGCCAAGATGGTGCCCCAGCTGGCTAAGTCGTACGACTACCTGATTATGGACTTCAAAGGGTCGCTTCAGATGAAGGACCCGGTGAGTGTGCTGGCACAGGCGGGCGTGCTGGACAAGGTGGTGATTCCGGTGGAACTGGACCCCATGATTATCGCCTCCATGAAATCGCTGGCACAGGCGCTGAAAGCGAACGTTCCGAAGACACTGCTGTTTTTCAACCGCGTGCACGGGAAGGAAAAGCCGGAGCAGTATGAGGCCGTGCGAGCCTGGTTTGAGAAGAATGACTGCAAGGTGGCCCGCAGCCTGGTGAAGATGACCATTGGCCTGAAAAGGGAACAGAGCGGCCAGGAGAGTTTTCTGCGCTCGACCGTGTGCTTTCAGGACAAGACCATCCGGAAGGTAAATCCGGGCATCATAGGACTTTTTGACGAGGTGTTGGAATATGGATAAGCCGATAGACCTGTATGAGATATTCCCGAAGGCGAAGGGCATCCAGTTTCCCATGCGGATTCCGCGGAAGGTGAAACCCAAGCCGCCCCCGAAGGAAGATACCGAGTCCCTGGTGGAACGGTATGCCGCCGGCAGCGTGGATACGCTGCGTGACACGGAAGAAATCAGTAATATCATCAATAACGCATAATGTGATGAAAGAAAGAAGAAGGAGATATGCGGTTACGGGCGTCCTGACGCTTGCCGCGAGCATTCCGGCATTCGCTCAGGATGCCATTTCATTTTTGAATGAAGCCAATTCGCAGATCCGGGGAGCCGGGTCGGTGGTGTACGATGTGGTGGTGGGCATTATTGCTATCATCGCTATTATTTCGCTGGTTGTTGTGGGCATCAAGATGTCCAGCGGGGACAATGAGGCCACGCAGAAGGCCATCGGCTGGGCCGGTGGGATTGTGTTTTGCCTGATTGCGGCCGTGGTGGTGAAAAACTATATGGGGTTATGAGGTGCAGGGTTTACAGGAACCTGGACCGGCCGTTTACGCTGATGGGGGTGCAGGGACGCTATATCCCGGTGGCGCTGTGCGGCGCCGTGGCGGTGGTGCTGCTGGCCGTTGTGCTGGGACGCGCTCTGGGCGCTTTTGTGGGCCTGGGGACGGCGCTGTGCCTTGGTGTAGCGGGGTATCTGGGGATTCTGGAGGTGCAGGGCCGCTGGGGTGAGAAGGGGCTTTCCCGCTTTCTTTCCGGGAGGCGTCTTCCGAAGTTTATCTTAATTCGTTCAAAGGTATGGAGAGCATAAATATCAGGGACTGTTTCCCGGTGATGAATGCCGGTGATGGGTTGATTATGAGTAAGCGCGGAGATATTTGCGTGGGATGGGAGGTGACGCTGCCGCCCGCTTTCCGCTGCAATGAGGCCCGGTATGACGGGGTGATTGCGGCCCTTTCCGGGGCGATAGGGATGCTGCCGGATTATACGATTGTGCATAAGCAGGATATTTTCATGCGGAAGCGGTATGAGGCCGAGAGATGCCCGGTCAAGCCGGGCATGACGGGATTTTTGGAGGAGGCGTATGAGCGGCATTTTGACGGGCGGGAGTATCTGGACCACCGGTGCCTGCTGTGGCTGTGCTTTTCGACCAGGAAGCATGTGCGCAGCGGCGGGTCCGGGCTGCTGGGGCTGTCGGCCGATTTGCCGGATGTAAAGCAGGTGGATACGGCGATTGGCGCGGCGCAGCAGTTTGAGGCGATGTCGGGACTGGAGATGAGAAGGCTGACGGAGGAGGATATTTTCGGGCATATCCTGCAGGACTGCCTGAACTTTACGGATGACGGGCCGGATAAGCTGTATGATATCCAGGCGGAGCCGGGGGCGCTGGTGCTGGGCGGAAAGCGGGTGGTGTGTCACCTTTTGAGTGACTTGGACCAGCTGCCCGGCGAAGTGGCTTCGTGCCGGAGGGTTTCGGAGCTGAGCACGGAGCATTCGACGGTGGCACTGTCGTATTTGAACGAGCTGGGCGACCGGCTTGGGTGTGAGCATGTGGTGAACTGGTTTTGTGTGAAGGAGCCTTTGCAGGAGATTCACGGGAAGCTGGACAGCAAGCGGCGGCAGATGCAGAGCATGAGCCTTAGGAATGCGCAGAACCGGAAGTATGCGGAGGAGATTAACGCGTATCTGGAGACGGCTGCGGTGGAGCAGATGACGACGGTGCGGTGTCATTTGAGTGTTTTCTCTGTGGAAGGGCATGACGTGGCGGCGGCCATCAGCAGGCTGGGGTTTGTGCCGGTACAGGACCGGTCGAATACTCCGGCGCAGTACTGGGCCAGTATTCCCGGGAATGAGGGCGGCCTGGCGTATTCGGAATATATGACGATGGAGCTGCGGGCTGCGCTGTGCCTGGGTATCTATGACGGCTTCGAGCCGGGAATTCCGGGCGGCGTGCTGAAACTGTGCGACCGAATCCGGCTGGTTCCCCGGCGTTTCGACATACAGGAGAAAGCCATGGAACTGGGCCTGATTGACAATTTCAACGTGTTCTTGCTGGGGCCCACCGGCTCCGGCAAATCGTTCTTCATGAATAAGTACCTTCGTGCCTGCTATGTAGCCTTGTCGCATGTGTTCCTGCTGGATCAGGGCGCGAGTTACCGGGCCCTTTGCCACATTATTTATGAGGAATCCGGCGGCAAGGACGGGCATTACTATTCTTTTGAGAAGGGAAAGCCCCTCTCCTTCAATCCGTTCCGGAATGTGCGGCGGTTCCGCGAGGATGCGCAGGCGCTGGATTTCCTGTATACGCTGATGTGTGTGCTGTGGAGAAACGGCGGGGCGCTGACTGCGTCGGAGTTGAAGTTTGTGAAAGGGAGTGTGGATGGGTTTCTGGAGGAGACCCTTCGGCAGGCTCAGGGTGACAGCCCGGATCCGGTGTTCAATGACTACTATGAGTTTGTGCGGGATGTGTATGCCTGTAGGTTGGCGGAGGAAGGCGTGGAGAAGGAGTACTTTGACGTGAAGGGGTATCTGCTGACGCTGGAGCAGTTTTACAAGGGCGGAAGCTACGGGTATCTGCTGAATTCGGCCGAGAGTATCGACATTCTGAACGACCGTTTTGTGGTGTTTGAGATTGACGCCATCAAGGATGACAAGATTGTGTATCCGATTACGACGCTGGTTATCATGGATGCTTTTGGAGAGAAGATGCGGGCGAATTCGGACTTCAAAGTGATGTGCATCGAGGAGGCCTGGAAGGCCATTATGGGCACTCAGATGGCCACTTATATGCTGGAACTTTGGAAGACGGCGCGGAAGCACCGGACGGCGGCCATGGTGGTGACGCAGGAGCTCAAGGACATTACGTCGTCGGCCATTATCAAGGACACCATTGTGGAGAATTCGGCGGTGAAGATTCTGCTGGACCAGACCAAGTATGTGAACAAGTTTGAGGAGCTGGCCGAGGCGCTGGGGCTGAGTGAGGATGATAAGGGGATGGTGCTGAGTTTGAACCGGTGGAGACCCCCGATTGGGTCGGGGGTGATGGGCCGGGAGGTGTTTTTCAACCTGGGGAACAAGAAGAGTTTTGTGATGCGGCTGGAGGTGAGTCCGGAGGAGCGGTGGGCGTTTTCATCGGCCAAGAAGGATAAGATGCGGCTGGCAGCGGCCGTGGAAAAGTGCAAGGGCTCTTACATAAAAGCAATCAAGAAGTTATGCGAAAAACACTGATACTATTACTTGCGGCGGTGCTGCTTGCACTGCCGCAGAGGGCATCGGCGCAGTTTGCGACGTTTGATGCCTCGAATTTGGCGCAGGCGGTGCTGAGTTTCCTGCAGGACGGGGACAATATGGTGCTGAATACGGAGCAGTTCCTGCAGAACCTGGGCGTCGCAGAGGAGCAGTTGAGATTCTTGCAGGAGGCGGACAAGCGCTACAAGGAGGTGCGGGGCGACTTGTACAAGGCGCAGTCCGTTGTGCGAATTGCCAAGAATTACGAGATGATTGCCCGGATGTTCACGCGTTATGTGGGGACGTTGAAAAAGCTAGGCGGAGAGCAGATAACCTATGCCCGGGGACGCTCGCTGATGAACCAGGGATTCCAGTACCTGCTGTACGCCTCCCGTGAGGTAAAGCGGGCCCGGGAGTATCTGGACAAGCAGTCCCAGGTAAGCGAGGAGGAACGGTTGAAGGGGCTGCTGGATTGTGACCGCCAGGTGGCGAAGGCCAGCAGCGCGATGTATCGGCATATCCGGGATTCGTATGCCGATATTGATGCGGGGATACGGATGGCCGAGGCGATTGAGAGTCTGGATGAGGCGTTTAAGATTAGGTATTGAGTATGATACAGGTTAACTATCCTGAGATGATTCAGGAGATAAAGGTGAGCATTTTTACGGCGGACCATTCGGCCATATACAGCCTGGCCTGCGCGGCGGCTTGCATTGCGGCCAGCTTTGGGATTATCTCGTGGTACAACCGGATGATGAACGAGCCTTACGGCAGGCTGGACATGGCGGCGGTGATTCGCGGGGTGGCGGTGCTTTTTCTGACGTGCAATTTCTACACGATGGTGCTGATGCCTCTGGATGGGATTACGCACTTGATTTCCAAGGGTATCTGTGCGGCGGTGGATACGGACAGGGACGGGATTATGGGCCTTGTGAACGAGGTTTACGATGCAGCCGAGGAGTCCCGTAAGAAGGATACGCTGCTGGGGGCTTTTGAGGAGGAGATGGATGGAGAAGGGGCCTCCGAAAATGTGGACGGGCTTTCTTACCAAAGTTCGGCCATTGCGCAGAGTCTGGCCGAGGCGACGCTTTCTTCCGGAGGGGAAAAGCCGGGATTCTTCAAGGGACTTTGGGCCGGGGTGAAGGGCTTTGTGAGCGCGAAGATGGGACAGGTGATAAACGATGTGGGAAGCATTTTGTCGGCCTTGATTTCCGTTATTGTGAAGCTATACCAGTATGTTTTGATTTCCATCAGCAGCATTGTGCTGATTGCCTTGGGACTGATGGGCCCGTTCGTGTTTGCGTTTTCGCTGATTCCGAGCTTTGAGAACAACATTATGGGCTGGCTGGCGCGGTATATCCAGATTTCGTTCTGGATTCCGCTGACCTCGCTCATCGACATGATCAATATCAAACTGAAGGGGGCCATGCTGCATGCACTGCAGGGCGCGGACTTTATCCCGACGCTGGCCGCCCCTATCCATTTGCTGGTGCTGGATGTGGTGACACTGCTTTGCCTTCTGGCGGTACCGACGATGGCCGGTTGGGTGATTCAGAGCAGCGGGGCCGATGAACTTTCGTCCAAGATGGCTGTGATGGGCAAGAAAGCATATTCGATGTTAACTAAAAAGTAGTGGGGTATGAAGGTGTTAGAAATTACGAGAGATATTGAGCGGAGTTTCAAGCGGCTGTCGCTCCTGACAGTGGTGGCGGTTGGCGGGGCGTTTTTGTTCACGCTGGTAGTGGGGCTGCGGGCCCTGACGTTTGCGGAGAATCAGCGGCAGAAGATTTATGTGCTGGACCAGGGAAAGAGTTTGCTTCTGGCCTTGCAGACGGACGCGGTGCTTTCGAAGGATGTGGAGATCAGGGACCATGTGACGCGGTTCCATGAGCTGATGTTTACTTTGAGTCCGCAGAAGCAGACGATTCAGGAGAATCTGGACCGGGCGTTCAACCTGGCGGACCGGTCGGCGTTTGAGTATTCGCAGGATTTGGCTGAAAAGGGATATTACGCCCGAATTGTGGGTGCCAATATCAGTCAGCAGATGCTGGTGGACTCGGTGGTGTTTGCGGGTTCCGGCTACCCTTGGCAGGTACGGACGTATGCACGGCAGTATGTGGTGCGGGAAAGCACGGTGTCGCTGTATAGCTTTGTATCGACCTGCCAGGTGATGGAGGGACGGCGGAGCGATGTGAATCCGCACGGCCTGCTGATTGAGCGGTTCAAGGTGATTTCCAATGATTTGATTGAGACGAGAAAGCGATGAAAAAGGATTCGAGATTTACCCGCGTTTTGGCGTATTGCGGGATTGTGTTTACGCTGGGCATGGCCCTTTGGTATTTATATAAAGCATGTAGCGTGTTATGGCAGTAGATAAGAAGATGATGTGGGCCTTTGGGGGCCTTATTGCACTGGTGGTGATAGGGCTGGTGCTGATGGTGGTTTCCGGTTTGAGGCGGGCTCCGAAAGGGGCTTCTGACGAGAGTGTGGCGCTGACGATTCCGGACGGAGAGGCGCAGCCGGTGGCGGATTCGAAGAGCGCGGCCATGCGGGGTGCGGTGAGTCTGGACAAGTATTTTGGGGAGCTGCCGCCGGAGGGGGCTTCCGGGGATGTGTCGCTGGTGTCCGGGGCTCCCTCTGCGGCTTCTTCGGAGCCTCGGGCTGCGGAATCGGATGAGGCGGTTGTGGCAAGGACGTTTGGGGTTCCGGCGAGCACTTCCGGTAACCATTCAGGTGGCGCTTCACGGGGTGGCAGGCCGGCTTCCCGGCCGATGTCACAAGAGGAAAGGCTGGAGTATGAAAGGAAGCGGGCGGAGATGGTGAAGGAGGTGCTGACAGGGGCTTCGACGGATGAGATGCCCGATCAGGTCGGGCATGACGGACCTGTTGCTCCCGCTTCCATCGACCTGTCGGCCATGGGCTCGTCGGACGGGATTATTACGACGCTGGACGATGAGCCATCGGAGGGCGTGGGTTATGGGATTCGTCCGTTCCGGTGCATGTTTGTGCGGGACCAGAAGATTAAGTCCGGGCAGCGGGTGACGCTGCGGCTGTTGGAGGATTATGTGGATGGGGCCGTGCAGATTCCGGCGAATACGCATTTGTCGGCCATCTGCAAGATTGGTGAGCGGTTGGAGCTTTCTGTTCGCTCGTTGGAGCTGGGCGGACGGATTGTACCGCTATTCTTAGAGGCGTATGACGGCGATGGGCTGCCGGGGATTTATTGTCCGGAGACATCGGCCGCCAAGAATGCCCGGAAGGCGTCCGATGAGGCCATTTCCACGGCTGGACGGACGTTTGGCGGATTGGTTGGGGACCTGGCTTCGACGGTGCTCCGGACGGGGGCGACGATTGCCAAGAGTGCCTCGGGCGAAGTGTCGGTGGCTGTAGTGAACGGGTATGAGTTTTATCTGGTTAAAAGTGAAAGGAAATGAGACGATTGATTTTGACCCTTGCCCTTGGGTGGGTATGCTCCGGAATCGGCCTTGCACAGGCCCCAGATACGCTTTTTATATCGACTTCGCAGGTGGTGCATCTGCGTTTTGCCTCGGAGTTGAAGTACGTGAACCTCGGCTCCAGGAACATTGTTGCCAAGATTGTGGACGGCAGCAAGGATTTCGTGGCCGTCAAGGCCCGGGAGGCCTTCGGGGAATGTACCTCGATGTCGTGTCTGGAGGCCAGCGGTGCGATGCATACCTTCATTGTAGCCTATCGGGAACATCCGTCCCGGCTGGAAATTGATACGCGGAGCGCCCAGTCCTTACCTTCTTTTTCACCTTCCAATGCCGACGGCGGGCCGTCGGCCTCTTTCAACTTTGAAGAAATCTCCAATATGAAACAGGAACTCTACCATATAGGCACGCGAGGGTATGGGATAGACATCCTCTGCGAAAACATTTTTGTGAAGGATGATGTCCTTTTTCTGCTGATCTCGCTCAAGAACGGTTCGGCGGTGAGCTACGAGTTGTCGGCGCCGAGGTTTGCCGTGGAGAGCAAGCGGCGCACCAAGCGTGGACTCCAGTATGAGAAGGCTGTTTTTCCTAAGCAGTCATACGGGCTGGGTGTTACCGCGCCTGGTGATGTGGGGAAGATGGTCTATACCTTTGACAAGATTGCACTGACAAGGGGGCAGGTGTTCAGGGTGTACTTCTATGAGAAGGGTGGGGCGAGGAACTTTGTACTGACGCTCTCGGCCGGGGACGTGAATGGGGCGAGGAGGTTGAATTGAAAGTCAATAGGATTGTGTTTTATTTCAGTTGAAAAAACTGATGATATCCTTCAGGCACCATATGATTGCCTTTATCATTTTTGCTGAAATTATTCTTCTGTTGAGCAGAATCATCACCACCTTGTTCGATAATCCTTCGTGCATAAATCTTGAGCACATCTAAGCCAGAGTTGTTCCTTCTGAAAAAACAACCTTGTAATTGATTGATCACAAGGTTGTTTTAATTACAGTTTGCGGTTTTACAAACAGTTTATTATTCCGCCTTTTGAACTTCCCAAAAGCCCGCTATTTGAGCCCTCATAATTAAGGGCGTATGCGCTATTCCCCAGGAGTGCAAGGAGAATAGCGCATACCGTATAAAGCCAGTAATGTTTCTTATTTAATTAATTTATGGCATAAATATACGATTATTATTTAGATGCTTCTTTCTTTTTATTTGCCATTTTCCAAACAATCATCGTACATATAACAGATAGAACGGCGGCGCCAAGCCAGAACCATGAGACCACAGAGAAGTCATAAGAAGCGGTACTTTCCCCCGCTACTTTACCACTCTGGATAGTGATACCACTTACAAGATCCTGAATGCCGGCACCGACATAGCTGGCAATTCCGACAACGCCTAGTGCGGCGCCTGATGCCTTTTTGGACACGATGTCAACTGCCATAAGTCCGCCCAGAAAGCAAATCAATGCTCCGATAGCCAGGCCGAAGATAATCATACTGGCAATGATGCTAATCTGGTTGGACGGCCCGAAAAGGAACAGCCCGAGACCCAGAATATTCATCAAACCAAAAATGACTGCCGGAAGGTTTCTTTTTCCTCCAAAGAATTTATCTGATATCCAACCGGATGAAATAGTTCCAAGAATTCCACATACGGAACTGATGGAAATAATGGAACTGGCCTCAACTATTGAATAGCCTTTCTGTGCCTCAAGATAAAATATGCCCCAGCTGTTGACTGCATAACGGGAGATATACATAAAGGCACTCGCAAGAGCAAGCATCCATACTGCCGGATTCTTCAGAACCGCTTTTTGCAAGTCTCCAACCGATTTCCCGTCCTCTTCTTTCTTTTGGGCAGCGGTCATGTCACCTTTATAATCGGCAATGGAGGGTAGTCCACAACTCTGAGGCGTATCGCGCATGAAAATGGCCACAATCGCAAAACCAATCAAGGCCAGAATCGCCGCACCTCTGAAGCCCCATTGCCAGCCCATCCGGGCCACGATAGCGGAGGTTACGATAAAGGTAATTGCTTCGCCGATATTATGGCTGGAAGACCATAATCCGTAGAAGGTGCCTCGTTCCTTATTACCGAACCATCGCGACATGGAGACAACACAAGGTGCAGCACCCATAGCTTGTGCCCAGCCATTAATGGCCCAAAGAACAACAAACACGGCAAATGAGGTAGTAAAGCCCAATATGAGATTGATAAGCGCCGTAATCAGAAGGCCGATGGACATGAATCGACGGACATTACTTCTGTCGGCTAGGAATCCGTTGACGAATTTGCCTATGGCATAGGTAATGAAAAGCCCCGAACCGATAATGCCCAACTCTGTTTCTGAAAGGACGCCGGCATCGACAATAGGCTTCTTAATTACGTTGAGGCTTAAACGACAAACGTAATATAAGCCGTATCCAAGCGTAGCGGACAGAAATACCTGCCACCTCAGTCTCTTGTATTTGCTGTCGATTTCTTTCTGGTCCGTCAGCGGTTCTACCGGCGAAGAAACCGAAAAAAACTGCTTTAGATTCATAGGCTTATTCGTGAAGTTTTCTGGATTTCAAGTATTTCAAAAGAAGTTCTGAGCGGTCGGTCTGTATGATTCTTGCACCAAGCGTATCAATCAGGAAGCCAAAAGCGGCATCCGGATCTTCAAGGGCCAGGTCGTCGTCGTGACCGCCGCAAAGCGTATCCCAAAGTGTGTTATACCAGATAAGAGCTTTACCACTTAAAGCGCTGCGTAGTTCCTTTGGATATGCGACTTCGTCATCTGTTTTGTAAACGAGTTCATAAGCGCAGGGCTTCAAGTCGGCCATATATCCTTCCATCAGTTCGCGAGCGTTTTCACGGTAAAGATTGACTACCGGCATATACATGATTTCATCCAGGTACTTCCCGTAAAGGGTCAGGACCTCGTCGGCCGGTTTGCTCCCCTTCATGATTATTTGCTTTGCCGTACCGGTCTTCTCCAGAACGGGGACAACCAGGTCGAAGTAACGGTCTGCCTTGTCCAGATTGATGAGGACTTTCCCTTTAGCCGCAAGAAGGGCTTCTTCCAAGGTGGGAACTATGTGTTTGGTTCGAATTCCACAACCATTCTTGAGTTTAAGGGTTTTAATAGAATCCAACGGCCAGTCTTTCACATTGCCCTTCCCTGTTGTTGTCCTATTAAGGGTGCCATCATGCATTACAATAAGGACACTATCTTTGGTAAGCTGGAGATCCAGCTCCACCACATCCACACCAACGGCAATGGAATGCTCAATAGCCGCGATTGAATTCTCAGGAGCATATCTCCAGTCACCGCGATGGGCAACGACGATGACCTGTGTGGTGTCTCCCTGTAGAATCCGGTCGCGAAGGATTTCGGCTCGTGTTCTAGTATCAGTGTTAGTTCTGGCACATGACAAAATAGCTATTGTGCCTAAAATTATGGGTATAATCTTTTTCATTGTGAGTTAATTCAGCTTCCCGTTTTTCCATACAAGCTTTTCACCCCAGAAAGGAACATAGGTCTTCTCACAATCAATTTTGGATGCTCGATCAAGAGCGAGTTCAAAAGACCAGCGAGAGTCATATATATCCTTGTGAGAGAGCTCCAGAATGTGAGATAGAAGCACGTAATCCGGTTGAAAGACTTGTCCGATTACCTGATTCTCGGCTAAGGCATTAGGAGCGTATCTGGGGATATATACATTAATCTTTTCGGTAACATCATATTCCGATGCAATGAAATTGGAGTCGCCTGAATGCATAAGTACAAGCCCTCCTGCATCTTCACCACAGTCTATCTGAAATACGGTTACAGGGACATTGGTTGTGCTGTTATTATGCTTCGTGATAAATGTGTGGATTTTGCATGCACCGAACTCATAGTCCTTCGTTACAGATGCTGTGTAGACATAGTTCTTTTCCGGTTCGAAGTAGTTGGACAAGACTGGCTTTCCAGCCTGGTACATCGCTGCCATCAGAGGCTCTGATTTATGGTCCTGATGAGCATGTGTTGAACCGATAAAGTCAAGGTATGGGGCAAGTTCTTCCGCACGGTAATGGTAGATATCAAGTCCGAATGTTTTAGACGGAGTCTGGATAATATACCCCATGTTATAAAGAAGCCAGATATTGACCTCCCCTTTTGATGGTTTTCCTTCTTTCAGCGCAGAGAGAACCCTTTCAAATGCAGCATCATAACAGGACAGTATATTGTCATATTTCACTGTCAGTGTATACTTGTTTTGGTCTGAGGAAAGCAAATTCTTAAAGGCAGTGCTGCTACAGGCATCGGCATAAGCTTGCAGTTTTTCCTGACAATTGGTCCGCTCGGTAGATTGTATGAGCGGGCTTGTTTTCCACAGCAATTCCAGCTGCTTGAGGCCGTCCGTTTTGGTCTCTGTTGTAGGGTTCGTTCCCGGCGTTTCAGAAGAAGGCTTTCCGCATGCCATCACCAGACATGCGGAAAGCATTAATATAAAGGTTTTCTTCATTATTTAAGAGAATTGGTTCCCTGGATGTTTCCTCCTCTCATACTCCAAGATGCAGCAGGACCAACTGTTTCAATGGTGCAGAGGTTACCGGCTACCGTTCCATAGTATACACGGGCATCAGGGCCAAAGGTAAATGCAGACATAACCTGGTCTGAAGGTTCCATCGTGAAGGTTCCGTCAGCAGCATTAACGGTCAGCAATTGACGAGAGCCATCAATGGCGGCCTGAGTACCGATATATAATTTGTTGTCGGCCGTAAGGACAATACCTGCATAAATAAGAGCCGCGGCAGTGGGAGACTCCCATTTCTTGCTTCCATCAGGATTAATGGCAAAGATTTTCTTGCCACCTTTACTGGTGTAGTAAACTGTTCCATCAGGACCGACAATCGGGAAATAGTTGTCGTTTGAACCAAGGTTAGAAGTCCATTTGATTGTACCAGTTGACATGTCGATGGCGCCCACGCCAGCAGTTGCCTTCAAGCCGGCGTAAAGAGTGGTTCCGTCAATGGCAAATGAACCGCGCTCGGTAACATTGATGGCGTCTGATTTCCAGCGCTGGGAGCCATCTGCGGAGAAGCTCCAGATTGCAGAATTGGTGCCTACATAGATGTTTCCGTCAGCGTCAACAGCCACTGCACTTCCTGTACCACCATCCAGTTCTTTGGTCCAATCGGCTGCACCAGTCGTTGCATTCATAGCGTACAATGTTGCAGGAGATCCGTTGGATACGAAGTAGAGTTTATTGTCGGAGGTTATAGCCGGGAAGGCCTCAACATTTCCGGCGGTATCGAAGTTCCACTTCAATGTTCCGTCAGGTTTGATGGCACGGAAGACCTTCTCCTGTGCGCCCACATATATGGAACCATCTGGACCGACAACAGGGCCGCCACCATAGGTGGTCTTTGCAATGGGGAAGGTCCATTTGATTTCTCCAGTCCAGGTGTCAAGAGCAAAGACATCGCCCTGACCGTTGGAGGTAGAGATGTAAAGCATACCGCCATCAGGTGAGAAGACCGGGTTGGAGGCTTTCACAAATCCGGTATATCCTCCCATTGACAGAGCCTGCTTGCTCCATTTATATCCGGAAATGGCAATCTCTGTGGAAGCACTCTCAGAGGTGTTATCCGCGTATGTAACTGTTGCCTTTACTTCCAGCGTTCCTTCAGCAGAGAATCCATGAACAACCTTCAATCCTTTCGCAGAACCTCCGTCGCCAAATGTCCATGATACGGCGGTGACTTCACCAGCCATGAAGTACATCGGGTTGTATTCAAATGTGACCTGCTGATACTTAATAGCCTCGGTCATGCTCATGATAACAGGAGATACAACACCAGGTGTGGCAGATGCGTTTACAGCATCGGAATCACCGTTGGGATAGTTGCAAACGAGCGTAAATTCATACTCGGTATCATTGGTAAGGCCATTCACCATGTACTGCTCAAGCGAAGCGTCGGTGAGTTTCTGGGAGCCATTGCCAGGAGTCCAGGTAATGGTGTAGCTGGAAAGACGGTCTGTTTCGGGTTTCGTCCACCTGAGCAATACTCTTTCAGAGCCAGCGTTTGCCGAGAAGCCAGTAACGGCAAAACGTGATGTCTTAGGCGTACATTTAGCTGTAATCTTCTGAGCAAGTCCGCTGGCATATTTTGCTTGAACACCAAAGGTATAGCCACAGTCATTCACGAGGTCTTTTACTACAAACTCACGTTTGTCTCCGGAAAGTTCCTGCTTTCCTCCCTCGGCTCCGGCTGCATCCGGCGCCCAGGTAACGATAAACAACTCCGGATTAGGCTTGCCGTCAAGGGTTGTCCATGTAAGGGTGGCCTCGTTATCTCCAGCTGTGGCCGTAAGGGTTCCAACTTGGTACAGATTGAAAGGCCTCTCCAAAGTTGTTGCCTTCTGGCAGGACGCCAGAAGTACAACACCCATTAAAGCGATTATAATTTTTTTCATATCGTAGTTCTATTAATAGTTGGGATTCTGCCACAGCAGAGATGTGTCATTGATTCTTTCCAATTCGGTATTGGGAATCGGATAGAGTAATTGGTAGTTCTGGATGTCGTGTCCCTCTGCAGCGGCAAATTCCTGTGCATAACCCATTCTTACGACATCAAACCAGCGCTGTCCTTCATAAGGGAATTCCATCTGACGCTCTTTGCAAATGGCACGGCGGAATGCATCCTGATTAGGGATAGTCGTTATATCCAGCGGAGCAAGGCCGGCGCGGGTATGTACGGCATTCAGGGCTTTCATTTGCTCGGAATCCTGAGCATTGGAATAAGAGATGTTATTCAAAGCTTCAGCATACATAAGGAGCACGTCTGCATAACGGAGAATCACCTGGTCATTGCCATAGGTAAGATTGGTGGCGTCACGAGAATCATAGAATTTGTTCATCAGATACACATTCACGCCGTCGACTTTCTTGTATTCAAGCAGAGCCTTCCGGGCATCGGTGTCCTCATAGAGGTTTTTCAGAATTGTGCTACGGCCGGAATCGTCGCTAAGGTTGGAAACGGAGAACCATGCACCATGGCCTTCACCTGTAACTGTTTTATTGAACTTCACCGCGAAGATTATTTCCTTGTTGTCCTTGTTGGCTACATCGAACACATCGGCGATGTTCGGGAGCAATTCGTAGGAACCAATCATTCCGGAAAGGAGCGTAGCAGCTTCCTGATTCTTGCCGAAAGTGAGATAGACTTTTGCAAGGAGTGCTTTTGCTGCACCAAGAGTGATACGGCCCATGTCGGCGCCCGCATAGCTGGCAGGAAGCATATTGTTGTCAACGATATCCTTCAAGTCACCAGCGATGAAATCGTACATCTGTTCTTCGGAGCTTCTGCCAATCTTGAGAGATTCTGCTACCGTCACGACCTTACGAGTGGTAGGTACGCCACCCCACAGACGATACATATTGAAATAAGTGTATGCACGAATGAAGAGAGCTTCGGCCTTATACTGCTTTTTCAGGGTTTCATCAATACTGGCGTTGTCGATGCGGTCCAGAACCATATTGCAGCGGTAAACGCCATTGTTGAAGTTTGCCCATGCATCCTCAAGGATACCGTTTGAGGAATTGTCCTTGAACTGGTCAATGTCGTAACGGTCCTGCGTACCGGCAGTAGGAGCACTGAGGTACATGTTGTCACTGCGATACTCGCAGAGCTCAGTGTAGTAGGAGACTTGCCCCTGAAGTTTGGCATAGCAGCCCTTCACGGCAATGTCGAAGTCGCTGGCGGTCTTGTACATATTGTCCACAGCGACTTCCGTGTCAGGCGTCAATTCAAAGAACTTGTTGCAAGACACGAGCGATACTGCCGCCACAATGGATAGAATTATATTAATCTTTTTCATTGCTCTTAGAATGTTAAGTTAACACCAGCCATGAATGTTCTGGCCAGGGGGTAAGTACCGTAATCTTCACCAGGAGTAAGGGCACTGGTTCGGTTGCTGACTTCCGGATTGTATCCGCTGTAGTTCGTCAGGGTGAAGAGATTCTGGGCAGACACGTAGAAGCGCACCTTGGAAAGATGGATCTTCTGTGTGAGTCTTGCGGGAATCGTGTAACCCAAGGCCAGGTTCTGCAGGCGGAGATAGGAGCCGTCCTCAATGTGCCAGGTGGAAGTTCTGCCGTTGTTTCCTTTCTGCTTTCTGTTAGCACGGTTGGTCAGACCATCACCGGGGTTGGCTTCACTTACCCAGCGGTTGCGAGCTGCGATGGTTCCATTCACGTTACCTTCCATGTTGTCCAGATAACGTCTGTTCAGATTCAAGATTTCATTCCCATATACGCCTTGGAATGCGAACTGGAGGTCAAAGCCTTTGAAGTCAAGACTTCCACCGAAACCATAGGTGAAATCCGGCATGTAATTACCAACAATAGAACGGTCCTTGTCAAGGTCGATTTCACCGTCGCCATCAACATCGACAAAGCGGAAATCACCAGGCTGCGTATTGGCGAAGTGAGGATAAGAATTCAGTTCGTCCTGGTTCTTGAACACGCCATCGACGGTCATCAAATAATAGGAGCCGATAGGCTTACCGACTTCTGTGATGTAGTATGCGTGGGCAACGCTTCCGCTCTTAATGATGGGCGTATCATTGGCACCCAGGGCCTTTACTTCATTAATGTTCTTGGAGAAGTTGGCGCTGAAGGAATAGCCAAAGCCGCTTGAATATGAGTGAGAGGAGCCCAGCTGGAGTTCGACACCACGGTTATTGACTTTACCAATATTCATAAGGGTTGTAGAATAACCCGTAAGGTGAGGAATCGGAACTTCAAGGAGCATGTCGGTTGTCATGGAATAGTATCCTTCTGCAGTGAGAGTGAGATATCCGTTCCAGAGGTTGGCATCAAGACCGATGTTGGCCATGCCGGTCTTTTCCCAGGTGAGGTCCGGATTCTCAACACCGGTGGGCTTATATCCACTGACCTGGCTTCCGCCATTGGCGCCCAGGATATAATTATCCGTATCGAGCGTAGCGAGATGCGTATAGTTGCCTATCTGGAAGTTACCGGTTTGACCATAACTGGCACGTAGTTTCAAATCGTTGAGCCATCCTCTTGCTCCCTCCATGAAGTTTTCCCCGGAAATTCGCCATGCGGCGGAAACGGAAGGGAAGAAACCCCAACGGTGGTTCTTACCAAAACGAGAAGAACCATCAGCACGAATAGCAGCAGAGAACATATATTTGCTCTTGTAACTATACTGAATACGTGCCAGGATAGAGGCCAAAGACCACTCATTTGTGCCTGACCCTCCCTTTGATACCGTGCCACCAGAAATGGTCTGAATATAGTCATTTGGATAATCAGTGGCTGTTACGTTCATGCTCTTATCGCTCTCTTTCTGAAGGGAATGAACAAGAATAGCGTTAAGTACATGATCATTATTGATTGTCTTGTTATAGGTCAGTTGGTTTTCCCACAGCCAGTTGTAATGGAATGCAGAGGAAGAATAACCAATCGGGTTGGATTTTTTTCCATAGTTGGCTTTCCCCAAAGTCTCCAGATTCTCGGATGTGTATTTTTCATTGTTCGCACCATAGTAAGAACCGCCAAGGGAGGTTTGGATAGTTAGGCCATCTATGATTTCAAAGCTCGCAAATATACGGCCAGTCATGGAAACCCTATCAACAACATCTTTCACCAGCGTGGCAAGTGCAACAGGGTTGAGGATTTCGTTGTGCTGGTAATCATTCCCAATTCTCCAATAACCATTGCCGAGGAAGTTGAAAGAACCATCTTCATTGTAAACAGGCCACATGGGATTATATGCCAAAGCCGACTGCACAACACCACCGTTGCCGTATGCGCCGGAAGCATTTACTCGGTGGGAACGAGAATAAGAGGGCGCGAAATTGACGCCATATCTAAAACGTCCATGTTTTCCATCAAGATTAAAACGAAGTGCGTACTTTCTAAAGTCGGAGTTAATAATGATACCATCTTTCATTAGAAAGTTTGCCGAAATGAAATAGTTAATGGCGTTTGTTTTACCGGAGAAAGAGAGGTTATGGCCAGTAGAACCAGCTGTACGGAAAATCTGATCCTGCCAATTGGTGTTAGTTAAACCAGGTTGACCTTCCAAATAAGGAATAATTTCTACGGGGTAGTTAGCCCATGAGTCAGAACGGGAACCATTAGGATCTGTTCCGCCAGGTACAGCATCATAATATGCATTGTCATGAGCCTCTTTAACGATTTGAGCGTACTCGTAAGCATCCATCATCGGAAGCTTTTTGGATACGACATCCCATGCATAGTAGCCATCATAGTTTACTTTGAGTTTGTCGGAAGCGCCTTTCTTGGTTGTAATAAGGATAACGCCGTTAGACCCACGGGAACCGTAAATGGCTGCAGATGAGGCGTCCTTGAGGACTTCCATGGATTCGATATCATTTGCGTTCAAGTTGGAAAGGCCGTCTTCAACAGGAACACCATCAATAACATAAAGAGGGTCATTCCCTGCCGTCGCAGAACCGATACCACGAACACGAACCATGATATTGCTTCCTTCAGGATCACCACCGGTCTGCATGACAGATACGCCAGGCATCTTACCAACCATGGCCTGACGAAAGTCCGAGATCGGATGGTTGGCAATATCCTCTGCCTTGATGGAGGAGATAGCTGTGGAAACATCTCTTTTCTTGACAGCGCCGTAACCGATAACGACAACGTCGTCCAGCATCATGGAACTCTCTCTCATGGTGACGTTAATTTCTGTCTGGTTGCCAACGAGAATTTCGACAGTGTCATAACCAATGCTGGAGAAAACCAATGTTTCTTTTGCAGAGGCTTCCAGAGAAAACTCGCCGTCGATGCCGGTACTGGCGCCTCTTGTGGTTCCTTTAATGACTACACCGGCACCAATGACAGGCAAACCAGCGTCATCGACAACAACACCGTTTATTTTCTTCTTTGCAGGTGTAGCATTTGCCTGAAGGGATTTTTCTTTCAGGTAAACTTTCTTGTCCTGAATTTCATAGACAATAGAAGTGCCCGCGAACAATTTCTGCAGAGCAGCTTCCAACGAGACGTCAGATACCTCAAGGGTTACGAGTTGATCCGGATTCACGGCTGGGCGGGAATGCACAAAGGAATACCCCGTCTGTGACGTGATCTGTTCAAGTACAGTCTCCAAGCGTACCTGGTTAGCCTTGATTGTCACATTCTGAGCTACCGCAGAAAGAGCGATGGTCAGCATGGCAATCACTGTTACCAATTTCTTGAATGCTTTCATAAACTTGATTTGTTAATAATTATTTGGTTTAGTATGTATATTCTTATACATACAATAGACACCTTTAAATGGAAAATATGTGAGTCCTTCTTTGAAATTTTGTGCATTTTTGTGTAAGTTTGTACCCGCTAACCCTTCATTTAATGGAGAAAAACCTTTCATATTCTGAATTCGAAGATAAAGATTTAATGCTCTTGGTTGCCGAGGGAGACCGAGAGGCTTTCACCTGCCTGTACCATCGTTACTTCTATTATCTGTTTACCTTAGCCATGCGCTATATCAAAGATGAATCGGAAGCGGAAGATGTTTTACAGCAAGTTTTTATCAAATTGTGGCAAATGCGGGATTCTGGGGTGATAAAAGACAATGTCAGAGGTTATTTGTTTGCCATGACTCGAAACAGCATTATGAATTACGTGAGAGATAAGAACAGGCTCCTCCAACGTAATTATCGTCTTTCCCAAGAGATAAGTGAAGAGGAACAAGACATCTGGGTAATGGCCGACAAGAATGACTTGATTTCAGAAATGAAAAAGGCCATAGATGGTCTACCACCTCAACAGAAACGAGTAGCAAACCTTCGATGTGAAGGTCTATCGAATCAAGAAATCGCATCCCGCCTTCACCTTTCGCTGAATACTGTAAATTCACACTACACAAAAGGCTTAAAAGCTTTAAAGACCGCTCTTAGCGCCTTGATGAGTCTCACACTAATCTATTTTGGTCTATGAACCCACCCGACGAGATTATTATTAAGAGGGTCCTGAATAACAAAGGTACCGCAAAGGAAGCGGAAGAAGTTGCCGCGTGGCTTGCTACCCAAGTGGGGCAGCAATGGTTGTCATCGGCGCTGGAAACGGATTCAGAGGACATTCTCAGAGGATATCTGCCAACACTGGAGAATCAAAATGTTGATGCAATACTAAAGCAGATATTGAAGAAGATTGACAGGCAGAGACGCGTCAGAATTATCTGGACTGTTGCGGCGGCTGTGATTCCTTGCATCATTATTGCTTCCATGTGGATTCATGTTAACAATAAGACCGGTGGAGCACTGGCCAGGTCTGAAGAAATGGAGCAAATAGACTTGTGTAATGGTGAACAGCGCGATGTGTTTTTTCAGGATGGCAGTTCGGTCAAGTTGAACAGCGGCAGTAAGTTGACTTTCCCCCGCTTCTTTGGCCTTAAATCCAGAGATGTCTATCTGACGGGCGAAGCTTTGTTCCAGGTTGCACATAATAGTGGACGGCCTTTTATTGTTCACTTTGATAAGAACCTTAGTGTTGAGGTTAAAGGAACTGTTTTTAATGTCTGTGCTTACGAGAATTCAAAAACGGTTTCCGTCGATTTATACGATGGTGCCGTCGTATTCCGCGATGGCTTTCGGAGTATCAGCATGGAGCCTAATCACTCCCTTTGCTATGATAAGAAGACAAGAAAAAGCACTTTGAGTCGATTGAATGGCCGTCAGGAAGATATCCCTTGGATAAATGGGATACTGGTATTCCGAGATACTCCACTCATTGAAATGACGGATATTCTTCAGCGGCAATTTGGCGTTACCATTAAAGTGGAATCCGATTCGGCCAAAGAACTGACCTATTCTCTGAAAACTGCACCTGGCGAGGCCTTGGAGGATATTTTCACGGATATGGAGATGGTATCTTCAATTAAAGTGCAAAAGATATCAGAAGGTAATTATGTAATTAAGTAGCCTCCAGAATGAAAGCATTGGTATTTGACTTCGGCGGTGTTCTTGTCGATTGGAATCCGCACCACCTATATGATTCCTATTTTGGCAGTAAAGAGAAGGCTACGTGGTTTTTGGAGAATATCTGTACGAATGAATGGAATTCGCAGATGGACGGCGGAAAACCCTTCTGCCAGGGAATTGCTGAGCTATCGGCTCAATATCCAGAATACGCCAAAGATATAGAAGCTTACTTTAATCGGTGGATAGAGATGATGGGGACTGAAATTGAGGGGATGTATGGATTACTCCAAGAGTATAAAGCGAAGGGGTACACCCTCCTCGGCCTCACTAACTGGTCTTCCGAAACTTTCTGTCAGGTGAAGGATGTCTATCCCATTTTCAAGCTTTTAGATGGGATGGTCGTTTCGGCCGAAGAGCATTGCATAAAACCATCTCCCAGAATTTACCAGATACTTCTGGACCGTTTTGGACTGAATGCCTGTGACTGTGTGTTCATCGATGACAGGCAGCCCAATGTAGATGGAGCAGACGCGGTTGGAATGACCGGTATTCTTTTCACAAGTGCACAGGATTTGAGAGAAAAACTGGAGTCGGTACTATAAACAAACGAAATCCCCGGACGGGCCGGGGATGAGGGTAAGTTCATGGCTTAATCTTTCAAGCAACCAAGCGGGACCACGTACACACCATCGTCGCGGCGATAAGCAATCTCACCAATGCCGATGAGCACCATCAAGAAAGAAGGCTTTTTCATCTTGGTAGTGTCAATCTTGTCACGAAGCTTCTTAAGTGAGTCTGCGCCTTCGTTGATGAGGTTGTCACCGCCGATTTTAATTTCAACAAGGCCATAGTTTCCGTCTCGCAGATGGACTACCGCATCGCATTCGAGATTCGTAACGTCGCGATAATGTGCAACCTTTCCCATCAGTGCATCGGCATAGGTTCTCAGGTCTCTGACAGCTAGCGTCTCAAACAGGAGCCCGAAGGTGTTGAAGTCGTTCAGAAGGTCATTCGGGCCTAGGCCTAAACTGGCAGATGCAATGGAAGGATCTGTGAAATACCGGGTATTAGAAGTGCGTATGGCTGTTTTGCTTCGCAGGTTGGGATTCCAGGCCTCCGACTCTTCCACGACAAAGAGCTTGCGCAGCGCAGTAATATAGGAGGCAATGGTGTCGGTATCCAACGCTTTGGGCTCATTGGCACGCATGTCGTCTGCCATTGTCTCAAAAGTAGCCTGCGAGGCTTGATTGCGGGCATAGGAACGCATCAGGCGACGTACTCTCTCCGGGCTTCGGTTGATCTTGTCCACACGGGACATGTCCCGCTCTGCAATGGCATCAACATAATCAAAAGCCTTGTCCAGCGCAATTTCTTTGTCCATTTCAAGGGCTTCCGGCCAACCTCCACGGCAAATGAGGTAGGCAACGTCTTCCCGGGTTAGCGTGCTCTTGGCATAGATCATTTCGGGAGCGGTGAAGAGTTCCTTCAGGCTTATGGTACCGTTGGATTCGCCGGATTCATAAAGGGCCATGGGGCGCATCCTAAGCCATCCGAATCTGCCTGTGCCAGAGTGACGAATCTTCTGATTCTCCGGAATGTCTTTGTCATCATCTTCTTGAATGGGTACGGATGATCCTGTGAGAATAAAGTGGCCTTGTCCTTTTCTATGGTCAACTTCAAAGCGGATAGTATCCCATAACTGTGGCGCAATCTGCCATTCGTCAAGCAGTCGTGGATTGTCTCCCATAAGCAGATCCCTGGGACGGATATTGGCCATTGTGATGTGCTCGGTGATCTTATCAGGATCATCCATGTAGAGGACACTTTGGGCGTGTTGTTCTGCTGTGGTGGTCTTGCCGCACCATTTGGGGCCTTCTATCACAACGGCTCCGTTTCCTTTGAGTTTCCTGTCGAGCAGGGCATCAGCGATTCTATGCTTATATCCTTCCATATCAACTGTTTTCTGGGGCAAATATAATCAATTCGGCAAAAAGTAGAAATATTTTTCGGGAAAAAGTCGTGAATTTTTTCGGGAGAAAGTAGAGATTAACCTGTCCTTTCGCAAAACCGCTTGTTTTATATGACGACTTCTGCAACTATCGCCACCAATCCTAATTCCTCAATCAACCTCTTTGCGTCATCCGGAAGTCCCGCCACAATCTCTTCCAGTGAGGGCTCTCTGGAGGAAATTGTAGCTGGGCTCCCGGAGGTAGAGGCATGTCCTCGGTAAACATAAAAAATGCTGTTTCAGGTAGTCATTTTCTTCTTTCGGTAGTTGGAATACTCGCGCAAAAAGGTTTGTACAAGTTCCTCTGTCTTTTGAGGTCTGAGTTCTTTGTCATCGTTTTTATAGGCCTGGGATGTGTTTGATAAACGTACACAAAACCATACACATTTCGTGGAAATCTTGATTATGTACCTATAGAAAGCAAGTATTCCTCTTTTGCGCGGAGGAAGAGTGTTTGGGGTTATGCCGAGAGTAGATCGGAGGCCGGATTTGACCTTTCAGAAGTTTCAGCATCGCATTTTATCTAATTTTGTCGAATCTAATCGCAGAATAAACGTACACAAAATAGTGTTTCAGTGTTTCGGTTTAATCTGAATGAATTAAGGCACTATTGAACGGCATGTCATAGAGGTGCAATGGTTGCGATATTTTTCGTACCTTCGCGTTCATGAAAGTCGATTGCCACTGCCACATACTCCCCGGCCTTGACGACGGGGCGCAGTCCCTGGAGGAATCCGTATTCCTGGCCAGTAAGCTGGCCTCGTGGGGCTATGAGCGGGTGGTTTGCACCTCGCACAGTTCTTTCCTTTACAGGAATACGCCCAAGACGGTGGCATCGGCCTGTGAGCTGCTCCGGAAGGAGCTCCAGGCGCGCGGGATTATGTTGGAGCTGGTGCCGTCCATGGAGTACCGCCTTATTCCGGAGACTTGGCTGGATGTGCGCGAGAACCGGCGGCTGCTGCCCTGGGAGGGAAACCACATTCTGGTGGAACTGCCCATCCATGACCCGACGAAGATTGGGGATATTGTGCCGTCGGCCGAGATACGTTGGCTGCTGGCCGAAGGATACCAGCCGGTGCTGGCGCATCCGGAACGGTATCTTTACCTGACGATGGAGGATTATCGGCTATTGAAAGAGGCTGGGGCGCAGTTCCAGCGCAACTTGGGGACACTGGAAGGGATGTATGGCGAGGCGGTTTCCGTGCGGGCAGAGGCGTTGCAGGCGGAGGGAATGTATGATTGGCTGGGCACGGACCTTCACAATCGGAAGTACGCGGAATTCTTCGACGGGTACGTGTTTAAGAAGGGATGAGCATCGGCCTTTACTTCACCGACACCTTCGGCAGCTCCGTCCAGCGGGTGGTGTAGTGGGGTGACTTGTGCTCCTGGGTCATGTGGAACCGCCCGTCACCCTGGACCCCGAACAGGATGCTGCCGGGGCCGAGAGCCCTGTTGATGGCATCGATGGTGCCGGAGAGACGTTCGTCCTTCTCGGCATCGGCCTGGTCGGAGAAGAGGGACCCGACGTGAGCGCCTTCCTGCTCGATGCGGGTGAAGACCACGCCGCCTTTCTTGTAGGCGTACCCTTCCCGGAAGAGAAACCTTGCCGCATCGGCTGCGGCTACGACCACTTTCCGGTAGTCCTGCGTGGCCTCGGGGAAGACGACATAGTGCCCGCCGCTGGTCTGGGGAAGGTACTCCTTGAAGCGGTTGGTGATGGCGAAGACAATCATCTCGGCCACGTGGGAATGCTGGGCGCGGAGCTTCTCGACGGCCTTCCCGGCGAAGGTGGTGATTTGCTCAGTGAATTCCTGGAGTGAAGTCACGTCGTGGGAGAAACTGCGGGAAACACAGATAGTCTGTTTGGGCTCAATCATGTCTTCCAGCTCCACGCAGGGGATGCCCCGGAGCTCCTTCCAGGTGCGGAAGCCCGGAAGGTGGAAAAGCGTCCGGACGGTAGTCTCGGGGAGCTGCGTGAAGTCCCAGGCAGATTGGACGCCCATCCCCTCAAGTTTTCTCATGGACCGTCTGCCGATGCCCCAGACATCCTCGGCCGGGAACTTTCTTAAGACTTTCTCTATATCCTCCGGGCGGTACATATAGCACCCGCCGTGGAGTTTGGGGTATTTCTTGCAGAGCTTGGAGGCAATCTTCGCTAGGGTCTTCGTGGGGGCAATGCCGACGGAGACGGGGATGGAGGTCTGCTTCCAGCACTCCCGGGAGATGGTTTTTGCAAGGGCGTCGAAGTCCTGATGCTCCATGCCGGAGAGATCCAGGAAGCACTCGTCGATTGAATAGGGCTCTACGGCAGGAGAGTAGGTCCTGAGGACCTCCTGTACCCTTCGGGACATGTCCCCGTAGAGGGCGAAGTTGGAGCTGAAAACGGCGATGTTGTTGGCTTCGATGAGGGGTTTGAGTTTGAAGTATGGGTCACCCATCTTGACGCCGAGTGCCTTGGCTTCGTTGGAGCGGGCCACCGCGCAGCCGTCGTTGTTCGACAGCACGATGACCGGCCGACCGTTAAGTTCCGGGCGGAAGACCCTTTCGCAGGAGGCGAAAAAGTTGTTGCAATCGGCCAGGGCGTACATGTTTTATGCTTTCTTGATGACCCAGGTGACGATGCCCCAGATGAGGAAGTCGTTGTCGGGGCCGACGGGGATGGGGTGATACTGGGTGTTGTGCTCGTTGCATGGAAGGAGGATGGCACCGCTCTCGTGGATTTCCACGCGCTTGACAGTGTACTCTCCGTCAATGAAACAGACAGCCTTGCAGCCATTATAAGGCTCCAGGGCGCGGTCCACGATGATGATGTCTCCTTCGTCCATGTCGGCATCCACCATGGAGACACCGTCAATCTGGAAGAAGAAGGTGGAGGCGCTGTGGCGTACCAGGAGCTTCACCAGGTCTAATTTCTCCCGGAAGTCATCTGCGGGGGACGGGAAGCCGGCCTTGACGGTGCCAAGGAGGGATTCGAAGGAATCCGTGTCTTGTATGGGATAGGGTTGCATGGTGCAAAGATAACACTTAGATGGGAAAAAGTGTGGCACATTTGGGGGAGATTTTTGCATAGCTTTGTGTGGGCCGGTATCCGCAAGTTTTCTTGCTTTTTCGGAGGGATTTTTGTATTTTTGTAGTAGGTAGTAAACACGGGTGAAGTGATGGTTCGCGAATCCCGCTTTACAGCCCCATTGAGAAATCATTGAGAATGAAGAGACGTCTCCTCTAAGTTGCTCATTTTGAGCAAGTTGTGGGAATTTATGCGGGCCTGTCACGCCGGGGGTCGCGAGTTCGAGCCTCGTCCGCACCGCAAAGCCTCTTAAGTCCTGATTATCAATGGCTTAGGAGGCTTTGTTTTTGTCTTTTCCCCCAAAGCAGGGACCAAGTCCAAAACCCTGTGTTTAAGATTGTAATTTCGAATAAGTGAGTACCTTTGTAGGAACGTTATAAAAGGTATTCAAATATGTCGTCATTATCCGTCCTTCAGGAGTTGGTAAGTTTGAT